>Ga0209755_10009375_pt1 | contig 10348 bp, 7 predicted proteins | sample TergutCo191P1_FD_187301 | JGI IMG/M metagenome (GOLD analysis project Ga0209755, IMG submission 187301) | Cornitermes sp. P1 segment gut microbial communities from Petit-Saut dam, French Guiana - Co191P1 (SPAdes) (version 2) | ecosystem: Host-associated > Arthropoda: Insects > Digestive system >...
AGGGCGCCCACCGGCGCGTCCGTGCTGTAGCTCGCGCGGATACCCAGGCGGGCCATGCTTCCCCAGGCGTATGACGTAGAGGCAAGCCGCGCGCCCACCCTGCTTTCGATTACGCGAATGTCCTCCGCCAAAAATATCGGCTGAACCATTGCCAGAATTCCGCCCCGCGCAATCCGTTCCAGAAGATCGGGCGTGGTAAACTGGCAATGGATAATCCCGTGGCGCAGCGGGTTTTTGCCGTCAACCAAAACCTTTTCGTATGCACAAACCACGTTGTCGATGCACGCGTCCCCTATGGCGTGGACAAGCACCTGCATCCCGCCTTTCGCGGCCTTTTCCACGAAGCGGGTAAACGCGGCGTTGTCCAGCAGGGGGTAGCCCCGCGTTTCCGGCTTGTCAAGGTAGGGCTCGCTCATCCAGGCGGTCTGCCCGCCAAGGGTGCCGTCGCCGAAAATCTTCACCGCGCCAATCTGAAGAAACTTTCCCCAAACCGGGTCTTCCCACAGCGGCGTGCCGGAGGGGCCGGCTTTGAGCCTTGCGTCCAGCATGTCTTCCCTGCCGGAAATTCCGCACTGCATGGAAACCCGCAGGGCCGGCGCTCCGGCTTCCCGCGACTCGTCGCATACTTCCCTGTAGGCGGCGACGATGTCGTCGAACTCGGGGCCGTTCGAGTCGTAGCTTCCGCAGGCGCTTATGCCAAGGGAGTGGGCCTTTTGCGTGGCAAGGCGGATAAAGCCCTTCATGTCTTCGCGCGAATGGACTGGCATGGAACCGCGAAGCAGCATCTTGGCGTTTTCCCGCACCACGCCCGTGGGCCTTCCGTTTTCGTCTTTTTCGAAGGCCCCGCCCTGCACCTCCGGAGCTTTGTCGCCGAAGCCGGCAAGCTCGAGGGCGGGGGAGTTGCAGTACGACGTGTGCCCGCAGTGCCGGCCAAGGATAACCGGATGCTCGCGGGAGATTTTGTCGACGTCTTCCCTGCGAAGGTCGCGCTTTTCGCCTTCGGCAAACGTGTCCGGGTTTACGCCGTAGCCCTGAAGGTAGGTTCCCGCAGGCGGCCTGTGCCTTGCGATGTGCTCGCGGCCCCGGCGAACCACCTCCTCGATGGAGGCCGCGCCGGCGCACTCGATTCCGCCGGCCCGCCGGCCTACCCACATAAGGTGAAGGTGGCTGTCGTTGAAGGCCGGCACCACAAGGGCCCCTTCCGCGTCGATCTTTTCGGCTCCCGTTCCGGAAACCTCGCGCAGAAGATCCCCGGAGGAGCCTGTTTTTACGATTCGCCCGCCGTCAACGATTATCGCCTCGCGGAAAACCGCCTTGGAGGATCCTGCCTGCGCACAGCGAATGCGCCCGTTGTAAATCACCTTTGCCATTAACTCTCCCGGCCGGTTATCGCGGCAGCGTTTTTACTGCGGCAAAGCCTGCTGCAGCTGCAATAGCTGCATCGCCCGTTGCGCCGCCTGTTGAAGCTGGTTGTGCAGCCTTTCGTTTTCCTCTTGCAGGCGGCCCACTTCCGCCTCGTGCTCGGCCTGAATCGAAAGAATCCCCGCGGCAAGGTTGCCGGCCTGCTGCCCTTCCATTTCGGCGATCACCCTTTCAAGCCGCTCCACCTCGTTTTGGAGCCTTAGCTCGGTGGCCCTGTCCGGCGGCGAAAGGCCCGCGAGCGCGGCGTTGTGTGCAACGCGGTGCTCCTCCAGCAGCGTTTCCAGCGTTTCGATTGCCTGCAGGTAAAGCTCCCTTCGGCTTTGTATCGCGCGCAGGCCTTGGAACGCCGGGGTGTTCAGGAATTCGCGGAGCATGGCTATGGTCTGCTCGGCCGCGTCGAAATTGCTTTCGGCTACGTGCCTGTGCACTCCGGCGAAAAAGGCGGCGATTTGGGATTCCACCGTGGCGGTCTGCGCCTGTTCCGTGGAAAGCCGGGCCAGCTCGTGCCGGGCGGAGTAAAGCTCGTCGGTCTGCCGCCCGGCGGTTTCGGCAAGCCCACGGGTCCGGATGTCGAGCTGGGCGTGGAGCACGGCTTCCTGCGACCTCGCGTCGTTCAGTATCTGGGCGCGCTCTTCCCGCGCGGTGGCAAGCTCCGAGCGGTGCTCGTTTTGCAGGGCCTTGAGGTAGTTTTGCGTGGCAAGCTGCTCCGGGGTGAGAACGCCGTCGCCGGCAAGCAGCTCCTGCAGCTCCCTGTCGATGCGGGCAAGCAGGGCGAGAATCGAGGCGATTTCCTGATCCTTGGACGCAAGCCTGGAGTTCGTCTCCCTGCGTATTTCCTCGATGAGCGCACGCTCCACGTCGCTGAAAATCCGGGTCCCCCCCCGGGCCTGCACGTCGGCCTGGCCCTGGATCGAGGAAAGCGCGAGGAAGCCCGCCGCCAGAGCCGCCACCGCAAACACGTTTACAAGAATCGGGAAAAGCCCGCCGCTTTTTTTCGCCTTGTAGCGACGGGAGAGGTTTTGCTGGGCTTCCCTGCCGGCGAAAAAGCTCTTGCGGTTTTTCTCGATGTGGTTTTCTATCTGCGTCAGGATTTCCCGCTGCTCCTCCTCGGAAACCTCCGAAATGGCGTCTATCGCTATTTCGCCGTTTTCGCGGGCCTTGCCGTATGCCGGGTGGTCGCGGTGGTCGTCCGTCGTTATCATCCTGCCGCCTTTGCCGTTTGCCGAAAGCCCGCCGCTACTGGGTCAGGGCCTGCAGGGCCTGTCGGATGCCTTCGAGCTGCTCGTTCAGGGCCGTAATGGTCTGCTGGTGCGCGGCGTTCTGCGCCTGCAGCTCGCTTATCGCGCCGTCGCGGGCGTTTACCGTCTGGTTCAGCGCGGTAATCTGCGTCTGGAAGGCAGTCGCCGACTGGCGCGCGGTTTCGGCTTCCTGGGTCTGCGTTGCAAGGCTCGACTGCAGGGTGTTCACCTGCGAGGTAAGCGACGCGTTCGTGGAGGTAAGCGTGGTGTTCGCCGACTGCAGCGACGCGACGGAGCCCTCAAGCTGCGAGACCGAGCTTTGAAGCTGGGTGATGTGCTGTGCCGCGCCGCTGGCCCCCGCCCCAAGAGCGTTTATCGTGTTGTCCCTTTCCTCAAGCGAGCTTTCAAGCCTGGCGATTTCCACCTGGAGCCGCATTTCCGCGTCCCTGTCCGCAGGAAGGTTTCCGGCCTGCATCGCCTCGTATACGGTGCGGTATTCGGCAAGCAGGGTTTCCAGCGCGTCGGCCGCCTGCAGGTACAGGTCCCTGCGAGGCTGTATGGCGCGGGAGGCGTGGAAGGCCGGGCTGTTTACGAATTCGCGAAGCTCCGCAAGGGTCTGCTCTGCTTCGTGGATGCGGTTTTCGGCCGTCTGTCTGCGGATGTTCGCGAAGAAGGCAGCCATCTGGGCCTCCACGGTCGCGGCCTGGGCCTGTTCGCCGGAAAGCCGGGCGAGCTCGTAGCGGGCCGCGTCGAGCTGATAGGCCACGTTTTGCCTTTGGAGCTCGGCCTCCTCGGTCGCCGCGGCAAGCTCGCGGGTGCGCGCCTCAAGCTGGGCCTGAAGCACGGCCTCCCTCGACCTCGCCTCGTCCAGTATGCGCGAGCGCTCGTCCCTTGCCACGGCAAGCGCGGCTATGCGCTCCTCCTGCTGTATCCTAAGCTCGGCCTGGGCCGCAAGCTGCTCCAGGGTCAGAACCTCGCTGCCAAGGATGAGCTCGTGCATCTGGGTTTCCAGATCGGAAATGGAGGAGAGGATCGTGTTGATTTCCATGTCCTTTGCGGCGAGAAGCGCGCTGGTTTCCCTGCGGATTTCGCCTATGAGGGCGCGTTCGCCGGTGTTGAAGATGCGCGTGCCTTCGCGGGCCTGTATGTCGGCTTCGTGCTGGAACGCGGCAAGCGCGAAAAAGCCGCCGGCAAGCGCGGCTATGGCGAGTATGTTTACGAGCACGGGGAAAAGCCCGCCGTTCTTTTTCGCCTTGAACCTTTTCGCGCCTTTTGCGGTTTCCGTGCCGGCGGAAAGGGAGCGGCGGTTTTTTTCGGCTATGCCGTTTATCTGCACGAGGATTTCGAGCTGTTCCTCCTCGGAAATCCCGGAGCTCGAGTCGATTGTTATTTCCGAGCCGCCCGAAACCGTTTCGGATTCCGTCTTGCCGACTTCGCGGGCCGTCGCGGCCGCGCCGGCGCTTTTCAACGTCTTTGCCATTTTATTCCTCCTGCATACGTTCCCGCACCGCCCGCGGAAAGGGACTCGCGGTTTCTTTCGGCGATTCCGTCTATCTGCCCGGGAATCTTCCGCCGCTCTTCCTCGGAAATCACCGGGCCTGCGGCCCCGTCTTTTTTCCTTTCCTCCGCCATTCTACCTCTTTCCCGCTTCCGCCTTCGCCACTTCCTTGTTCGACAGCCGGATGCCGCCGGCCTTCAGTCCCCTTACGCCGTACTTCTGGGCCTTGAACTCTTCAGTGAGCACTTTTAGCCTGGGCTTGGGAACGTACTTTAGGGTGAACGAGAACTTCGGCCTGGTGTCGATGTGCAGAATCTTTGCTCCGTCCGGCACGAGGAAATAGTCCTTGTTCATGATCCAGCCTTCGATGACGCAGCGCTTGATGCAGGCCAGGCCCGTTCCCGCTTCCTTGTAGATGATGGTGAAGACCGTCTTGGACAAAACCTCTTTGTCCGCCACGCCGATCCACCACGCGTCCGCACCTATAAACAATTTATCCGGAAGATCGGTTACCGAATACGTCCCGTTGTTGCGGACGGCCAGGATGCGGTCGAACGGCGAAACCTCTGTCACTTTTTCGCCGGCCACGTTCGTTCCCAGGTAGCCGGTTTTTTTGTCGTACTTAAGCTCCACGTCGCGCTTCACGACTTCCTTTACGTCTATTTTGTCGAACGCGCCCACCCTGGTTTTTCTTGCCCCGCGCCCGATTTCCTCGTTGGCCTCGACCTTGGCGATTATTCCCTTGAGGTAGGCCACGGAGTACGCCACTATGCTTTTGAGGTGCCCGTTGATTTCCTTTACGCGGGCCTTTATCTGGTCCATTTCGTCGCGGGCCTTGTTTATGTCGTAAAGCGAGATGCGGCGGATGGGTATGCGAAGCAGGTGCTCTACGTCGTCGCCGCTTACGCCGCGCGGCCCCACTTCCTTTGCGAAGGGGGCAAAGCCGTTGACCACCGCGTCCTGCACGCCTTTTGCGGTCTTCATTTTCTCGATGGCCTTGTAGATGCGCTCCTCGATGAAGATGCGCTCGAGCGTGCGCAGGTGGAGCTTGTTGAGCAGCTCCTTTTTTTCCAGCTCGAGCTCCCTGGTGAGGATTTTGACAAGCTGCTTCGCGTGGTGCCCGATTACCTCGGAAACCGTCATGATTGCCGGCAGGCCGTTTTTTATGACAAGGAGGTTCACCGAAATGGACTGCTCGCACTCGGTAAAGGCGAAGAGCGCGTCGATGGTTTCCTCGGCGTAAACGCCGCGAGCCAGCTTGATCTCGATTTCAACTTTGTCGGTGGTGAAGTCGCTTATGCCCTGGATTTTAAGCCTGCCGGTCTTGGCGGCGGTTTCCACGCTGCTGATAAGGCTTTCGGTGGTGGAGCCGAAGGGAAGCTCGGTTATGAGTATGCGCTTTGGGTCGGAGGTGTCGAGCTTCGCCCTCACGAGCACCTTGCCAACGCCGTCGCGGTAGTCGGAAACGTCCACGAGGCCGCCGGTTGGGAAGTCAGGATACAGCTCGAACTTCTTGCCGGAAAGGCAGGCGATCTCGGCCTGCAAAACCTCGACGACGTTGTGCGGGAGAATCTTCGTGGACATTCCCACGGCGATTCCCTCGGCCCCCATCACGAGCACGACGGGTATTTTGGCGGGGAAAAGCACCGGCTCCCTGTTGCGCCCGTCGTAGGAGTCGGCCCACTCGGTGAGCTTGGGGTTGTGGAAAACGTCTTTGGAAAGCGGGCTGGCCTTGCACTCGATGTAGCGGGGGGCCGAGGCGTTGTCGCCGGTGTAGATGTTGCCGAAGTTCCCCTGCCTGTCTATGAACAGTTCCTTGTTTGCGATTACAACGAGGGCCGGCCCAATCGAGGCCTCGCCGTGGGGGTGGTACTTCATGCACTCGCCCACCACGTTTGCCACTTTGTGGAATTTGCCGTCGTCCTTCTCGAAAAGGGTATGCAGGATGCGCCTTTGGACCGGCTTCAGCCCGTCCTCAAGGTCGGGAATCGCCCTGTCCTTGATTACATAGGACGCGTATTCCAGGAAATTTCGGTCGAAGAGGTTTTTTATGTACGCCACGGGGCCTATTTTACCGGTTTTCGCGGCGAATATAAAGGGGATGCGGGCGCAACGAACTCTGCGGTGTCGCTGAATTGGTGTTTACCTAAAACGGGTAAACACCTCGACGCATGAACGGCTCCCTCCGGGAAAAGTTCTCATGTCTTTTCCCATTCGTTTGAGCAGGAGCTTTTGCGCCCGTTCTTCCGATGGCAAAGACTGTGCGCTGATTCCTTACCCTGTAAGGAATTACGCTTCTGAACCGCGAAGGGTTCGAACCTTCGACCCGCAGATTAAGAGTCTGCTGCTCTACCAGCTGAGCTAGCGGTCCAACGGCGACAAACCGTCGCATAATTCACAACATCAGACTGCCACAGACGGCGGAAAACGTCAAGCGTTTTTCGGCTCCCCTCCCCCAACGATTGCCACAATCCGCGCAAAGGCATACAATGGGGCAACATGAATCTTGAGGCTTTCATACTTGGATGCGGCGGGATGATGCCGCTGCCGAACCGCCACCTTACCTCGGTGCTGCTGCGGCGGGAGGGCGAGCTTTTCCTGTTCGACTGCGGCGAGGGAACCCAGGTCGCTCTGCGGAAGCTTAACCTTCGCTGGAAGAAGATTTCCGTGATATTCGTAAGCCACACCCACGCCGACCACGTAACCGGGCTCCCCGGCCTTCTTATGCTGTCGTCGCAGGTGGACAGGGACGACCCGCTTTACATAATCGGCCCGCCGCGCATAGCCGACTACGTGGAACAGAGCCGCCAGGTGCTGGACATGTACATCAACTACGAGATAGTCGTAAAGGAGATAAGCGCGCCGGGCGTGGTGTACGAGGGCGAGGGCTTCCGGGTGCGCTGCTTCCCGCTTCGCCACACCAAGCCCTGCTTCGGCTACGTGATGGAGGAAGACCCCCGCCCCGGCGAGTTCCACCCCGAAAAGGCCGAGGCCCTGGGGGTTCCGCGCGGGCCCCTGTGGTCGCTGCTGCAGAAGGGCGAGACCGTGCCGGCGGCCGGCGGGCGCGAGGTGGGGCCGGAGGAGGTGCTTGGCCCCACGAGGTCCGGCAGAAAGTTTTCCTTTGCCACGGACAGCCTCGCCTTTCCGGAAATATCGCGGGAGGTGGCCGGGTCGGACCTTTTCGTCTGCGAGGGAATGTTCGAGAGGGAGCTTGCCGAAGACGCGCACGGCAAAAAGCACATGACGGCGGACGAGGCCGCCCGCCTTGCCGCAGCCGCCGGCGGGGTCAAAAAGCTTGCGCTCATCCATTTCAGCCCCCGCTACACCGAGTTCAACCTGAAGCAGCTTCTGCGGGAGGCAAGGGAAACCTTTCCCGACACGGTTCTGGCCAAGGACAGGACGGTCTTCCCAATAGAGTACGTGGACTAGGCCGCCGGGTAACATGCGGGGGGCAGCGTTGTTGTCAAGCTATACGCCGCAGTTACGATATTTTCGCGGGCAAGGAGCTTCGCAGCCATGATTGAAGTGCGGAATCTTAAAAAGAGCTACGGCGAGGTGGAGGCGGTAAGGGACGTCTCGTTTTCCGTGGGCAAGGATCAGGTGGTCGGGTTTCTCGGGCCGAACGGCGCGGGCAAGACCACCATCATGAAGATACTCACCTGCTTCCACTTTCCGTCCGGCGGAACCGCCGAGGTGGACGGCATACGGGTGGACGAGTGGCCGGTAAGGGTAAAGGAGAAAATCGGCTACCTTCCGGAAAACGTCCCGCTTTACGGGGACCTTACCGTGGACGAATACCTGGCCTTCATAGCCGAGGCGCGCCTTCTTCCGGCAAAGGAACGCCCGGCGGCAATCGACTCGGCGCTGGAGGCCTGCGGGCTTGCCGCCTTCCGCTCCCGCAGAATCGAGACCCTCTCCAAGGGCTACCGCCAGCGGACGGGCCTTGCCCAGGCCATACTCCACGACCCGCCCATCCTCATACTGGACGAACCCACCGGCGGCCTCGACCCGAACCAGATAATAGAAATCCGCTCGCTCATACGCGAGCTTGGCCGGCGCAAGACCGTAATCCTTTCGTCGCACATCCTGCAGGAAGTCGAGGCGATTTGCTCGCGGGTGCTCATCATAAACCAGGGCCAAATCGCGGCGCAGGGAACGCCGGAGGAAATAGCCGGAACCATGAAGGGCGGCGACACCTGGGAGCTCGTCCTCAAAGGGGCCCGCGCCGAAACCGTGGCGGACAGGCTGCAAAAGCTCGAAGCCGGCGCGTCGTCCGCGTCGGCGGCCGCCCTGGACGACGGCACCGTGCGCCTTTCCTTTTTCGTTCCGGCCGGAAGCCAGGGCGCGGCCTGCGCCGGCGAACCCATATTCGACTGGGCCGTGGCCGAGGGATACAAGATACTCGGCATGAACAGGAAGAAGCTCAGCCTGGAGGACATCTTCGTAAGCCTTACGTCCGAGACGGGCGAAACCGGGCGCGAAGCGGAGGAAGCAAATGAAAAGGGGTAAAACGCCAAGCCTGAAGCCGGGTGCCGGCCCAAGGCGGGTGCTCGCCCTTGCGCGCAAGGAGCTGCTCTCGTACCTGGGCTCCCCGGCGGTTTACGGGGCGGCGGTTTTCTTTCTGGTGTTCAGCTCGGTGTGGCTGTTCCACGTGGGGGAGTTTTTCGCGATGAACGTGGCCTCGCTGCGCCCGTACTTCTCGGTCTTCCCCCTGGTCTTCATTTTGGTGGTTCCGACCCTCACCATGAAAAGCTGGGCGGAGGAGCGCAAGACCGGCAGCATGGAGCTTCTGCTGACCCTCCCGTTCTCGGAGTGGGACCTCGTTTTGGGGAAGTTCCTTTCGGTCTTTGCCCTGCTCGCCATGATGCTGGCCCTTACGGTTCCCGTTCCGCTCACCCTGCTTCCCATGGGGGATTTCGACGCGGGCGTGATAGTCGCCGAGTATTTCGGCGCGCTGCTGCTCGGGGCCTCCGCCGTGTCGCTTGGCCTGCTTTTGTCGTCGCTTTCGAAAAACCAGGCCGGCAGCTTCCTTGGCACCGCCGCCGTGCTCATGGCGACCATGCTGATAGGCCGGCTTACCTTCAACCTGAACCTTCCCCACCGGCTTAGCGAGCTGGTCAACTTCTTTTCGCTGCCCTTCCACTTCGAGAGCTTCTCCAGGGGGCTTCTGGACTCGCGCGGGGTCGTCTACTACCTTGCAAGCACCGCGCTTTTTCTGTTCCTTACCACCCGCGTAATCCTGTACGGAAAATGGAGCCGGCCATGACAAGAAAACAGACCACCGTAGTAACGGCGCTCACGCTTGCCGTAATCGCCATGTGCCTGCTTGTAAGCCGGCAGCTCTGGTTCCGGCTGGACATAACAAGGGACGGGCTCAACACGGTTTCCCAAGTCTCGCGCAACCTCCACGCCGAAATCCGCGACACCGTGCACATAACCTACTTCATATCAGACAGGCTGCGGGCCATGCACCCAATGCCGGGCGAAATCGAGGACTTCCTGCGGGAGTACGTCGGCTTTTCGCGCGGCAGGATTCGCCTTTCGGTGCGGGATCCCGTGCGCGCCGACATGGCAAGGGAAATAGAGCGGCTGGGCATACTTCCCCAGCAGATACAGACCATCGATCAGGATCAGGCGAGCATACTCACCGTGTATTCCGGCATCGTAATCGAATATCTGGACGAAGTGTCGGTCCTGCCGGTGGTGTTCTCGCTGGAAACGCTCGAGTACGACCTTACCTCAAGGATACGCGCCATGGTGCGCGGCGTTCCCCGCGTGGTGGGGATAATCCTGGGCGACGCGGCGCACAACCCGAGGCTCTGGGAGGAAAGCTACCGGCATCTGCACGGCACCTTCCTGCAGGCCGGCTATCAGGTGCGCTTCATCAACCCGGGCGAGGAAATCCCCGACACGCTTTCGGCCCTCATAGTGCTGGACGGCGTGGAAACCCTGGACGAGCCGGCCCTTTACCAAATAGACCGCCACATCGGCTCCGGCGGAAGGGCGCTCTTCACCGTAAGGGCCGTGGGCGTGGACTCCAGGGGCGGAATGGACGCGCGCCTCCTGCACGACCGCGGGCTTCTTGCCATGCTTGCCGGCTACGGCGTAACGGTGCAGCCGGAAATCGTTATGGACCAGACCGCCCTTATGATGCGCTACCAGGCCGTGACCCCCGGGGGGGGGGGGCAGG
>Ga0209755_10009376_pt1 | contig 10348 bp, 5 predicted proteins | sample TergutCo191P1_FD_187301 | JGI IMG/M metagenome (GOLD analysis project Ga0209755, IMG submission 187301) | Cornitermes sp. P1 segment gut microbial communities from Petit-Saut dam, French Guiana - Co191P1 (SPAdes) (version 2) | ecosystem: Host-associated > Arthropoda: Insects > Digestive system >...
CCACAAGCACCGAAAGTCAAAGAGCCGACAATAGCGGAGAAATTCGGGATGGAATACGTCCAAGTGGGGGATTACCTTCTGCCCAACATCCAACTGAGCGAGGACATGGACGAGAAACCGCTGGGCAAGTACGGCATGATGAGGAAATCCTTCTTGAAGAACAACCGCAAGATAACCTACGGTCTGATGCTGTCACAGGAGAGGCTGTACCCCCATTGCAGGGAAGTGGAGGGACTGGCGGAAGCACGGCTGTCCAAAGTAATGGACATGATTCTGGAGAAAACGGTACTGCCGGACAAGGAACTCGACCCGATGGGATGGACAGCGGAAATGAACGCAGTCAAAGCCCAAGCGGAGGAACTGGTACTCCACGAACTGATTTACGCCGAAATCTAGGCGACTACGAAACTCCCGGTCAAAGCTTGTACCAATTTGGGATTAACTTGGAACAAGGCACGGAAAGCTTATCCCAAGTTGGGATTACCCCGGAACAAGGAGCAAATAATCTTGTAAAGGGGGTGCAAGCATCCGGGCAGGAACCGCCGCTCTTCTCAGAAAACCTAAAAACAGCCTTTTCAACCTCGTCCATTATCCCGGACGAGGTTGATTCTATTTTACGGGATGGTGGCAACGACCGGAAAAACAGCATACAGCGCATAGTGGCCCACTTTGCCAAGGATTTGCCCCTTGAATCTAATGCCCATTACCTCCGTGACGAATATTTGCGTGGACGATACAAGTATCAAAGAGTAGCAGAAGGCGGCAAAGGCTTTCAATTCGGTAACAAGAAATTCTCTGTATGGTGGAACGAGGATGGCATAAAAATAGGGCGGGGCGAATCCGCCTTGTTTGCAGAAGATTATGCCTTCATCACTTGGGAACAGGCAGCCGGGCGCATTGGGCAGCTTTACAGTTCCGGGCATTTTGTAAACCATGATGTTTTGGAAGAAGCCCTTAACAACGAATATAAACATGCCGCAGGCAACCGACGTGAAGCATCGCAAAAGCAGACCGCCGAAGGCGGGCTTAACAAAAATTCTCCGGAATTTTTGAGGGGTCTTAGGGGTGAATACCCCTAACAAGCTCGTAAATGGCTCGCCATTTGCACTGCTTGCGGAATTTGCGTAAGATGGTTTTGAGTTAAATTTTAAGCGCAAAAAAATTGCAATTATCCATCTTTGCCCGGTTTTTAATCAGGGCTAAGAAGCTACCCATTCTTAAAAAATCTCCAAGCAAATTGGAAAATTGGAAATGGAAACTATAAGCTCAGTTGGCAAGGTGATACAATGGCTCAAGTCCCAATTGAATACACGATGCGCCGAAGTTGTAATGAAATAAGTGCTTGAAACTAAGAAATTTGAGAAAATTGCCAAATTAAATCACCATATAGAAATTATTAATTTGTGTATAAGTATAATAATTGCTTTTATCAGTATTTTAGTTGTAGATTTGTGGCGTATGTGGTATCATTATTTTTGTGAGAGGTTATCGGTATTTGAGCTAGGCGTTCGATTGCCATAAATCGGAATTTTTCCTTGTGAGGAGCTATCGTTGGAATTTGTGAATAGAGGTTTGTAAATTGAAAATAAGTTATCTGAAGCTATGGAAGCTATTGCTCGACAAAAGATTAAAAAAGACAGACCTGCTTAAACTTGCTGACATAAGCACAAACACCCTTGCTAAACTCTCCAAAGACCGGTCTGTTGGTATGGATGTAATAGCTCGGATATGCACGGCTCTCTCCTGTGATATTGCTGATATTGTAGAAATGGTACCTGACGAAAATGGAGCGGAAGCCAAGGGGGAGCATAGCCACTCGTAACCCTGCGGTTACCACCTCATGTGAACTCGGAAAGGATGATGTAATTGAGGCAAAAATACACGTCCAACATAAAAAATATGCCATTTCTTTTTTTGGAGATGAAGCGCACTGCCCTGCTCTTGCACGAGGGTAAATCAAAAGAGGAAATACTGGCTCTATCCATAGAAAAAAACGTGTATCAACTAGACAAAGAAAAACGCAGGCGGGAGCTTCCCTTGAAAATGCTAACACGATTGTCTGCAATTAATGCAGAGCTTGTTGAAGTGATTGCCACAGGCTACGACAACGAGGCAAAGCTTGCGGCGTTTTTTGCCATGATGAAAACGGATAGGCTGCTCTTTGAATACATGTATGAAGTGGTAGCCGACAAGTTCTCAATTGGCTATAGAGAATTTTCGGACAGGGATTTTGAAGAATTTATTGACCGTAAAATCCACAACTGCGATAAGGTGGCAAGCTGGAAAACTGATAATTTAAAAAGGGTACGTAACGCCATAACAAAATCCTTGGTTGATGCAGGGTTGGCACGGAGAAAAGGAAGTGTTTTTGAGATTTTGCCGCCGATTATTGGTAGGGAGTTTCACGGATTGTTTGCTGACGAAGATGGAGCGCATTTGAAAGCAATTTTGTTGGAGGTGTAAGCTTGGAAACAATAAATAAACGGCTCGACCAACTTGAATCAAAGATATTGAACTCAAACTTTCGTAAGGGACGTGGCACTGTGGGGGAAATTAATTATTGGATTTTCGACTATGCCCCCGAGGAAGAAATGACGGTACGTAGCCACGTAGATTTTTTGGTAAATCGCATAAACAACAGACCGGATGATGTTTCCATATTATGCTTTGACCTCTACAAGCTGATGATTGAAACCTTGCGGGAAAAAGGGTATTTGGATAAAGTCATTGAAATGGAAGAAAAAAAGGGAAGCCCTGCCATTATGAACCCAATCAAGAAAACCCTGCGGCTGACCCAAGACAATGATTTGATAATCGCAAAAATCACCGAGAACATTGTTCCTGAAAAGGATGTTGTGTTTCTCGTCGGCATAGGCAAAGCGTGGCCGATTATACGCTCCCACACCATACTTAACAATCTACATAGCAAGGTGGACAAAAACCCCCTTGTTATGTTTTTTCCCGGAGAGTACACCTATGAGCTTGAGTATAATGAGCTTAATTTATTCGGGGAAATTTCGGACGGCAATTATTACAGAGCCTTAAAACTTGTGTAGGGGGAAGGGTTACATGAAAATCAACAGCATGTTCCAAAAGGATATAAACAGACCCATACAGGGGGTTGTTAAAATAGGACAGGATTCCGCCGAGGTAATTTCATCCGAACTGGATGAGTATGTTGTCACCACAGAGCTGCACCGCCACTTCGACAAATTTTTTGACAGCTATCGGAAAGGCACAAAACAACGAACGGATAAAATCGGTGTTTGGATATCAGGTTTTTTTGGTAGTGGTAAATCTCACTTCCTGAAAATACTATCTTATTTATTGGGAAGCGCCGAGTACAATGGGAAAAAGGCCATCAAATATTTTGACGGTAAAATCGGCGATGGTAGGATAATGGCCGATATGCAGTTAGCTTCCAGCACCAGTGCAGATGTGATTTTGTTTAATATTGACGCAGAAGCGGATTCTGATTCCAAATCCAACAAAGACCCAATCGTTAAAGTTTTCATGAAGGTTTTTAATAAGATGTTGGGCTTCTGTAACTCAATGCCTTGGATAGCCGACCTTGAGCGACAAATGGTTAAGGATGGCGTGTACGATGATTTTAAGAAGCAATTTGAGGAATTGTCGGGCAAAACATGGGAAATTGCGAGGGATGATTTTTATTTTGAGCAGGACAATATTGTACAGGCCCTAGCTGATACCACCAGAATGAGTGAAGAAGCCGCCCTTGCTTGGTATAATAAGGCAGAAGAAAATTATTCCCTTGATATCAACTCCTTTTCCAGAAAAGTTAGGGAATATATTGAAGCCAAGGAAGCGGATTCGGGCAAGAAGCATTTTGTGGTTTTCTTATGCGATGAAGTTGGGCAATATATAGGCTCATCAGGTTCCTTGATGCTTAACCTTCAAAATATTGTTGAGGGCCTTGGCAATGAATGCGGCGGTAGGGCATGGGTTATTGCAACCGGGCAAGAGGATATTGATTCCATAACGAACGTACAGCGGGATACTTTTTCAAAAATAATCGGACGTTTCGATACCCGCCTTTCCCTTTCCTCAGCAAATGTGGATGAGGTAATCAGAAAAAGGTTGCTTGCCAAGTCTGAAGCAGCGACAGACAGACTGAATTTACTATATGACGAGAAAGCTGCGATATTAAAAAACCTAATCGTCTTTACACAAGACACCCCGGAAAAAAGACTTTATGAATCTGACGATGATTTTGTTAACACATACCCCTTTATCCCTTATCAGTTTTCGCTTTTACAAGCGGTATTCAACGGTATACGAACCCATGGTGCATCCGGCAAGCACTTGTCCGAGGGTGAGCGTTCATTGTTAAGTGCATATCAGGAAGCCGCTTTGCAATTTAAGGATTTTGAAGAAGGGATTTTAATATCTTTTGACGCTTTCTACAATACTGTCGAAACGTTCTTGGACAACAATATCCGCAGGGTAATTATTAATGCCGAGGAAAGCGCAAACCGTGACAGCGGAGCATTGCTCCCCGGTGACGTTGAGGTGCTAAAGGTACTTTTCTTGGTTAAATACATCCCTGACAGGCTACCTTCCAATCTGGAGAACATAACAACCATAATGCTTCAAAACATAGACGAGAATAAAATCGAATTTAAGAAAAGAATAGATGCGTCACTGCGGCGGCTGGAAGAACAGCGTTTAATAATCAAAAACGGAGAGCAGTTTATCTTCCTCACCAATGAAGAACAGGATGTGAACCGGGAAATCAGAGAAATCCGCATAGACCCGGCAGAACTTATAAACAAGGTCGGCAGTGAAATAATTTCCGTTTTGTTTGGCACTAATAAGAAAATTAGATACAGCGAACGCCATGATTTTGCTTTCAACGTAACAATAGACGACAGGTCGATGGGCGCACAAAGAGAGGAAATCGGCATACGAGTTTTGACTCCCCACTTTGCCCACGGAAGCATGGACGATTCCGCAATCAAGGTTATGTCGATGGGTGGCACAAACCTGATTGTTGCCATGCCCCCTGACGCTAGATTTTTGGATGAAATGGAGCAATCATTGCAGATTGATGTGTTTCTTTCCCGCAATTCCGGCAAGAAACAGGCTGATTCTGTGGAGATAATAAAAAGTACCAAATTGCGTGAAAAGCAACAGCGCTTAGACCGTTGCCGTGAGCTTATTGCAGAATCTATGCGGAAAGCAGGTTTATATGTAAATAGCTTGAAACTTGATATAAGAGAAAAAGCATACGAGCAAAGGATAAGCGAAGGTTTTAAGACTTTGATTGAGAACCTGTACTCCAAGCTGAACTATGTAACCCATCCTTTTACTTCGCCTGAGAAGATTCGTGAAATGCTTTTGGCAAAGGACAACCAGATTAAGTTAGACGGTTCTATCGATACAGAGCCAAATCATCTAGCCCTGTCAGATATGCAGGATATAATTGAACGCAGCCATTACCGCAATGTGAATGTAACTATGCGTAGTATAAAAGACCAATTTGGTAAAATGCCATATGGTTGGAAAGACTTGGACATTGAAGGCATTGTGCTTACCCTGTTCAAGAATCAGAAAATTCGTATGGAGCTTGGCGGGAAACATATTCAACCGGGTGACATGGCTGTAGTGGAGTATGCAAGCAAAAGAGAGCATATGGAACGCCTTGTAATCAAGTGGAGGGATGTAATAAATCCTTCCCTGATAAATAACGCCAAAGACATAGCCAAAGAAGTTTTTGGGCGAGGCGACGTGCCGAATGACGAAGATGGCTTAATGGCACGTATTAAGGTATTTGCTTCTGATGAACTGCATGGAAATCACGACAGTATAAAGGATTTGATTGGGGAATATTCTAAGGCAAAATATCCGGGCAAGCAAATATTGGAGAACGGCAAGAAGCTGTTTGAGCAGATTGAGCGCATTAACGATATAAAGGCTTTTTTCGATTATCTTCAAAGCGAAAAGGATAATCTCCTTGATTATGGCGAAGATGTCAGCGATATAAAGAATTTCTTCAATAGTAAAAATCAGCGTGATATTTTTGACAAAGCCTTAACCATGATGAATATATACGAGAATAACCGCTCATATGTACTAGACCCGGAAACTATCAAGCTTGTTGAGGATATAGAAAAGATTATCAAAATGGCTTCGCCTTATGGGGAGATTCAAAAGCTGCCGGAGTTGAACGAATTGTTTATGTATCGATTCGGGCGGTTACTTGAAGAAGAATGTGTGCCGGTTAAAGTTAGCATTGAAGCTGATAGGGAGATTGTGCTTGAAGATTTGGGCCTTCGGCCTTTCAAAGAGAAGTACGAAAGTAAAGTACGGTCAGATTTTCAAGGATTGTTGGAAAGGCTGGACAGTGCCAATAATATATATGAAGCCATTGCCATGCAAACGGAAAGCGATAGATTGAAGCAAAGGTTTATTCAGGGTTTTGTTGATGAGGAAACTCGTGTGGCAACGGAAGCTACCAAAAAAAAGGAAGATTCAACCGCTACTGCCCAACCTGTGCGAGTGCGTAAAACCAAAACTATTACCATGAAAACCCTTTTTGCCGGAGCTACTCAAGTGTCCAGTGAAGCGGATATTGAGCGGGTTGTTGGGGATGTGCGGAGTAAGTTGAAAGCGCAATTGGAGGAAGATACTACTATTCAGATAGTTTAAGGAGAAGTGTTATGTGTAATTTAGAACTTGCTAATACTTTGGAGATCTTATCTGCTTTGGGTGCCCCTGTAAATACTCAACTTTTTGATTTTTTGAGTACTGGCACAAAGCCAGTTAATGGATGGTATTTTGATGCATTGATGCTGATTCAAGCTACTAATACGCTTGATTGTATTTTTGGATATACAAAATTACCTGTAAATATGACGCACGAAATGTATGTGCTTAACATCACTTTAACGTCTTTTTCGTGCGAAAAACTATTGAAATCCTTGATGAGCGATCCTGAACAAAGCCATAGCTTAGCAAACCTATTCAACAATTTAAATCAACCAGCTATGAATGCAATATGCAAAAAAGTCAATGAGAAGTATATTACTGTGGACTATAAAAAAGCAGATGAAGCAGACAAGAACCTTATTGAAACATGTGTAAGACATGGAATGCTCCAAAATGAAATTGAAAAGCACAAGCAAGAAGCTAATGCAAAAAAGAAGACATTTATTAAATCGAATAACTACAATGAGAGAGGTTTTAATAAGCGACTTAGGGAAAATAGCAACGCATATGAGAATTTTAGATATTGGCATGAAAGTTATCCACATAACTATGATTCTCGTTTTATGAAATACTTCCAAGAAGCACTTTTAGAATTTTGCGAAAAAGAGGCTATTTGGAACAACTCAGCTCCTAATTATTGTAAGCCGAAGCAAGATGCCATACAGACAGTTAACTTAAAGTCCTTATCTGACAGCAAGAGAAAAATCACTTGTGAGGCCGAAATTAATAGTCTTGTCGAAGATATGAGAGGAAAATTAAAGGCTCAATTGCTGCAGCATACAGAGTTTGAATTGATATAGTAGAGGTGCAGGATATGGACAAAACGGTAATCAAAAACTATGCAGTAACAGCTCGTAAAAAGCTAATCGAAGCTGTTACGCTAAAAGCAGCTAACTTGGGAATAGCCCATAATATGATTATGACCCCGCCGGAAGCAGAGCATTTTCTCCAAGGCAAGGGTATATTCTTATCCAATGAAGAATCAGCGGCAAGGCTTCGTTTGAATGGGATTATCAACATGTCTCAAAAAGACCGTGACGGCAACAGCAAAAGCGGGCTTAACCACGTAATGGAAAACGTAGCCTATACATGGTTCAACCGTCTTATCGCTCTGCGCTTCATGGAAATTAACGGCTATTTACCTTCAAACATCCGTATATTATCCAGTGAAGAACCGGGCAGGGTTGAACCCGAAGCCCTGCGTGAAGTAGACCGCCTTGATTTTGTAAAACCCTCTGTAGTTGCAAAGTTAAAAGCAGACCCCGATTTTAACGCCTCAGAAAAACTTTATAAGCATATCCTAATTTCCCAATGCAACCAACTATCAGAAAAACTGCCGGGTATGTTCCAGAAGATAAATGACTACACAGAACTGCTTTTACCCGATGCCCTCTATCGCAAAGGTGGCATTGTCCATGACCTAGTAAATGCCATCCCGGAGGATAACTTCAAAAGCAGCGTACAGATTATTGGCTGGTTGTACCAGTTTTATATCTCCGAGAAAAAGGACGAGGTTTTTGCTGGCCTGAAAAAGAATATCAAAATCAATAAAGACACCATACCCGCCGCAACACAGCTTTTTACGCCAGAGTGGATTGTAAAGTATATGGTAGAAAACAGCCTTGGGCGATTGTGGTTGGAGAAGCACCCTAACGAGGATTTGCGGAAAAACTGGAAATATTATGTTGACGAAGCGGAGCAAGAGCCTGAAGTAGCAGAGCGGTTGCGGGTGATGCGTGAGCAAAGCCCAATCAACAAACCCGAAGATATATCCCTGATAGACCCCTGCATGGGCAGCGGTCATATTTTGGTGTATGCCTTTGATGTGCTTTATCAGATTTATCGAAGCCAAGGTTATCATGAACGGGAGATTCCTAATCTGATTTTGCAGAACAACATTTATGGATTGGATATTGACGATAGGGCGGGGCAACTTGCTTATTTTGCGCTGATGATGAAGGCAAGAGGGTATAATAGAAGGTTCTTAAGGCAGGATGTTGTACCGCAGCCTATGGTTTTTACTGCTGATGGGGATGTGGAACTTTCGGAGTTTGGGTCGCTTGTGAAGGTGGAGGAGCTTGGGGAAGAACCGCAGTTACCGGAGGAAATGACGCTGGATAACCTGGGGGCTGAGTTACACCATGAGCGGGATATGATTGGGTGGCAATATCGTAGCTTGCTTGCGAGTAAATATGATGTTGTAGTTACTAACCCGCCGTATATGGGTAGTAGTGGGATGGGTGCTAAATTATCAGATTTCGTAAAGAAAAATTATTTTGATAGCAAAGGAGACTTATTTGCTTCTTTTATTGAGAAATGCATGGAATTTAGTAAGTCAAATGGGTTTCAGTCAATGATTACTCAACACTCGTGGATGTTTTTATCAATCTATGAAAAGTTGCGAGAAAAATTGATGTGTTATGATGTTTTAAATATGACTCATCTAGGTGCAAGGGCGTTTGATGAGATTGGCGGAGAAGTTGTACAAACAACTGCTTTTGTTATGCGAAAATCCAATATCAATGATTATTGTTCGGCGTATGCCAGATTAGTTGACTTTGGAAGCCAGCGAGCAAAAGAAAGCGCATTTTTATCAAATGGGGCTACACACTTTGCCGTTAAGAACAATTTTAAGAAAATACCTGGATGTCCTTTTGCTTATTGGGTCAGCGAAAAAACATTAACTGCTTTCGAAAGTGAACTATTTTACGAATATTCAATTTCAGATGGACAAAACGTTACAAGTGACAATGACAAATTTGTTAGGATGTTTTGGGAAGTTGACAAAAATTTAGTAGGTTCTGAAAATAAATGGCTTTTATATGCAAAGGGTGGTGGCTACAGAAAATGGCATGGCAACCTTACAGAAGTTATTGATTGGTCTGAAACTGCCGTAAAATACTACAGAAAAAACTCGTCTAGCAGGGTAATACCTGAGTATCTGTGGTATAAAGTCGGTATTACTTGGAGTTTAATTACCTCAAACCGACCAAGTTTTAGAAAGTTGCCTAATTACGCAACTTTTGATAAAGGTGGCTCATCCGTTTTTTTGAAAGATTACACGAACTACAACTATTTTTTAGCGTTGCTCAATAGTGAGGTTTTTTTGCATATCGTTACACTCTTGAACCCAACACTTAATTTTCAAGTTAAGGATATTCGCTCAATGCCAGTAATATTTAGGGATGTTGAAATTGTGTTGAAATTAGTTGATAGCTGCCTTTTCATTTCTAGTGTCGATTGGAACAGCTTTGAAACTAGCTGGAATTTCAAATGTCATCCATTCATAGAATATAAAGTATTTGAAAATAGGGATGTTGATGTACCTAATGTTGATAGCGATGGGGACATAATTTCTGTAGAGGTTGATTTTGACACCATATCGACAATAAGAACTACTTTCGAGCGTTGGCAGTCGATAAGTAATAACAACTTCAATCAACTAAAATCCAACGAAGAAGAACTAAACCGCATTTTCATAGACATTTACGGTCTGCAAGACGAACTCACCCCGGAAGTAGAGGACAAAGACGTAACCATACGCAAGGCAGACTTAGGGCGCGATATCCGCAGTCTTCTTTCCTATGCCGTTGGCTGTATGTTTGGCCGCTACAGCCTT
>Ga0209755_10009377_pt1 | contig 10347 bp, 4 predicted proteins | sample TergutCo191P1_FD_187301 | JGI IMG/M metagenome (GOLD analysis project Ga0209755, IMG submission 187301) | Cornitermes sp. P1 segment gut microbial communities from Petit-Saut dam, French Guiana - Co191P1 (SPAdes) (version 2) | ecosystem: Host-associated > Arthropoda: Insects > Digestive system >...
CAGCCATAGAATTTCTCACTGTTTATTGTCCTTACAGTAACGATAGTGCTGAAATGACGGTGATATTAGGACATTATGAAAAACCCCAATAATATTACTGAAGAACACTATGAAATGTGGACTAGAAAGTAACATGGCAAGAATTAAACACACTTAACCTTCGAGTTCATCTTTTATGCGAATTCGGATCTTCTATTCCCCATATACAAGTTTTGCAAAGAACAGTTCTTCTTCGCTTACTACCCGCAATAAATCTGTTGTATTACTGTTTTCTTTGTGGCAAGATCGATCACTGCAGGCATAGAAAATATCGCTTTTGAAAAAAAGATATACGCCCGGACATAAATTGTGTGTTTCAAAAGGAAGATACGTCCAGAAAATAAGAGGCCATATAGTAACTCCGAATGTAGCCCTCTCAAGTGCTAATAACATTCAGCCCTTATACAATAAAGATATCGCTCAACGTCTTCTTCTTCCTCTGCTGCACAACCAAAAAAAAAACAACATACTTCCTATCCCCTTATTTTCTTCCTTTTCCAACGCTTTACTTTCTCTTCAACCTTCCAACCTACCTTTACCAAAGGACAAGCGGGCACTATCTGCAAACTAACACAACTGTAGGTTTCCTGTCAGTTTTCCAGTACTGAAAGTAGTAGTTCTCGACTCCATTCCCCCAAATAAAACCCCTCACTCCATCTCCTCTCTCTGTTCCAAGCTCTAAAACACTACTAAAGGGAGTATAAAAGGACAAAGATAGAGGACCCATACAATGTACAGCCTATAATTAACAATGGGAGGACGGCAGACCGTGCAGCAGTGTATCTGTTAGGAAAGGAAGTAACAATGATCTACGCACTTGTAGCATGAGAATGGAACTCATCTAACCGAAAGAAATGGCCACACATGGTCTAGTGTAGAGTTCTTAGAGTGAATTTGATAGTAGAATCCGACCAAAAAATAATCTCATATGGAAAACAATACAAAAATCTCAGAACACACAACGACGGCTTGGCGGAACAATGTATCGTTTGGGCTCGGTACTACGGGCCAGTAACCTCCTGGACTAACAACTTCTTAAAAGTATTCGTCGTTTATACGAATCCAATATAGACAGACTTTCAAACGCCATTTAAAATAAGCTATGTTATAATCACCTAAATGCACAATGCCAATGTGTAATTTTACAATTAAAACACTACATACTTAACATGTTTCGATCTTTCAGAGACCATCTTTAGGGTGACCATATATTAATCAATAAGCATAAAATACGACTGATTAATAGTGATATTGATTTGTTTCAGTTCTCCCTGATGATGATCTACGAAACAGCGAAACATGATGGGGATGTATTGTTTTAATTAAAAAATTACACATTTACTTGGGCATTTAGCTGGTTATAATAAGATAGTATATCAAGTAATGCGTGGAATGAATAATAATATTACACATACTATTTAAAACCTGTACATATTCGTAGTTTATCATCTCGAACAGAACATAACATCATGAACAGAACAGAACATCACAAATAGGATTCTTTGGCATCCACATCAGCACTTCCGGCGTTCGTTGTTCATAACCGCTTCCAGGAAATAACAAATAATTTCAGAGGCCAAACAGAAGGCAAAAGACTTGATTGTGACGTTTCTCAAAGCTGATGCTGTCATTTAAACATTAGTACATCGAAACACTTCCATGTTCAGTCCGCCTCCGTACGCCACCTATTCAAGATGCAGGGACAGATTTAGCCTTACTAGCGAGAATCCGGGTTTCGTACGAGATTCTCGACAGTAACTTCTATTTAGATACGAAAACGTACTACTGGGCGTTGTCTGCGACTTAGTGTTTACGCTGCTGTTCATTCTAACAGTAGTCGTTAGTCTTCGATCAGTGTTTACAAAATCAATTGCAGCAGGATCTTCTAAATCAAATGATCAACAAAATTAAGTAGCAAAGTCACAAAAATTACGAGACGCGGAAGAAATAAATTCTGGCATTTCATACGTCGTGAATAGGAAGTATTCTTTTCGTTAACTAGCTTATGCAATTTTAGAACCGCAGTCCAGCGTATTAAAATATTCTTCGCAATAAAAGGGGCCTTTCCGTGCGTAAAGCTGGTACAAACGCTGTCACAAAATATAAACTGACCTTTCTTCCAAACTCCGCCTCGTGTGATCAGAGACACGGAGGTTGAGTTCAGATACAGGTCACGACGTCCACTAGCATATTAGCAGTGACCGTAATTGACCGCCACTTGTTACCAGTATGACGTCAGTGCATGGCGTGACACACAAGACAGAGCGAGGTCAATTATGCAGGAAGGTAGAAGACCTCCGAATTGGATTAAAGTGAGGAGCACTACCACTTAATAACCTCACAATCAGACGTCTTTGTACCATCAAAGTGACTTTAACATTTCACTTAAATATTTTCATTCAAGCAATACATTACTTAACTAGCGTGTCCATAGTTTTATTTTTAAGAGCAGCGTCTCACAAATCACTCGAGAAACAAAAAAATTTAGTTTCACGTGAGTGAAATGCCAAAGTCAACCCCTCTGTAGACGTAAGTCTGTATCTTTATCTACGTGTCGGAAACACAACTTGTACAGAAACTCTTTGGTAGTTTTCGACATTCCGGGGAACAGTGATGAACCCGTAAGGCCCACTTATAAACAAGGTCCTTTATGATAACAACTCAGCACGAAAACTGGAAGAAAACCCAAATAGTTACACGGTAGTTTCCAACAACAAGAAAAGAGTAGACTGAATGTGTAAGTCTGCCAGCCTTATTTCAACATTCTTACCAGAAAGAGGCAATATCCAGTGACCTGCATGAACTGAGCATAATACCTCTGCCAATCCGTAATTCTTCGCTACACATAATTTTGACAAATCGACATACAAAGCAGCTTTGCGGAAAGTCCGCTTCCACTTCTAGAACACTCTTACAAGACTACCGATGTTATACTGTCTATCCCACCTCCCTCGCGGTTGATATTCAAAGCGCCACTAACATCTCTCTACTTATTCACTGAAAGACAACTGGCAACAGTTACTAAGCCCGGACCAGCGCTCATCTGCCACTAGAATTATTACACTGAACGAACACGATAACCTTCCCAACTGATGTTGTTCCCGTGCCAGTAATACGAATTTGGACACTAACATAAAACGGGCAATATACGTACTTCCGTATTATAATCTGCAGACGACATTCCGAGATACAGTAGCCCACTAAACAGATTGATCCTTCACCTTCAAAACAAAAGCAACTTTAGGATAACTGTGTGCCTACTTCTTCGTGACCCACCACCAGTACTTGCAGTTGAAACACATTTTCCAGCCGTTTTCTATACAATCAATATACAATGAATTTATGGATTTTCTACCACATTAATTGGTTATTAAATTCACACAGTTACAACAAAAGAACAGTCCCTTTGTTTTTCTAGTGTTTTAAGGTATAATTCTCTCGGACATAACGGCCATCAACAGAAAAAATGGATCACTATGGTAACTGCACGTTACGCCGTCATGCAATGGATACGCACTTTCACACTACGTTTCAGCACTGACTTCAAATTCGGAAACACTCCAAGTGCTGGGAAGCATAGTACAAAGGAATTCAAATTAGAGTGGGGACCCTCGACATTTCCTAACTCTACAGATGGATTTTATATTCGACCACGCGACTCTTAGCACAGAACACCTGAGATTCTTTCCCCCCTGTTTGATAGGATACCTGATTCGATTTGGACTTTGGGAATACATTATGAATGTGGAAGCCGGGACGACGTAGTGGAAATGGCGAATAGGCTACGGGCTTGAAGGTCTGGAGTTCGAATCCCGGAAGGGATTTATCTCTTCTCTGAAACGTCCAGACCGGCTTTGGGAACTACCCAATTTCGTATTCAATGGGTACCGGACTTAATTTCCCGGAGGTAAAGCAGCCGGGGCGCGATGTTGACCACACACCCTCCATCCAGGGTCGAGGTTAAGAATGGATGGAGTTATACCTCCACTCCTCTTATATGCCACCATTGTGTGGACGGGGACAACTTTGCCTTTACTTATGTAAGTCATACATGTGTAATAAGTGCTGATGGAAAGGCTTCAAATAACTATGGGAATCCAAGAGATTTCCTAACCAAATAGGAAAATTTTGAATTCAACCCTACACTCAGTAAGCACGTAACGCTCACTATTCTTTCCCATGAAAATAAAAGGAACCTCTTGTTTGCCAGTGCATCAGAATATACAAGATACGAGGGTCAAACCGCTCCCATAGGACAGTTTCAGTCGAAATGAAGGATAACTGCCTCCTCCAGTGTCGTTTCCTTTCCTTACTGAAGCTTTTAAAGTTCCTCCTCTGAACGACGCGTCCGCTTTTTATAGGCCAGCATCAAAATACAGACGCAGAAGCGGCTCGTTCGATATTAATAACGTGAGAGTCGCCACTGGAGGGGCAGCACAACCGAAGTTCTACTGCTGCATAGCAACTACATGGGGTCAACGCAATATCGAATGTAGGGGGGTGAGCAGTCACTAACAAGCAACTTATACGCCATAACAATTCATGCGTTCTTGGCATGAATGCAGTGAATTGGATACGTCATGGACAGGTTACGTTCATACGTGCATCCGCATAGTTCAGCTCAGAAATTACGAAACGTATTTAGAATTAATTTCATATTAGGGGAGAGGGTGAATGCATTCCAACTTCCATTGTCCTCGTACAGGAACGCGGACATTGGTGTCCTAGGAAATGGTAATTACACCAAGTGCCAATCTGGCATAACCTGCAAGCAGTGACTACTGTGAGAAGCGAAGGTTGCACAGATGTGGCAATAGAACACAGCTTTGTGTTCTATTGCCAGTAGAGACGATGCAAAAATTCGTGGACAATGTGAATTTAAGTAGCCCGAATATGAGCGCAGTCTTTCGACAAACATGCTTAAAGGAATCATAAAAGCTAGTGTGTGTTTTTATTTCAATTTAGGTCTCACAGCTTCGAAGCACAACTAATAAATAAAAAAATAAGCAAGATCAAAGAAAAGTTTAAATAAATTAATAAATGTAAATGAATAATGTAAAGGCAAGATCCACACAATGCACACACGTAACAATAATATATTTAACTTCTTTTTATTAGTTCATATAAAGCCCGATGATGGCTCTATTGGGCCGTAACATGTAGCCTATTGTTAATAGACTATTGTTATACATTAACTATAGTTGTATATCAAGTGAACACCGACAAATGCACTCATATATTATTAAATCAATGCAGCTGACCTTTTTTCTTACTTTTGTGGTTCTAGAATTATACCGAATTTATATTACAACTACTGGTATGTTTATATTTACTACGTTTACAATAATCAGTGAGGAAATGTTGCACAGAGTACCAATTCAGGAGCGCAACATGTTTCTTGTTTAATTATCTGAAAAAATGTAGGCTAATGTTTGTGTAGAAACGCACTGGCCAATAATGCGGGTACATTTGTCGATCCGACGAACACTTAGTGAGTCACACTCGAGATGCACAGAGAAACAGCTTGTCGGTCTTTATGTGAAGTACTGTCACGGCTGTCTGATTTTATTCACTATATACAACGTGTCATAAAATTTTAACAAAAACGCTACTATATCAAATTTAATGGAATCCGGCCTGCTGTTCTAGAACTCCTCGAGCACAGGGGCGACAAAACAGACACCAGGCGCATTTTTAAAAATATTTCGTTGAAATTTCAAAATCCTCGGCCCCTATGCTGGGTTATCTTGGGTTAGAAATGACGATCAGGAAATTAGCTATCAGTCTTGAGACAGGATGCGGAAAGAAGATAACGGTTACGTAAAATGCAAGACGACTGGTAGGAACACTAAGCTAAATTCTAATACATTACTGGGGACATGCATGTTCGAAATGGGGAAAACTGCTATGCTTCACACTGGCTATGACGGTATTCGGATAACCGCAAATCTATTAAACCTGTGACCAATTAAAGACTGCTGTCGTCTGAGAAGTGTCGTCACGCAGGTTTGTCAACTGCTGCCAATGTTTCGGTGGAACTCGCTGCTGCCATCTTCAGGTATTCCGAAGCGTAGGTACATAGTGACCAGCTGAAGCGGTGTTACACCCCAAAAGGCAAGAATCTGCAGAGTAACCGTCGCGGGAACCTCAGATCTCGTCCACGTGATCACTTCTTTGCTTCTGAGGTCAAATGATTCGTTTAAGCATTGAAGTTTTATTTACAGATTGAAATCAAGCGCTAAAAGTAAGAACCGTAATCACAGCATCCAAACATACTTGACCTCCCACTGAACACTATACATTTATTTATATGATCAAACCCGCTGTCATGCGAATCGCTAGCAATGTTTCCGTCTTTCTCGTTTCATGCTACGAACGGGAAGTTTACGATCCTCTTGGCTGAAAATTCTCGTTGACCATCAAAGTGTTTTATTGTGGCAGGGACTGCTCCTTTCATATTCATAGCACCCAAAAACTGATTGCAGCACGCTGCACGCACTTCGTTTCATGGCCTGATAGAAGAGCCTTCTAGGAGGTCAAGTGTCGACACGACACTCTGCCGTCTGGCACATGCTCTTCTCCTGCCTTTCCCACAAAACGACAAAAACTTCCAACACAAATTCTTGTTACTTCTTCTTACATGGGTATCGGTCGTCAGTAACTAACGACGGATTTAGTACCGGTTACACAATCATCATTCACCCTGATATTAACATTACATATTGTTATAATTTCATTACTAGCTTTATAATCATACTTAATCACATAAATGATACTACATGGTTTCGTTCAACGTCCATTCAAGCTCTACCAATTTTACTTCGCAGTATACTTGTATGTGGGATATGCAGTGGCGTAGTTGGTTGAGGAGTAGGAGGGGGGTTCGATTCCCGATGAGGTCACTGGGATTTGTCGACTTAATCCTTCCGGCCGCACTACGTTCCTGGGGTCGACTCAGCCACTAACAAAAATGAGTAAAAATTCCGGAAGCCTCAATCTCCTGGTGTTGTAAGGGCCTGTCAAGGCGTGTACAGGGATTTTTTTAATATACACTTAAGGGAAGCAATACTGACGAAACACTTATTCTTTCGCTGCGCCATGGTCTATTACGTCATCCCATCATACCTCAAATAATTTTACCGTTCAATGCGATACTTAATTTTTTATTTTGTAGTAAATCGATTTATTAACCCGTTAATTAATAACAATATATTTTGTCCAAAAAATTGTTTACGAAAAGTGAAGGACTAAGTTGTTCATTTTGTCGAAACGAAGGCCTATTCAGATTGCACGTCAAAGTTTATTTTAATGTTACTTAACAATAATTGAAACACATTCACAGTTCACACTATAATCGTGTGGGACACGACACCGTCTAGCCAGGTTGATAAGTACCACACTTCTATGAAGATGGAGGCAGTTTACCCCTACAAGTTTGTACAAACCCACCAAACTACACGGTGCCAATACCCAGAAGATCACAACATGAATTTTCCCCACCGTGGAAACCTGAAGTTTCACGCATCCATGCCTTCCTTTGCAACAGTTTCTCCAGTTAAGACTTCAGGCACTAAAGAGAGATCAAGAGTAGGAAGTTTGCTGACTGTAATCCAGGCGTTACTTAGCAGTCTCATTAGGTGCAGACCTAGCCAGCATCCACAACACTATTTCTTCTCGAAGTAAATGCAATTCACATCTCCTTTGGGAGGGGGGAACAGAAACATGTTTCTCACGGCAGTGTGGCTTTCACGAGTTCCATACCCAAGTATATAATGGGACAGTAACACACCTGTTCCGTTATTCTGAAATTTACAGACGCACTCTTTGAGGACACAAATTCTTAAGCAACACATCAAGTAGTAATGTAATCAGTGTTCCCCAGTGCCTGAAGACGTGTTTCTCCACTTGGAAATCTGATAAGTAATCACTTGTGACCAGATTCTCACTGCAGGGTGGCTGATTGGTTGAAATCCTAACAGCAGCAGTCTCACACAGCAATGGGCAGGGGAAGCTGAGGCGGAGAACTTCCCTCCGTTCTCGTCTGATGCTGTCATGCAGAAGCTTCATCTCTAATCGAATATTTCTAGTAGGCCAACATTGGTCTCAATCTTACAGCAGACTCAGGAACAGGGAATTCTCGGTGCTGGGATTGCCATTTACTTCCGTTGCGTGGTCTCCAGTTTGATTTCTATGCCCCAGTGGGGAACCTATGTTTTGTCAACTGTCACTATTCTGGGCTATAAAGTGGATTTGGAAAGAAGCTTTCTTGGACCTCCTATCCACGGACCTTCCTGGAAGACGGAAAAATCACGAAAACCCGCCGCCATTATAGCCTCTCCCAGGGCCAAGACTCCAACAACAGATGCATCGAATACAAAGCAGGAAGTCTAGTACCTACCTCTCGACCACTATATTCGGTTATTTAAAATGTGTGTAGGTGTGGGTGCTTGCGTTACTCTCTGTAAAAAGCCCCCAATCGCTGCTTCACGAATCCACACGTAAGCTATCCCACGCAATCCAATATATAGCGTGCTCGAAATCACGTTTATTTATTTTGAACACTAAAGGCAAGAATATAAACACAGTAATTAAAAGTGGCGTTTGTATCGCCAGCGTCCGCCGTCGGTTGTGGTGCTTTTTAGCACGAGCAACGCCATTGTCATATTAACGGCCGTTCTTAGAACAAACTACTGCACTATGCTACCTATCACGCTAACATGAAAATTCGTCATGGAAAGTTCTCTCTTACTGCTGCTTATTCATGACATGTACAACATACTTCCTGATTGCACGTCACAAGTCATATCTCATTCACCTGACACAACCATTTACGTCTCCCTGAGTTCCCAGCTGGCAGCCACAATTTTAAATCACAACAGACAAAACGCCCTTCCTAGTTGTATTTGTGATCACCATCTAGTATTACCACATAACGTACCTCGTCTTCACTTCATCACTGTTTTCTACTTTCACGAAGCTTAACCTTTGAAATTATGCAAAAATTCGGAGAAACACTGAAACTGTATTGTAAAGACGATTCCAATGACACACAAGGAGCTGGCCACACTCAGATGACAGTTACCGAAGTCTCTGTACTCGAACCGGGTTATTCTTTGCAGTCAGATGCAACAAAAAGCCGTCTAAACTGTCGTTTCATTTCCAAAATACATGACGACTTTCACATTAACAAGGCATCCTGCAGGCTGGGGTATTTGTTATGTCACAAAGTTACACTGCATTTTTAATTTGCGATGCCAACTGGGTTCATACCTCGAGGATGAAAACCCGCGACACGCACGGCAGAAATTGAGAGAGAATATTCCTGTTTTCAGGTAGCGTCTCCCGTGTGGAATCTGACCTGAGTCACACTACTAGGATAGTCACATTCCAGTCCAGAGCCAATCGAATATTCATCACTGTTTGAATAGGAGTGTCATCCCTCTAACATGACCGCTAGACCGGATACTCCCTTTCGACCAAGGCGAAGAATATCTGGCTGGCTCTTGAGTGAGATGTGCCGTCCCTACGTATAGCGTGAACCAGGCCATAAATAGGCAGCGTTTGTACTTACCACGTTGCACTGTCTTGCATTTCCTTCTGTTCTTGTATAACACCAAGCGTGTCATGTTTCGTCGTTAATGGCCCTGCTAATTTCGCGGGAAATTAACTCTGAATGAAACTTACAGTAGCTCTTAGTTACAACTAACTCCCATGTTTATTACACCCATGGTTATCAACGTATCTCCCCTTTAGGGGTAACATCGTTTTTCTTTGTGTTAGAACGTGATGCCCCATGTTAAGTGGGTCCCTTGTCACCACGACATGGCGCGTTCTTAAGAGTATGGTCGGAGAAGTACGATACGGAGGGAAACTGCGAGTAAACAGCTGGAGACAGATGACAAGAGACGCTTACTGATACTGGTTGGCGGGTGCGCGTAACACTAAAATTCATAGTACTACAACGTTTCGAAAGTTTTATCGTCCGCAAAACCATTCCGGTCTTTAAAATTCCTGCCAGTCTAAACAGGCACCAAAACATATATGCCACAAATATTACACGTAACACAAACATTTTCGTTAGGAACATGACGAGACAAAGAGTCAAGTTACTGCACCTAACATTACTGAAGTCTGTGTGTCAGGTTGCTGTACTTTAGACTACTGACAGATACGCTGAAGAGAAAGATTGTGTAACAGATTACTGCGAATGGCACCAATGGCACATATGTTTAAGAGAAAGACTGTGAGTCTAATTACTGTATCTGAACTGACAGATATTTTTAAGCAAAAGACCGTGTTACTGATTAC
>Ga0209755_10009378_pt1 | contig 10347 bp, 5 predicted proteins | sample TergutCo191P1_FD_187301 | JGI IMG/M metagenome (GOLD analysis project Ga0209755, IMG submission 187301) | Cornitermes sp. P1 segment gut microbial communities from Petit-Saut dam, French Guiana - Co191P1 (SPAdes) (version 2) | ecosystem: Host-associated > Arthropoda: Insects > Digestive system >...
GCAGCATGAGGAGGAGGTGTGTGTTGCTATTACCTAATACAAAGACATTATTTTATCTGACAGCTCTCATTATTGTGACTCAAGCCCTCTCCAGTCAACAAGCAGGACAGTACACACCACTCTTCCAATTTGCTGTGAGCTGGGGTATACGCGTTTCATTTCATTATTATGCAGTTAATTTTGGGTGTTTATGCATTGTATATATAAATATGCACCGTATGGATAAAGAAGGTGCTGGAAATGTTTCCTTGCTGCTAACATTCACCTAACAGACATGTTGTTTGTTGCACATCACAGTTCTGTAAGTTAAACAGGGTAACAGGAAATGACTACAGACAGTTGTCAGATAAAACAATGTTCTGCTGTTTATAAAAATTATTTATTTTCTTAGGTTTCTAGTCAGTTGTTGAATTCTGTGAGATGCAATTCTTGCTTCCGATTGTTCAGCCTTCTTGATTTTTTACACTGTTGTGGTGCCCTACAGCAGCTCTTTCAATGGACTGTGTTGTAACAGTGTCCTTTCTAAGTCTCTTGTGCATCCTTTGACATGTCTTTGTTGTGAATTAGCCAGTAAACTGCAGTATAGGAAAGATGTGTATGATGAACAGAGGCTGGCAAAGACATTGTAAAATGTTAATGCTGTCAGGAGCTTTTTCTGTTCATGTGCCTGCCCCACAAACACCAAAAGATATAAGATGCAGGGGACTTTTGACAGGAAGTTGTAAGGAACATTTTTGACCCTGGTAACTGGAACAGGCCAAGAGCTTAATCCTGAATGTTAATGTTGAAATTTTCAAAAAATGGATTTATGCTGTTATTGAAAAGTCTACTGTATTACTGTTGTGGAATTCCTTCAGTTAATATTTCAGAAAAGGACACAAACAAAATTTTTTAATGTAGGAAGTTGATACAGAAAATTTCAGTTTTTATTTTAACTGAAACAATAGAGTATTTACTGCTAATTCTGAAATTAAGAAATGTTATCTATAAATATTATATAATTTTACTCCTTTTTATTGGTATAACCCAGGGCTTAACCAGCAGTCCTGGGTTCTAGATTCCCATGGTATGTAGATCATTTGTTGTTGTGCCTAGGATTTAGAGTCATGTAATCTATAGTAATGTAATGTTTTATTTTGTTGGATAATCCTACTTCAGTAAGCAGCTGATTACTTAACAGATTGGCCATTGCCACCAGTGAATAAACACCCTACCAAATTGTTTAGTTAAATGTTAAAAATGCATAGAAGCATATCTAAGCATCTTTACCATGATTGGCACTGAAGATGGGGCAAAAAGTCAAGGTAGCAAGATGTAAAGGGTGGGTAGGCTTACATTTCCATGTATATTGTTGGAAAATACCAGTAACAGCACCAATGGAATGTTCAAGATGGTTAGTCTTTGCAGTATCCACCAAAAAAAAAACAATCTGGCTCCTACATACAAACAAAACTTGTCACATGCTGATTTAACTGGAAAAGTATTTATATAAAGACGAGTTTGCTGTGTATTGTGTTAACTGTGATGTTACAGTTAGTGTAACTGTTATTGCACAGGAGAAGGAATGCCTCATGTTAGAATTAAAGACTGAACAAGACAGGAATCATGATCTGATGGAGGAAGTTGTGAAACTTAAAAGTTTGGTGCAAATAGGTCAAGACACACTGAACCAGAAGCAGCAGCTCGTACAGCAGTTACAGCAGCAGTTAGATAACTTGCATGTAAGTACACTAACAGAAGTTTGGTGCAAGTAGGTCAAGACACACTGAACCAGAAGCAGCAGCTCATACAGCAGTTAGAGCAACAGTTGGTTAAATTCCATGTATATACACTAACAGAAATTTAGTGAAAATAGGTCAAGACACACTGAACCAGAAGCAGCAGCTCGTACAGCAGCAGTTGGTTAACTTCCATGTTAGTACACTAACAGAAGTTTGGTGCAAGTAGGTCAAGGCACGCAATCCGGAGCAGCTTTGGATGGATAACTTACATGGAAGTGCAGTGGGCATTCTTACAAAGTGAAAAAAAAATCCCATCTGTCTATGACTTGGCATAAGTGAGTAAACAGTTTGTGAGATTTTCATGTAATTCTGTACCAGAAGTTGTCAAACAAGCTTGAGTTTCATGAATATTCGCTGAGTGACACTCATACATTATGTAAGAACATAAATTAATTTCTGTGCCTACTTTCCACATTTCTTATTCTCTTTGGATTAAATTCTGTATAGATCTCCACATAATGTCATTGTGAAATTGTGAGTTTCATAAAAATATGTACAGTGAAAGCCTTACTGTACTTAGGAGCAAAAAAATGTGCCCATATTTTCAACTTTTTTTCTCCCCCCTCCAGTTTGGATAAATTTTGGTCCCGAGATGTCCACAGAAGTTTGTTGAGTCAGTGTGAATTTCATGAAAATAAGCAGAATAAAAGTCATACTTACAGTTGTAAAGGAATTTCTATCCATCCATTACACATTTATTGTCCATTTTGGTACAAGAAATCCGCACACTGTGATGGTGAGCACTTTTGTGTTGTATGAAAATTGGCACAGGTAAGACCATATATTTTTATGGGCATATGTTTATTATATTTATACTGCAAATGCATGTGACATTTTGAAAATACTGCCTGACAGAGTGCATCATTTGCAGTCTGGTTGGATGTGTCACTTCCTAGGGGTAATACATCAGTGCGGGTTTTTTATACACCAGAATTTGAAAAACTGGATGTGCATTGTCTCAGGTGGAAAGGAAGAAATGGCATCACTGGATGCTGGTAGAGACCAACTCTTTTAAAAGGCCCATCAGATCAGATCCTTCTTCTCCCTTTGTTTGGATCCTGTTTTCAAAACATACTGATGAGGAGGTGTTGTGTGCATTGCATTACATCAGTTAAATATATGGGCATTATTTTATATGACAGTTGTTGAAGTCACTTCCTGTCCACTTGCTTAACTGACGTAATTTTGACATTCAGTGAGCAACATGTTTGTTGGAAGTAATGTGTGTGCATGCATGCGTCTTGAAGAGGAATATTTCCAGAACTTTCTTTAAATATGGTATAGTGAGCTAAAACATGCAGACGCTGATGTGTGGCAGTGAGCACTTCACTCCCTTCCATCACAGGAAGAGTGATACAACTTGTCAGTTAAATAACATCCTTGCATTGCAAATAGAAGTCAGTTGTGTAGGATTTGAATTTTTTACAGTGGCAACTGTGAAGAGTATGTTTTCAGAATGTGGCACCCTGTTGTTTGGTGTATAGGTCCCCTTGCTGTGTAGCAGATGGTAAGTTCTTGATACCTTTGTACCAGATGACAGTGTCACATTGTCACAGCTCAGAAGACAGGCATTTTGTGGCAAAACTTCTGTTTCTGCCATTTAAATTCCAGTTATGTGCAGTTGTGCTTCTGTGTGGCCTACATTCATCTAAAGGTTAATCCCCAGTGATCTACAGTATTTTTGATGTGAATGGCTCCTTGACTGCAGTGACTGCTTGGCATTCAGTTGCTTTTTCACCCCTAAGGACTATGTTTACATTTGTTTACATGCCTTCACAGGGTGTCCCTTTTATTGTGTCCCTGAGTATGTGGGCTGTCATAGGATGTTCTTTTGGATGCAGTGTGCCATTCACAGGGACATGATAATAACAACATTCTGTATCTATGCATGTCCATATGTCACCAACAGCATCTTCCTTACATACTGGAAGCAGTCTCTGGTGCATCGTTTCTAATCCATAAATGTAGAAAGAAAATGCTACATTTAAAAACTGTGAAATTTTTCATTTTCTTTTTGTTTTGTTCACATCTTACATATGTACTTTAATGACATGCAATATAACCTGGTGTTAAAGATACAGGTCCTCCTGTGATCTGCTGTGTTGTTGGGTGAGTGGTTTTTGAAGTTACTAGATTGTAGTACCTTTATTTTGTCAGGATCAAGTAGTTTTCTTAAACTGCTTGACCCTGAAGATGAAAGCATTGGAGTCCTTCTAAATGTCAGGAGCTCTTTACCAGCAAACATGATGTCCCATCCGAGAAGACTTGTGGCTCATTACCTTTGCTTTGAGAATTTCAAATGTTGCTTAAGCTGGTGTTCTCTTTTGTACAGGCAGTGAACCAGAACCACAGTGTAGCTACCAATGGACCTGCCACCGAGCCTTCTATTACTGAGGTCAGTCATTAGTTGTGGTCATTTACCTACTGAATGTCAGTCACACACATGCGCGTGCACACGCACGCAGGCACACATGGAAAGGAAATATTTTATTATGAGCTGCTTGAGCATTGCAAACTTAAAGACATTGTAAATCATTAATGAAGGGGTTACAGTTACAAACAAAGGCTTCAAGTGTGTTCAGGAAGTTGCAGTTATGAGTGTGATTCAGAATTCTGTCTGTGCTGGAAATGTAGATTGGAATACTGAAGTACCATAGCAAATGTAATAAGAGTCATGATTTTTCTTAAGTTCATTCTTGATCTGCTTTTTACATAAAATATGACTTTGTAAATCCTAAACTGTCAGCACATGCTAATGTAGATGGCACCCTTTCTTTACTAATTCGAAACGTTTCAGTCACTTGAACCATCAGGAGGGACAACATATATATATATGATTTCTGGAATTAATAAGCTAACACATTAATTTGTATTAGTTTATATCTTGTTTTAAACAGGTCTTTTACCGAAATCTTTCAAAAGAGTAGTTTAGATGCCTTCGTCTTCAGGGTCAAGCCGTCAGGCTGATTGAGCATTGAGGATGAAGGCACTGCCATCCTTCAAAACATAAGGAATAACTCACATCCCAGAAAACTTGAATGCTTCCAAATCCCACACGTTTTGTAACAAATAGACACCATCAGGTAGTTGAGCTAGAATCGACGCAAGCTACAAATATAGTTAAAAATAAGCGAGGTGTGGGTAACAGAAGAAAATAGGGACCATGTGTAAATTAAAAGACAAAACATGAATCAACTTGTCAACGACTAAGTGACCAACACATTCTAAATGAAAGGGTAAAAGACCTATGAGGTTTTAACACATTCATCGTATGAAACACAGCCATTTAGACTGGTGTTGCAGCAACAGTCTAGACTTGTATTTGTGATATGCCTATTGAACATCCCAACGTGTTTTTTTGTGATATGCTAAAGCCACCCATGCAAGTGCCACAAGAATACCTCAATTTTGCCACACCTGCTTCCTTCCAAGTTTTTGATTATTTCAAAAAATAAGCCACAAAACCAAATGAGACAATATCTTTGGTAGTGTAAACACGATCCTTCAAAACTTTGGGAACCACTCACAATGCAGGACACTTGGATCCTCAGTAATACTACTGTGACAACCTCAAATCTCACATGTAAAGTTTAGTTGAATGCAGACTTCAAGCTGCTGAATATCATGATCTGACTCATAATTAATACAGGGAACGTGAAGGATATTAAGTGTAGCTGTTTATTTTAACTTTGTATCATGTGAGTTATCATCAAATGTCCTGTGCTTAAAAACTGTTATTCTAGAGAGCAAACAGGGGTGTGTGCTGATGTATACACATCTTAGTGTTGGCACTGATGCATTGTGAATTGAATTCTGCCCTCTTGATACATCTTACCCATTGTCTTGTCTTCCAGCTGTAATTACAGTAGTTACTAATAGTCTGCTACAGTTCCCCTTTACTAACTTGCTTGGCAAACTTTCAGTCCCCTTCTGCATCACCACAACCTTTGTCTGAAACAACATTGTTGGAGAAAAGGCCCAAGATTAGAAAGAAAAAGGTAGGAGATGGAATGGAATTTCCACCTACCAGTAATTTGTGTGCATCTTGTGTGTCTTCACTTTTCAGTTAGCACCAAATGAGTAGCTAGCATGAAATATTTATGCATGTCATTTTGAAGTGATGAATGTGTAAAGCAAGGACAATAGTTCCATTGATCAGTGTTCTTGCCACCTTAGTGCACTGTCTAACTATGTCTTCTTGTTTTCCAAACAGACAACTAGGGAAGCTTCTGCTAAGCATCGAAGGTTTACAGGTAACTTTGATAATGTCAGCTATCCTAAAATGTTGCTGGAAATGGGAGGCAGTTGTAATATTTCAAATAAATTGCTTTGCACTGTGTTGATTTTTGTCCTTCAGCGACTCTATAACATGGAACTGTATACCAGACTTGTGGCATGACAGTAGCACAGTTGAAAACCATGTTCCAACTACAGGGGGAAAAAATCGAGCAGTGTAAAATCAAAACTCCTCATCTCCAGCATTGAATTCATTTGATACAAAATTAATTTAAAACCCACTTCCTGTTTCATTTATGTCACTGATGACTGATTATAAGCTTTGACAGTTCTTCACTTTTGGTGTTGAATCTGTTTTTGAGTGTCACAGTGTGCAGGTGTGGGTGGTGTCACTGATGTTTCAGAGGAACATGCTGCCTCTGTCTTCAGAGTTGACATTAGGAGACAAAAGCACAGTGTTCATCTGAAATTATAACAGTGTGGCCCTCTTTTGCAATGTGCCATTGTCAAAAACAGAAGAAACAACATGGGTAATGATACACAAAAACATGTTTTTTGTACGAGTACAGCATTTTTATAACTAGTTGGAAATTTTCCATAGCCTTCATACTTGCTGTCAGTAAAAGCACATTATACAGGAGTGGTGATGGAAGTTAATGAAGTTAAGGGGTTTAGTAGTGTGTCATCATCAGCATAATCAGTTGTATAAGGAACATAACTGAAGTAAAAAACCACAATTATTTTTATTTTAAAATGAGACATCCCCATTGGTGTTAACAAAACACAACTATGTATGTTTAAATCAGTCACACACAGCACTAGTGTTATCAATTTATTCACAGGTACATGTTTTGGCTCTAACTGCAAGCCGTCATTGACGCCTTTTATAAAATTTTATGCAGGAAAAATTAATTGGATCCAGTAGCGTGCTCATAACTAATATAGTGCCATGTGTATATATATTTTTTTATATTTTATTAACTTGCCAACTTTTTGTCTTTTAACTGTCATTGTTTTATGTCATATGCATTCCACAGCTGATGATCCTTCGTATTTCATACACATTTAAATGGTTTTATACATTTATCATGTATTTTTAATGTGAACATGGAGATGTCTTTCTTATGCAGTATATAATTTTTCCTGTATCAGAGTTTATAAAAGGCCTCATAATGGCTCACAGTTAGAGCTGACACATGTGGCTGTGAATAAATTTATAAAGCTAGCATTGTGTTTGACTGATTTTAATACATAAACTTGTGAAAGATCTGCAGGCTCTAAAAGGCAAACAGCAGTTACTTGTTTAGCACAGCCACCATCTTTTGGGTTTGCCAGCTGCCTTTACATGTCATTCTGCAGGGAATTTACTTCAATTTGGCGTGTATTTGTTCATACCTCCTAGGTTGTTAACACTTTCAGTGCAGTAAGTGAATATACTGATGCTAAATTTTATTACCACAGAGTGTGACAATCTGTTTTACCATGCAGCTTCACAAACACTTATCCTTTGAGTGCAACAGTTGGAATTGTCCCCACAAATTTTGAGAGTTGGTAGGTGCAACTAACTGTGAGCAAAAGTGAAACTCCCTAAACAAGGGAGAGAGTGGAAAGTCATTAGAAAATTCATAAAGTGCCTGATAGCATGTTGCGTAATATCACAATCATTGTTTCCAATAAATAACTAAACTAGTTCTTTGTGGACTTATTTTGAAACTATTATATACCATTTACAAAATGCTGTCACCTTTTATGCATTTTTTATACTTCATCATTTTTCTGACTACACAGATATGTAAAATATAACTACCAAAGATACTGGAAAAGCTTTCAGTTTTTGATGGAAAATTGACATTGGTTTGCATGGCAGCATGAAAATTTAATTATGTGGAACAGTGTTCAAAGTAACTATTTCCATCCCATCAGTGATACCGATGCAGCCAATACAATTTCTTGCTAAAGAAACTGGAACCAAAAATTTTCACATTTGAGTAGAGTACAAAAAATAAAAGTTTTGAAGATATAAAAGTACTTTACACATCGAGGTCATATGCAGAGTGCCTCGGTCCTACCTGTTCTTGTAAATATCAAAAGTACCATAATTCACTGATTTTTTAAGCAAAGGCTGCCAGAAAAGTTTGAACCTGGAGATTAACTGTTTGCACACCTCACTTCACTGATCATTGTGTTGCTGTTTCTGTTGCTGTGGGCTGTCCTGTTGTACCATTAATATAACACCTAAATTCCATGGGGTATTTCAAATTATAATCATTCCTGAACTTTGCAGTCAGTACTTCCTTAACAGTCCATTCTTGATGGGAGTATCACTGTGTTCTTGATTCAACTCTGCTTCTTGGTATACCGACATCCTGCAGGACATATTCACTGCTTCAATAGAATGTGTGAACTAATGGCTGTTGCATGTATGGTGCCTGGTGTTTTCAACTTACAATAGATTCTTTCATAATATTCTGCATGGTTAGATCCTTTTCATGAAAACATTGTTCTCCATTTCATTATGTTGGCCATCGTTAAGACTTACATATTCAGTATTTGAAGATTACTGTCTTCTGGGATGTGATGCCTTGTAGTCAGATTTGTTCTGTCATTTCGGGTATATCCATCATTCATCTACCCTGATCATTGAAGCTTGTGGTTCCTCTGAAATGTCTCTACGTATTTACCAGATGAGACTATAACTTCCCGAAAGACTGTAATCTTCAGTCACTACCATGAAATCTCATAGCTCCTATATTCATTATTTGAGGGAGGGAAAGAAGAGTGTTGGGTTGGCAATGGTGACATGGGTATTAATTCCATGTATAAGATTGCTTGTTGAAATGTATGTATGAGGAATGGTCAATAAGCAGGTTCCCTGCATCATCAAAATTAAACAAGAATTCATTACAAAATTAAATGCAGCTCATTCAGTTGAAATATCATTATTTTTCACCATGATTCTCTAGCATATTCATACATTTGTCACAGCATGGCACGAGTTTTAAAAGTGTATCACAGTATAACTGTTCACAGTTAGTTACTTCAACTTATCATAACTGTGGAACTGGAAATGACTAGCTGTACATGGCTGTGATGGCAAGAGCACATTTTCTACTCTGACAGTTTTTAAACTGCTGCCATGCTGTGATAAATGCATGAATATGCTAGAGGATCATGGTGAAAAATAATGACACTCCAATGCAATCCATGAGCAACATGTATGTTGTAATGACTTCTCATTTAATTTTTGTGGCCTAGGAAACATTACTTATTGAACATCCTTTGTAGGTTCTGTTGAACTGTATTCTTAGTTACGGAGTGTAGCAGGTGACATTGAATGTTGCTTGATATCAGTAGATGGCAAGTAAACAAAATATTTTAATTATGGCTTTGTTGCATACACCATAGTCAGCACCAAATTGTAATTTTCATTAAACCTGTACAGTACGGAGTTGTCTAAATGCTGTTTGTTATTCATGCGTTCTTGCTTTCCATCTCACATTGTAAGTCACTAGACAAATATGGACAATAGTCTGAAATGTTTGAGAAGAAGAGAAGCATGGAAGTGCACTGCTGGTTCTGCCATTGGGATATATGAAACAGAAACTTGTATAAGCTTCAGTAGTTTAAGGCCTTAAAAACATGGCAGAAGAGGAAACACTATGCCTTGTTGATACCTCCACTGTGGACCCTACATGTTGTGTTGTTGTGGTGTATTGTGTATTGTCTGCGTAACCTTACGATGATGCAACATCAACATACTGTGGCAGGAATTCCTACAGCTCCAGATATGAAAGGGGTCCATGTTCACTCTAAGTAACAGTAGTCCCTGTTCATTTTAACATGCCACCATTTTGGCAGTATTACGTATATTTTCCAAAGTCCTCAGCCTGCCCAACTGTTGCTTAAAAAACTTAAAAATGTATTTAATTAAATTAAAATCCTACAGATGAGAACAGAAAGACCTCTACTGGTGTTTTGTCTGCCAGATGGTGTGTTTGTGTATGTTCTTAATTACACTTATACAAGGACATTGTTTTATATAACAAATCACCTCACTTTTCACTCACATGATTTTGCATAACAGGCAATGCAACGCTCACTGCTTTACCAGTTTGCTGTGAGTTGCGGTCTACATGTTGTATTTCGATATATTGCAGTTAATATTAAGTTTTTGCTTATATTTAAAATGACATCCATAAATGTTTTCTTGCAGCTCACGAATGCACCTCACATCTAATGAACACATCATGCATTGCACATTGAGGTTTCATAAGTTTAGCAAGCTGACGGGTCATGATGCGACAGTTTTCAGATAAACCAATGTCCCAAC
>Ga0209755_10009379_pt1 | contig 10347 bp, 6 predicted proteins | sample TergutCo191P1_FD_187301 | JGI IMG/M metagenome (GOLD analysis project Ga0209755, IMG submission 187301) | Cornitermes sp. P1 segment gut microbial communities from Petit-Saut dam, French Guiana - Co191P1 (SPAdes) (version 2) | ecosystem: Host-associated > Arthropoda: Insects > Digestive system >...
TTATATTATTATACTTACCATTGTGTTACGACTGCCTACGGTATTCAGTACAGTAACATGATGTACAGATTTGTAGCCTATGAGCAATAGGCTACATATAGACTAGGTGTGTAGGAGGCTATACTGTCTAGGTTTGTGTAAGTACACTCTATGACTTTCGCACAACGACGAAATCGCCTGACGCTTTTCTCAGAACGTGTCCCCGTCGTTAAGCGAACCATATCTGTAATCCTACGTCATAACACCATGTTATATGGTATTTGGATACTAAATATTGTGGAAGATCATCTACCCTATAGAGAGAGGAATTTTTGAACGAAATTTCGGTACACTCGTAGACTTACTGCATCATAATCAGAAAAAAGACAATACTTTTTCACAAGAGTCAAAATCTCACAACATTTTCTTCGTATTTATTCATAGTAAAGGTAAATGCTGTCCTGCTACAGGCCAAGCGGGAATAGTGGAGAGGCAGAAGTACAGCTCTACTGATACTCGACGCCGGCGCTGTAGGGACGGTGTGGTTAGCCCACTCTCCGGCCGCATTCTTTCCGGGAAAGACCGCATTGTACAGGAGGCTGAGTGGGTCTGCACGGCAAGGAAAATCCATCCCATCCGTAGTTCATCTCTGAACCTTGCAAGTCGTAAATAGTTGCTATACCGAATGCGCCAATCCTGCCGCCAGTTACTCTTAGTACTTTAACAAACTGAAGGCCAGGATAGCTCAGTCGGTATATAGACTCGCTACGGGCTGAACGGTCGGGGAATCGAATCCCGGTGGGGGCAAGATTTTCCGCACCCGTCCAGACAGGCCCTGAGATCAATCCAGCCTCCTATAAAAGAGGTACCGGGTCTTTCCCGGGCGTAAAGCGGCCGGAGCGTGGCGTAGACCACCCGTCCCCATCTAGCGCAAAGATTAAAGAAAGAGTAGAACTATACCTCTACTCCTCCTCTGGGCCTTCGTGGCCTTTTCTAGGGTGAACTTAAACAAACTGCACTTTATATTTGTTACTGAAGCGAAAGTTCTGCCTTTGGTGTCCAACTGGTAGCTAACTTCTTGCTGTTCTGACGGCAAGCCAGGTTTCAGTCTTGTTTCCATTTTTAAGGGTCAGTTTTCCAAATGTCGACAGCAGAGAAATTAATTATTATGTGCATTCTCAATTTCTTTCCACAGAGAATTTTCGTTTTTAATATCCACTAGCGCCTCTTTATTCTAGGCTGAGAAGTATATTTAAATACACCCACACTCACACCCAAATCACGAAACCATGCCTTCAAACCTGTACTACATATGTGGATACTGATTACAAGTACCGTATAGTCGTCCCGGTCGGAAGGCTGTTAAAGGTAGATGGTAAGCCCTATTTTCATACTGTTCGTGTTTAACATTGAGTGAGAATTTTATAGAAAACAGTGGTTTAAAAATTGGCACAGAGTTCCTGGAGAATTATTCTTATCTGTTGATTTTTTCACAGTGGTTTACATATAAACACATTTTTAATATTTTTTAAAATTACTATTTTTTTAAAGGCCCGACTTTAAATGGTGTCAGAGAAAGAATATTAAATGATTCTTAAAATGTATAAACATATATTTATTAGCGAGCCTATGTCAAGAATTGTAGCAGGTACAGGGAATTCTCGACCCGATATGGCTTGCAGTATCCACTCAAAGCGCTGACTTTGCCGTCTTTGCTGAGGTTTGTTATCCTACATGGGAAATTATCTGCTTTTACTATAGCTAAACATCTTTCTCGCCGCTACTAAATCCTCTCTATGCGAACTGAAGTATTGATATGCCAATCAAAGAGACTATGAGTTCAGGTTGGACCTTTGTGTTATAAGAGTTGCAGGCTCTCTGAATCCAGTACCGCTATTAAAGCGTTGTACTGAAAGGTCCTTACTCTATAATGAGAATGGGTTAAATCTGAGAACTTTGGTAATGGGGCTTAAATGGCCCTATTATACTATCATTTGTTCATAGAAGAATGTGGAGCATTAGTGTAATGACAACTGGCAGGGATAAGAGTACTGACAGCCGATTCTGGTGGCCGCTCAGTCTAAGGCTGCTCGCTTGTTGGAATTGCGGTTTCGAATCCCGCCGGGGCCATTGATGTCTGTCTGTTGTTGATGTTGTGTTTTGTCAGGTAGATCTCTGCGACAGGCCGATCCCTCGTCAAGAGGAGTCTTACTGATTGTTGTGTGTCTATGTGTGATCTCAAAACTTTAGCAATAAGCCCGAATAGGTCTGTTACCACCCAAAAAGAAACCCGAAATGAGACTAAAGCCGGGCTTCCACATTAAGGGAGGTATTCAAGAGCACTGCAACGTTCTGTGATTTTGTATCTTCTTATAGAGGCATAGCTCCAGTCTTTACTAAATTTGGATGTGATTTATTGCCTTTCCACTTTACCATCGTAGACAATCCTCTGCACTGGATAAGAGGTTCTGTTGGCATCAAGGGCAGTCCTTCTCGCCACAAACCGAACAATATTCTCCAGTCGTCTTAGTTATTATGTTGAGTTACTTATTTAAAGATCATTTCTTGCAGCAAATTTTAATCATCCACATGTTACTCCAAAGCCGAAATGTACATAAAAAATGGTTTCACGTAGACACAACTACATTAGGAGCAGATGTGCAGAGGGTATTCCGAGAATGCGACACCTCTTATGCTGACAGCAATGTATCATAACGAAACGAGAGTGGTTTTTCCTGAATTTCTTATCATTCAAACTCGAACTGCCACCGTTATTGAGGAGTTCCAGGTAACCCGGTAATTGCAATAGGTATGTTGCCTTCTACTACTCTGATATGTTTTCGAGCTTGACTGTCTCAGGAAGTCGATACAATCTGTTGCTGACAAGGATTTGTGGTTTGGATTGCGTAGTGTACCATAAGAGCCAAAACCCATATAGTTGCGTTATGCTTTCATCTGAGTCACAAGGAAAGCGTTGGAAATATCAGCCACTGACTGGGTATATGCCGGGGTCCGTCGTGTGGGTCAAAACCAGCCCAGCTCCTGTCCATCTCCATGTCCTTTGCCTCTTCACAGAATGTCATTCGGTGAAAAAGAGCGTCATTTTTTGTACAGTTCAGGCAGGTGTTGTTAGCCCGCAGGTTTATCATGCTCAGTCCTCCATTGTTAGTCGATCTGTAGGCACGACATCTTGGACTACTTTATACCATGTCGACCGCCCTGTATCCGATAAATGTATCCACCCTGTATCCGATAAATGTATTTGACTGATAGTTGCTCACGCGATAGCCAGTCTAGCGAGGAGCTTTACTGTTATAATGTCATGCGGAGTTTCAAACACTCCATCTTACCAAAGACTCAAAGGGGTTATACACCATCTTTTTGAGAGTTCGTTAAACTTCTGCGTGTCGTGTCGGCAGCATTCCCAGAATGAAGTCCTTACATATTCTTGTTTACGCCGTATGAACTGTATGTTCGGAGAGCTGTCTGTCGTAAAGAAGTGCTTCCAGGCGGAAATATATTCCACCCTTAGGGCGCCAGGAGTTTCCGCTTTTCAACCAGCGGTTAAGAAAAGTGGTGTTGCACTGGGCACGCAAGTCCACCAGTTCCCTATCGCCAAAGGAAGCCGGTATTTTCAGGGTAGATATGGGAACAAGGAAGATCTCCCCCATTGCTTATGTTTTGAAATACAAGGGCAGTAGCGACCTGACCTGGACAGTAAGAAAGCAGGTACGAACCTGGTGCGCGGACGTATGGCCAGGTTTGTCAGACAGCTGTCTCGCGTCAAAATTTGGCTTTGTTAGAAAGCCTGGTCACAATAAGATGTGTGGTGCGAATTATCAGGCTTGAAAATCTGATCTCCAGAACATCTGTCTCATGTTTATACCGAATATTCACTATATTCGTTGCATTGTCCCTCGGTCCTATTGGTAATGTCGTTCACTTGTGGATTTCGATTTTAGCGCTTGTTGTATTTTCGTATGTCCTGATGATTTCCTTTAATTTTTTTGTGTTAGCCTAGTCACTAATGATAATTGCTACATTATCCGTATATACAGTCACTGAGATTTTCTACTTCTTGGGTCCAAATGTTGTACAACTGACGTCTCATTCATGAAAAAGTAGAGAATTCAAAACCGTTTTCCCGTACCTCGCGACTTGCTGCTCGCGACAGGATTAAATTGCCTGCGGAGATGTTTGGAAAAATAAAACGTCGTTTGAATTTTTCCCTGACAAAACCGAGACAGAAGACCGAAGCAAATTTCAAAACTTACGAGCTGCTTATTTGTGGCGACATATACCACATTACTAATTAGTTTTATAAAAATGTGCTAAAAATTGCGATGCCCTATACTGGGTTGAGAGTCGCATTCTGTTATCAGTTTTTGCTAATATTCGCAGTGTATTTTATTGCACATGTTCTGCAAAAAATACCCAAGTAAAAATATACGTATAATTATGTGTGTACTTTTCATTATTCATTCTGTATGTTGAATTTCATTGTGCCTACACACAGGCCAAATTTTTTATGTTTCTCGCACCACATAAAAGTTTGAGCAAGACTTGTCTGTACTATAATGCTCAAATGGCAACCTTACCGGATCGAGCACCTAGTCGGGAAGGAGCCAGATCTGCCTCCATTTAAGAACCTTAGGATACCGGTGTGCCTTTTCGTACATGGACTTGATAAGATACCATGGAATATGCTACAACGAACGAATACTACAACAAACAGTTTTTATCAATAAAATCGGAATGGTACAACGAACACAGATGCTATAACGAACGCGGAGGAATACTAATGGCCGATGTAGTACGCACGTGCGCATGACGTTTTGGGACTTCCCGCTTTGTTATCGTTTGTAAGTTTCAGTTATCAGTTTAGTTCAGTTATCTGCTCACTTGCGCCTTTAACAGTGAAAATCTTTTTTTCATTATTCTGCTATGTAGTTTTAGCCATGAGCCAGCAAAATAAAGTGAGAAATCTAATTAAATTAGACATTAAGAAACAAATAATTTTTAAGCGAGAAAGTGGAAAAAGTGTAGGAGATCTAAGTGCTGCATAGGGTATTTACATGTACAGTGTATAAAAGTGAAATGAATTAAATTTATATTATTTTTACACTTACATTTTTTATATTGTATTATATTCTTCTTGTTTAAATAGTAACTTTGCTCTAGGCTGTAGGCCTAGAACGTATTACCTCTAAACACATATATTTCAATGTATGTTACGTAGAAAGAACAGATGCTATAATGAACGAGGTTTTAGAACCAATTACGTTCGTTCTAGCATACCCCACTGTATATGAAGTTAGTACAATATTCTTATCGCTTTATAATTGGGAAATAGTCACCGTATCCTGTGCGACTAAAAGCCGGAGTCACGGCTCAGCGTGCTACTTGCTGAGAGAGAGACAGAGAGACGTAAGAACACAGGTAAAATACAAAATGCAATAATTAAGACACAACCAACTTATGGCAGAGAATCATATTTACTCACACAAATGGAAGTGAGGGCTCTCTTCTGTCTGAAGCGGTTCAAGCTGAAGGCACGAAGGTTCATTCACTACAGTTGTCACACGACTTAATTGTAGGACGACTTTGAGTTAGTTTAGCAAGTTACCGTTCCTTGCAATGGACATTTCTTCTGCTCAGAACAAGTAGCACACTTATGCGGTAATTAATAAACTTTGTTAGTGTATTCGTACTGGGACTGAGCCAAAACTTCAAGTCAGAACACAACAGCATGAACATTTAGAGTTTTGCGCCAGACGTGTTTTAAATGTGAAAATATGTAGGTATGCTTAAGCATTGTTCCCTAGGACAGTCCCACTATCGTGGTCGTTGGACTGATGGGATATGAGGTCTCGAAACCAAAATAATTGCTATTAAAGTGAGAGCAATATGTTGTACTTTACGCTGCAGTCAGTTACAAAGCATATAGGCAGTTTTGGTGGTGAATGAATAAAATATGGCTACGGAAAATCAGTTGAATTATGACAGCAGAAAATCGAAGTACTGAGAGAAAATCCTGTCCCAGTCCAAATCTGCACGCACAAATCTTACATGCAGTAGCCTGGGATTAAACCCGGACCTTCCAAGTGAGAGGTAGGCGAATTTCGTCCTTACCGTCGGCTGAATTTAACGTGACGTCTCAAAAATGTTGCAATACTAAAATACGCATGACCCTAAATCACACTTCTTGGAAAAAATGAAGCTTTTTTTTTTACAGTGTTGGGACCGCAGACGTTTTTACACTCTGACAGTAAAGAGTTCGAAAAGTTGAGAATTTTCAGTGCAATAGACTGACTACGCAGTATTTAATTAAAGAAATTGTAAATGAATTCATAGATAACTCTTTGTTACTTTGTGATTCTCCTGGGACATGTTTGGGCCTCTAGAGGCCATCCTAAGAGAAACCATTTTCAAAGGTAAACAATGTTAACAAATACTGTCAAAGGTGTGCAAATGTGTTGAGTTAAATACAATTGTATCAATAAGTAAATGCTATAAATGTATTAAACTTGTATTAATTACAGGTACTTTGCATTTTTAATACTGTAATCTTCAGTTGCACTCAAATATCTATTTCACTCCTTTCATCATCATTCTAAGGGAGTTAATAATCCCTGTGGTGTCTGTTCATGTTTAAAACACATTGGACCACTGCAGTTCTCAGTGATCCACTTGTAATAACAATGAATGTAATAATATATATTGAGAGTATATGTTTAACCAAGCTGTGTTATTTCAACAAACAAACACAGGCAATGAACCAGATCTGCAGCGGTCATCACTTTGTTTATTATACTTCTTCTAAATATGATAAAATAACATAGCGTTTTCACTGCTGCAGTCCGGATTGTTTCCAGAGAAACGTCGGAAGCGCCACATTCATCCTTCTATTATCTGAGGGATAGGTAAAGTTCCCTTAGAGACAGCAGTTCTACAGAGTCCCACTCCCAACCCGCCACAAAAGAATTAATGAAAGGCAAATTTCTGAACGTTGTATTTCGTGGCCTAGTGCAAGAAGCTTGCCAAAATATTCTTTATTTCCAAAGCGTAACTTTAGTAAAGTTCACAATAAAAGTACAGCCTTTATGTCCCGATTTCCAAAACTCACAAATGTTCAACAGCATTTCCGAATTCCAACCAAATAGGACAGTAAATAAAGAACATAAAGGTAAAACTACCCCATTACAGGCCTGGGCAGGCCGTTAGAGCTCTAGGGGGTTGAGGCTTCCAGAATTTTTACACAATCGGCGCATGAATGTGGTAAGGTTTTCAGCCATAAGCACCGGCCGTATTTATCTCCTAGGAGATATTCCTGGCACTCATTTCTGTTACAGGCTGAGTCTACCCCAGGGCCATATTGCGGTCGGTAGGATTAAGTCACTGAAGAATCCTGTTCGTAAACGCAACCTGCCTGTAGCGTAGAGTCTCCACCAACTGCGCCATCGCGTCACCACGAAATATAGAAATTGCAGATAAAATTCATTTTCTTGTGACACTGGCTACGCTATTACCCACGAAATTCAGAATAACTTAGTAATTTTTTGGCCTCTCCTGTACCGAATGATTTATCCAAATCGGAATACTGGTGTATTAAATCCGGACAAACATTTATTCAGCCCTGAAGTAATTTGTGGCTTTCACTGCATCAATTTTAACGAAACTTACAGCTGATCAACAATATTACGTGAAGATCATCTGCACCGAACCACACTCATATCAGTCAAGAGTTGAAGAATGTACTGTCAGAAATTCTTTTATGTTTAGGAGTTTAGTGTCTTAAGGACACCAGACATATACAGGATCCCCTGTGAATGCGGCAAGGTGTACATCGGACAGAGCGGACGGTCCATCCAGCTCCGCTACAAAGAACACAGTAGACACATCAGACTGGTCCAACCTGACAAATCAGCGGTTGCTGAACACAGTTTCAATCATGATCATATCATCAAATTACAAGACACTAAACTCCTCTCTACAACGACCGGCTACATGGATCGTCTCATCAGAGAAGCCATCGAAATTGAGATTTATCCAAACAACATCAACAGAGGTGGGGGATTCAGCCTCAGCAAATCCTGGAAACCACTGCTACATAGACTCAAGAAAAGGTGACAGCTACTGAATACACAATAGTGATCCCACCCGCACTCGCACTTATATATGCCTCCCCCTTCACAACCTGTTGTGACTCCATCCGCCCCGCCCGGTCACTCTCCCTCCCATTGGCTCCTCCACTTCCTACCACAACCCCTTCAGGTATAAATATACCGCACGTCCCATCCCAGTCATTCTTCATCCACCTGCCCATAAAGATGGAACCGATAGAGGGTTCCGAAACTTCGGCTAGTAGAACCAAGACGCCGGGGAAGTGCCCAAAAGAAAACATATTACATATTGAACAAGGCGCAAGCTTAAAATCTAGTAAAATTCTACAATACTATCGTATTATTTGTAGCATTTCAACACCATCATAGGAATGTTGTTTTATAAGTCCTATGTTGTGGCAGCCCGGGTGGAGCAGTCAGCATAACGACTTTTCGACGGTTGGAAAACGAAGATTTGTGTTTCGATTCTCTTCACAGCAGGAGATTTTTCTCATCTGCAAAAAATCCAAACCGACTCTGGGATCAATAAAGCCTTTTGCTGGAACGGCTGTCGTGTCTTTCCCCGTAAAGAAACATATCAAGTGTCTTGGCTCTCAGCAACACGAACCGATTCATTGCTTGTGGACGGGCGCCTTCATGATCCAGCTCTGAAACAGTTGCTACTTTAGCATATTTTATTCCATCTTATTAGGTAGCAATATTACGAGGTTATTTAATTTTCAAAATGTTTTAGCTCCAGCTCAGCTCTCTTCCTGTGTCTTCTTGCGCTTAACGACTTGATTTCAATGTACAGCGTAACTGTCGGGTTTTTTTTTAATCACTTCTCTTGTCGTCACGGCTTGGCGCGTCCTGATGCTGTGGCAGAGTTGATGGCTGTAACATTTGTAGTTCCCACTTAAACACTCTTTACATTCTCCTTAAAACACGCAACATTTGTAAAGTACCATTTATTTTACACGATTTATAATTATCAAAATCTATATATTTTCATGTTTCTAAATTTAAATTTACCTTTCAGTACACAATACTGACCACTATAGAAGAATTTTCAGTTTCGCTTCTACCTACATGAGACCACTAAATCAAGCAGTCGTTTTATACAATTACTGTATTCCCTTGCGATATGCCAATAAAGTCTGAAACCTGTTGAAGTTAGTAGTCTTTATAACATTATTGTAAATCTGATACGATTGTATGCATTTGTTGGTTTAAATTGTAGCAACAGAAAAGTTCTGTCGCGGTATTTCTCTTTCCTGGCGCGTGTCCCTGGACAGCATAGCTTCAATACATTTCCTACTACCGTTCTCGCATTTCCTCCGTTATGATCTTCCTAGCACTGTCTGTTTTCACAAAAGTAAATACGAGTAACATGGGCTTGAAGCTGAAATAATATTACTGTCATGCCGCATTATTATTATTATTATTAGTAGTAGTAGTAGTAGTAGTAGTAGTAGTAGTAGTAGTAGCAGCAGCAGCAGTATCAGTAGTAGTAGTAGTAACAATAGTAGCAGTAGTAGTATTAGTAATGGCAGTAGTAGTAGTAGTAGTAATAGTAGTATTTCACATAAATCGATAATTTTGACGGGATCTGTTCTTATATGTGTATATATCATACAATTATTGCAAGAAAGTCATTGGTTTAATACATAGAAAGACACTAACAATTATAAATTGCGGTATTACTCAGTTTCGCAAATTGAATATCGATCGTTAGGTTATTCCTATTGTGTATTCATTCAATACGGATACATGACTGATACATTAGTCTTCGTAGACAGCAGGACTATGTGTTTCACTGTTTAACAAACGTTACCACAGTCACGCTTGGGAGGGTAGCAATCCTGCTACGTAATCGAGAGGTCTCAAATTCATATCTTGACCCATAAGCTGGATATCCTGCCTCAGATTATTTACAAGTTTCCTCATTCCTTACAGGTAAACTTCCAGATATTATCTCAAAACAGGCCACTACCACTTTCTTTCATAACGCCTCCGATGCATTATTCACTAATTATTCTGTCATCCTACGCTATAAAATATGAGCTATTTATAGCACATGTAAATATGTTTCAAAGAAAGAATTAATTACGTTTACTTCTTCTGTTGTTGGATTTCCGAGTGAAGAAACAAATAAAATTGTTTCTCTGCACTCCATTCAGGCATATAGGCGGGGGAGAGGGGGAGTTAGAGGCACAAAAAGGGGAATTAAGGCACAAAAGGGGGGAGTTAGAGACACAAGAAGGGG
>Ga0209755_10009381_pt1 | contig 10347 bp, 4 predicted proteins | sample TergutCo191P1_FD_187301 | JGI IMG/M metagenome (GOLD analysis project Ga0209755, IMG submission 187301) | Cornitermes sp. P1 segment gut microbial communities from Petit-Saut dam, French Guiana - Co191P1 (SPAdes) (version 2) | ecosystem: Host-associated > Arthropoda: Insects > Digestive system >...
AGTAATTCGACTTCCATACCCAATGATTTATTAAGCATTTCATCAATATGGGATATCTTGACACCCCAGCCGATTACTTTTACCTTCTCAATATGAATGTCGTTATTTTTACTCAGAAAGAAATCAATAACACGTGTTATCGCCGCCATGTAATCTTGCATCAAATCCTGAAATTCATCTTTAGACAAATAATCATCAATGAGGGCGGCGCTGACTTCATGGCGCAAAGCCGCGACACTATGGTAAGCCCCCGCTTTTTTGAGGACTGCTTCCGAGTCTTTTTCATTGAGTAAAATTGCCAATGCTTTCTCTTCGTTTAAATCCTTGCTCGCCGCAAAAGTCTGTGCCAAAGTATCGACACCGTAAGGAACAGAACGCCTGAACAACTGCGCCCGATCATGGAAAATAGATATATGGGTAACATTTCCGTCGATTTGTAATACCAGCGATGTCCCGTGCCGGTTCTGCCATTGTGCTAAATGATAAAGGCTGTTGATTTGATAATCAATACTTGCCAGCGGCAGTTTCAGCGCTTTCGCCAGTTCATGATATGAAGTAACTAAATCTTCCATCATCGCATAGACACATAGATGATAGGTTTTGCGCCCGTCCTCATGGGTAATCGTATTGAGGATAGAATAACGGATGATATACTCATCCAAATTGTTCATCGGGAAGTATTCATCAACGTTCGCATTCACCATTTCTGTGAGCGCGTCAAGCTTTTTAATATAGGGAACGTCTATTTCCTTCGCCGCGATTCGCCGTGAATAAACCGTAAAATAAAGTTTTGGTTTTTTGTCGCCGATCGCTTCGGATATCGCCGCGGCGACCTTTTCCACATTTGTAATCATTCCGTCTTCAAAGCTGCCCGGCGGAGTCGGAATGATAAATGCATTCGCTACTTGCATCGAGCTGTTGCTCTTTTTGATTTCGGCGATACGAATTGAATTATCCGTAATATAAATGGAGATATTGGATTGAGCCATATGTTATCCCTTCCTTCGGGGGCCGATATGATGATTCATCATATCCCAAACCAACTTAAATACCAAACTACTATTTCTTTGCCATAAAGCATTGTTATAAAAATACCGGCCGTTAGATAAGGGCCAAAAGCAAGGACATGGTCTTTTCCCTTATATTTCATTAGTAATAAATGTATTACCGAGCCTGCCACCGCACCGATCATAAGCGAAAGGATAACCCCTTCCAAACCGAGCAATAACCCTGCCGCCGCCATCAGCTTAACATCTCCGCCCCCAATACCGCGCCCTTTGGTGACAAGGTAGATAAGTAAAAACAAACCGCTGACAGCAATCGCGCCGAGCAAATAATCAAGCCAATTACTTAAGTCAAAAAATAAATTAACTATGCCAAGTACCGCAATACAAATATTAAGCCCTAGAGGTATCTCAAATGTACGCCAGTCAATCACCGCAATAACGAGCAAAACCGAAGCGCACAAACTATATATAACCGTGGTATGCGTGAAGCCGTGGCGCATAAAAATCAGGATATAACTAATGCCGCAGGCTGTTTCCACGAGCGGGTATTGCCATGATAATTTCGCATCGCAGTTTCGGCAATGCCCTTTCTGAATAAGGAAACTGAATATCGGAAAAAGTTCATACCACTTAAGAACATTTCCGCAAGTAAAGCAATGTGAGCGTTCGACGACGATTTCCTGCTTCAAGGGAAGGCGCAGTATACAAACATTCAAAAAGCTTCCAATGAATATTCCGAAGGTAAAAACCGCTATATATAGTATTATATGTTCCATTATGTTGGTCTTTTAGTGAAATTAGCCAAAAGTATCAGACTGCTTAAGCAAAAATAACAATTGTTATGTACATAATATCATAGTAAAATCATAAAAACAAGTACTTTTTTCCTATTTATATGCTATTTCGATAACCTGTGTTACTATTCATACCCAATTCATGCCCGCAATCATCTCCTTCTGAGCCATAGGCGAAGAATCTCAGCTTTGCAAGAATGAACATGAAGTCCTTCGCTTACGCTCAGGACGACATATAATTAACCATACTGATTAAGAACAAGCGGCCGTACCGCGTAATCCCTTTCCATAACGCTGCCATCCCTATTCGATATTATTCTTACGTTTAGGATGTAGGACTCGAACGGAAGCGCGTTTCCTTCTAAATCTGTATTTCTTAACTCAAAACTGACACTTCTGTCACGATAATATTCTCTAGGTAATACCTGTAGTCCGTCTCTGATTAGGATACCGTCAACAACAGTATATGGTATATCAATATTTTCGATATTAATCAATATTATATCCGGCGGAAAGCCAACATTGATTATAAGAGATTCCGTTGCTCTTGATAAATCCGCAATCATTACATTCGCGACATTATCAAGCAATGTATTCCACTCCGATAACTCAACTGATCTGGCATATAATCTCGGTATCGGAATAAGGACTGCCGTAACAGTCGTAATAACGACCATAAATACGGCCAAACTTACCATCAGTTCTACTAATGTTAAACCCTTATTACATTTATATAGTTTCTTCACGGTTCATCCTCCTCAAGGTCAGGCGAAAATGCTAAAATGCCATTTTCCGCACTAAAAACCACTTGGTGGGTCGCTATTATTCCATCAATTCCGCCAATCATAAATGTAATATCAATTATATCACCTGCAAATTCGGTTAAAACCAGTGGATTAACGAATTCTTCCTGATTTTCCTCAGCTCTTTCAACCGATGTGTTAGTCATTCTGAAAGATGTAACGATCATCATCGCAATTGTCGTAAAAAGAATGCCCATAATGAACACACTAACAATACTCTCAACAAGCGTTTCACCTCTATCAGAGCCAATCAGCTCTTTTATTCGTCTAAAAAGTTCCTGTTTCAATTTTATCACGCCTTAAAAGTCTCCATTCTCCGAACTCGGTCGCCACCATCTCAGGGGGGGGGCCAATAATATCAGCATCATCTTCTATTCCTGCAAACATCAAATTATCGGGATCGGGATCATCAGATAAAGTGCCGCCTTCATATGAATAGAACGCTCGTGACGCTATCATTCTGCCATTCGCACTTATTTCTACAGTTACTTCCAGTAACGCATCCACATCAGCCGTTCTTGGTTCACGTGCTCTTTCTAATCGCCTTATCGCCGGCTCTCCGTCTACATCTATAAAATCTTCGTCGCCAACTTGCGGAATATATATTTCACCGTCTTCAAGTGCGATAATCTCCCATATCGCAGGTCTCGAATCAGTTATTATGACATTTAACTCAGTTATTGATAATGTTATTCTTGTCAATCTGACATTCGCTTCTTCCGCCGTAATATTAGTGCCATTACTAAAATTTATAGTCGGTTGCATATTGTTTAAATTAATCGCACCTTGAACGAAGTCCTCAGGTCTTGCATCTTCATCTTCCTCAAAATACATCAACCAAAAAAGCTGCTCCGCTAATAAACTTGGATCCGCTGTATCAAACTGTAAGCTATACATAATATTCCTATGCACAGAGTCATCTAAGAGAACCGCTTGATTATGCACCCTTTGCCTGGCTAAAAAACCCATGTTAGCACCTGACGCCGCTAGTACCGAAGTCCCAATCGCTAACAAAAACATCATAATCCCCAGTATATATAATAAAGATATGCCGCGGTTATCTTTTTTTATGAAGTTTTCAAACGCATTTCCAAGCATTAAATCACTCCTTAGGGAATCACTATATCTATCACATTTACCTTAGAACTAAGATTGAAATCCATGCTGCCCGGTTTAGTAGCGGTCAAACGAACTTGGTAATAAACTTTACAGCTTCCCGAAAAACCTGTTTTCGGAGTAAACTCCAGATTATTGGTTCCCTGAATCAAAATCGCTGTGTAGGTAGCGGTATCTATCCAATAATTCCCGTCACCGTTTCTGGTAAGCGGAACATCCTGACCGGGTTGATCACCCGCCACTAAGACGATTTCAGGCATGACATCATAGTTATCATCTGCTAACCTTTCGCTTAAATCGGCGTTTCTCGTTATATCGAATAAATATGTGTTGCCTCCCAGAGTACTATCTATTAAGCTATCAGTAGAATCGAAATTATCATCTGTAGTTTTTATACTAATTCCAACGACAGGCTGCGGGAACTTAAGCATAACACTCAAATCCGTCAAAATATGCTCATCTTGGTATAAATACTTATAGTCTGCCGCTATATCAATATACGAAACGCCGAAACCATTACCGATATAAATTAGAGTATACCGATAATCTATCGTAGTAATATTAGCATTCAAATCGACGTTACTGATTGTAATACGGGTGGTTCCATCATTAGGATTATAAGGGCTCATTACATTCGCAATTTCCCAGCCTCCTTCACCATTTATACGGCGCTCGACTGTTGAACCGGGTGCTAAACGAAAACCATTCGGAATAATATCTGTTATCAGACCTCTGGTAACAATGTTATTATTGGCTTCCATTGTATTCTCAATCCGCAAATTAATATTAAAAGGACCATCTATTAACGGTTGGTTCGGAGTAACATTAACCATCTTTGTAAGCTTAATCGGATCAATGAAAACCTGAACAGGGTCAGGACCCGAACCGTTACTGTGAATGGCACCTTTATATGCTGTAAATTTATTATCAATATTACGTTCGGTTCCTGTTCTTACCGTACCATCCTCGCGGTACTCTACTACACCTTGATTTCTAAAGTAATAAAGCAGTGTTACGGTTCTGTTAATATCATCCATCAATGAATTACGAATACGAATCGGAAACCTGACCGTTAATTCTTCATCCATTTGAAGTCTTTGACCGGGAGGAAGGGTTATGACCACTGTACCTGACGAATTGATATTGGCAATAGAATTGGTCGTCGCATTAAAAGTTGTGACGACGCCTGTTGCGCTTCTTCTCGTAACCTGAACGGTAGTAGTAGTACCATTATAAGCGATATATTGATCAAAAGGTGTCAGACGATCTTTTAATACGATATTATCCGCAGGCATTTCACCGAAATTCTTTACTTGTAACTCTACCGTTAATGAATCATTCGGCTTAACGAACATAACATTATTATTAGCTGAATCTTTTATATATTTCTCAATTGACAAAAATGAGGGTGACTTAAAGGAAATTCCATCAAGAAAGTTTCCGCTGGTCGGATTACTTGTTCTTGATTGGAAAGCGAACTCAGTTCTGACCTGCCCGGCAGGAACTTCATATAATCCATAATAATGTTTCCAACCATGTTCAACGCCCCAGTAGCCGATTACATTATCGACTGCGTGTGTGCGGATTATACCACTCGGAAATACCGTATTTGCTACAGAATTGCGGTTTATCAGCGTATTATAATTGTCATGCGTAATTCCTGCTAAAGGAATGGCAGTGTTCGAACCGCTTGCCGCCGCGGAAACATTTACCGTTGACCAAAAGGTAATCCCATAACCTCCTTCAGGACGAATCTGATCGTTACCCGACCCCGACACAGGGGGACCTACCCATACATCATAAAGATAGATTACTCCCGCGGGAATAATTTGCTCAACTACCCTGTCAATAGATTGATTACCGCGAGGTTGAAGATAATTCTTGCCCTGATGATAATTCAAATTATACCCATTTGTTGCATGATTAGATGCACCATATGCCACCGTATTCCATGCCGCCGTATTCCATACGGTTGAATTCCATCTCCGGGCATTTCCTGTCGGGACTATCCCGCCTGAATTTCGGTTCATGCGCGGCGACACCGCAGGGCGTATAAACGTCAAGTTAGCGCTATTTATTCCGTCACGAGCATTTAACTCTGCACCATTTTCTACTACTGCTTTCGCATTATCGGCGATACCTGTGAGATAAAAATGCATCCTATCCGCTTGTTGCGTATTCGCCGTGGGAGTTCTTGATGTATGATAAAAAGAGTAGTAATACTCCGCCCCCGGCATTGTCGGAGAAATTTGATATAATGTTCCTTGAACCTCGGCATTAAGCTCAGCATATCTTACTCTTGAATCACGTATATTCAACGGATTATTAAACTGCCCCTGATAGTTAGAGTACGCATAGTCATGGAGCATCGAACCGCCGCTTATATTGACAGGTTCTTGAAGTTCAATTAAACGCCATGAACGTGCAGGATTTCCCTGATTTCCTGCAAAAATCGGATTAAAAACAGTTTGGGCATTAGCAATAGGATCAGGATTTACAGAAGGAACAGGTGCGACAGGGCGAGTATACCACCCGTTAACACTATCCATATCTATATATATACGCCGATTACTTCCCGGATCATCATTAACACTCGTAAAATTACCAACTGAAAAATCACCGTTTACAAACCCAAGCGCTTCAGGTCTTTCCGAAGTTGGGCGCCAATTAGCCCAATCATCGGTATCTATCTGATCTTCCCTTACGGGACTGTCAGTCAGCGGCCAATATAACGGCGCCTTCGTGCCTCGAATAATAGGATACGGATATCCGCGCGGACTCATTAACCAATTAGCTAATTCTACCCGATAAGCATAATCAATCCACTCCACATCAACGAAATTAGAAACCAGCCCTCTGCCGCCTCCGCTTATCGTCACCACAGGGGTTATATTGTAATTTGTGATTAAATTATATTTTTCGTCAATCCAGTTCCTTCCCTCATTTACAGAGTATCGATTACCCGCCAAATAAAAGCATGATTCATATTCTGATCCGCTTGGAGCGGTAATTTTCATTGCGGGTTCTCCGCTCCTTACGATTGGGTAAATCGTCGTAACAGCACTATTCCCTGTTCCGATTGTTATGCTTGGAGATGGTGCAAAATAAAATGCTCTGGTTATTGCACCGCTATTATGACCTGCGATTCCGCCGCCGTTATCAGAGACAGGCGGAATATCAGAATCTAAGCCTAATGTCGATAAAAAGAATACATCTTCAATGACACCCCGTCTTATATTATTTGAAACGTCAGTATCGTCACCATCCGGGTTCAGATGGACATTATCACCAACAATTCCGCCGATTCTGACACCTTCTCCTGTGCCTCTTACTGCTGAGTACCTATCACCCGCTTGATCGTTTGGCTCGTCACTTGGCTGAACCGTCGATTGGAAACTTGATGTTCTAACTTCACCATGGTTCTCCCCGACAATACCCCCTACTTTTATGTTTTCCCCGCCGGCTGTCCCGCTGCTTATTAATGAATCTATTACCGCCGATAACTCAATCAAACCAAAGTTAATCGCCGCAATACCGCCAATAGGGCCGCCACCGATTAAAGGAGAATAAGTAATCGTTGCATCCCGCAGGGTAATTCTCCTAACCCTTGCATTATCTCCAACTATGTGAAATAATCCATTGTTAGCAACAACGTTCCTTATTTCATGCCCATTTCCATTATAATCACCTAAAAACGGAGTATTAATAACTGCACTATTAACAAAAACCGGTTGACTTGTCAGGTCAATATAGATTAACTCACCGAACGTCCTACCCGCTATAAGTGTTCGGAAATAAAGACCGAAATCAATATCAAGTGTCTGTACAAATGTTGATGCAGGTGCCAAACCAATATTTGCCGCGTGACGAGGTGATCGCACAACAAAATTATAATCTTCGTCATCTATCGTATGGAAGGTTCTATTAATCGTATCGGCGAATAAAGGGTTAAAGCTAAACTCACGAAAAACTGCATTAGTTTGCGGATTGATAATGCTAAAATTAATAAATTCCGCTCCGTTTGCAAATTCTTCAAGGAAATTATTCTCAAAAAACATCCGAAAATTCGGCACAATGATTTCATTACCATCATCATCTAAAATAACAATTTCACCAACTTGAACAGGCTTATTAAGAGGTACCTGCGTTCCGTTTATCGGAGTCCATTCCCAATTCCAATCCAAGTCTACTCCCGATGTCCAATTGGCTAGATTTTCCCCTGCATTTAACTCAAAACTAATACCGTTAATACTCAGTCCCATAGCTTGTGTAAAATTAAACTCGAGCACATACCCGTCATTAGTAACGATTCCATCCGTAGCTAACGGTATCGTACCGCCGGGTGAGAAACTAAAATTACCATCGTCATACCTTTCATAATATGAAAACTCCAAATTACCAAAAATGAAATCATCCTCGAAGTCTTCAATATCTTCATACCCCCATAATTCGGCAGGGAGTATAAAGGGAAAAGGATTGTTGCTTCGTAAAATCGGATACGGATAAGCAAGATACGTGTTAGTTCCTTCAATATATACCTGCCCGCGCCTAAATGCACTATTAGCCCATAACAGTTCTTCCATTAGATCTGTCTTAGGTCGGCTGCCTTGATCTCTATTACCATTAGTAATATAAAAATTATCTATTAAAGTACCATCGTCTCGCCCGGCGATACCACCCGATCTTATATTACGTAAAACTGATTCTTCTAAGGGAATGAAGGGAACGAAATTGGTAGCATATGTATTTCTTATTATGCCGCTGTTTCGTCCTGCGATACCACCGTAATTAACTCCGTCTATCAATCGATACACAGGTTCCGTTGACAGCGAACCCAACATACCTACCAGTTCTACATCAGTGGTATTAACTCTCGCATTATTAAAGCTATTATGTATCAATCCGTCATTCCATCCGACAAGACCGCCGATGTTACCGCGGTCAGCCATGACAGAACCTCTGACAGCATCATTTTCTGTCTCTGTTGAGGTAGCTGTATTATAAAAACCTGCATTAAATGATTGCTCTAAGCTACCATTATTAACGATATGACCAACCAGACCGCCTGTATTGCTATTTCCATTTCCATTAGAAGCGTCTATATTAGCATAACTATAACTTTGCCTTATCCTGCCTCCCGATGCTAATTGTCCTGCAATTGCGCCTACGTTGGCAGGGTACCTTGCATTAATCGTTGCCGCGAATAAAGCAATACCTTGAATATCTCCGCTTGGATCGGCGAATAAACCGATATTATTGCCAAAGTTAGTCCTATTTTCTGTCGTATCAGGAATATCAATTCTAAGATTCTCAATCCGAAATTGTGACGACGTGCCTGACATAGCGGAATATCTACCGCTAAAGTTCCGAATCGGGGCGAAATTATTCATCACGTTGCCCCAAGGACGCGCCATATCAATATCTTCCGTCTGACGGAAAATCCTATCAGGTAAATAGCGAACATTGTTAAGATGCCTCGCTGTTCTTATCTCATAGTTTCCGTTAATCTCTCTATCATAAAATAAGTTCGCTGATGTACGAGACGTCACTCCTGCATTCCCGTCTCTGGATGCTCTGACACGTACCTGCGAAGGAAAATCAATTCTGCCGTCTTCTCCTACCGTATCAATATCACCGAGGTTGATTGGAGACTCATCACCTCTTATCCTCTCACCAACACTATTGGGTTGATTTATATTCCCGTCAGTAAAGTCAATTACCCAAATATATCTAAAGAGATCGCCTTGCATTCCCGGTTGGAAAATAATATTTCCGTTATTAACCAGCAAAGCATTCGCAAAATCAGTCGGAAACGGAGTAATATCGGGATTCATCGTGATAGTTAGTATTGAAGTATCACCGCTTAATACTTCAAAAGTATATACATCCTGTGCTTCAAGTAAAAATTCTGCATACAAAACATTAACTCTTCCGTCTAAATCTCTTCCGGTTTCAATTCCATCGTAAATATTGGCTTGTTCAATATTTCGTACAGGAGGCAGGACTCCTGTCGAATCCACACCATAATAACCCTGCCTGCGCTCGGATGCCTGCCAATAATTGTTAACTCCTCTGCCGCCTGTTACATTATTTCTGTCATTATCGTCAATATCCATATAAGTGAGTAATGTCTGTTCTGCATCATCACCATAAAAAATAGATAAAACAACTCCCGTACTGATATTATATTCCATCAATATAGCATCATTTAATATTTCTCTGTCCAATATAATTTCGCTAAGCAAGTTAAAGAAATTGTTTAGCAGGACATTTCCTTCATTAGCTTCAGCAAACGGATCGTAATTTCTCGGTTTACTAATAAAGCGAACAAGCGTAATATCTTCATTCGGCGGAAGAACATCGTTTATATCTTGATCTAAATTAGCAGAAAGTGCCTGAGCGACATTATTAATATTGATAGCACCGTCTGCAAGCCGATCTGTGAAAAAGCCATTTTCATCCGTTTCATAAAAAGGTCCTGTCAGAATCGTTTTAAGACTGCCGCCAACCATTTCTTTCGTCAATTGATTCTGCATTGATAGGTAAATTGTTCTGGCGATGTTCATACGGTTAATCTGCCTTCCGCGTTCGCGCATAACAGTAGCGGACGGCGCAATAAAACCAGTC
>Ga0209755_10009382_pt1 | contig 10346 bp, 7 predicted proteins | sample TergutCo191P1_FD_187301 | JGI IMG/M metagenome (GOLD analysis project Ga0209755, IMG submission 187301) | Cornitermes sp. P1 segment gut microbial communities from Petit-Saut dam, French Guiana - Co191P1 (SPAdes) (version 2) | ecosystem: Host-associated > Arthropoda: Insects > Digestive system >...
TAAAATAGAGAGTGGAATAACTAGCTACCTCGGGGTTTTATTGTCTTTTTTCTCTGTCTGGTAAATTTCTTAAATATTATAGCTTAGACTAGTTGCGTTTAAAAGCAGCTAAATTGCAGCGTTTAAGGCATAAAAACGCCAATACTGAAAATAAATACCGACCAGGGTTTCTTTTGCCTTTTTTTCTCATTTGGTAAATTTCTTAAACATAAAGATTATATCAACTTTCGTTATCGGGGAGTCAAACAGGATATGTAATAAGTTCGCTAAATCTCTAATCGCAGGGAAACTTTTTAATTTACCATTGGGATTTGGTGTTACAACATCCACTGAGAATTTCATATACCTAGCTATGAGTAGGGTTATGTTAAAGAGGGAATATGCTTGAATTTACTAGTTTCCGGACAACCTCTAATATCGATTGGGTATATTTGTTGGAGCGCAAATAACCAATTTTACTATTATTTAACCGCTAACATGATACATTATAATGGTGTTAGGTATAACAAATGGATGCTAAAGTAAACTATGCAGAAATTACTAAACGTGCCGCAGCATATGTAATTGACCAAATAATATTTCTAGCCTTTTATCTATTCATTTTGTTCATATCATCAGATGAACTTTTTACTGAACTTTTTTATCATATCTCTTATAATGCTGATACAATTTCTGTTCAAGGGAGAATATTAGAAACATTACTGTTTATAGCACTAGAAACAGTAATGATAACAAAGCTTGGTTGGACTCCAGGGAAATTGCTGTTTGGTATATACATAAAAGATGCAAATATACTTGAAAACTTCACTTTAACGCAAGTAGTAACAAGAAGTACTCTTAAGTGTCTTGTGTCAGTGCATAGCTATACTTCTGACTGGTTTTTAATTTTACCAGTGTTGATCCTAATACTCACAATATTTGACAAACGCAAGCAGACTTTTTATGATAAAATTGCAAAAACGTTAGTAATGAGTTACAGGCCTGAAAAGTGCCACTTAAATTTAAATTATGTGGGAATAGCTATGCGTGCTATAGCATATGTTATTGATTATTTCATTATTACTGGAATTTGTTTAGTTTTTTTCTATTTTGCAGAAATGACTTTTGATCATGCTAAAGCCGAACTATTAGACACATACTTATTTTTTCTGCTGTCAATAATATTTGGAGTATTCATGATAAGAAGATTTAGCGGTACTCCAGGACAATTATTGTGCGGTATTCATATAAAAGATGCAAATACACTTGAAAATATTACTCTGGCACAAGCAACAGTCAGGTACGTTTTGTTTGAAGCTTTTAAGTCATACTTATTCGTAGGTTATATTCTCGTTTTAAAAGAATTTTATAATGAGCATAATTCTAAACAGTGGCCTGAAGCATTATTAACCTTAACATTCATAGTTATAATGTTAATTTTTATATCTGCAATATTTGATAGACGTAAGCAGCTTTTCTACGACAAAATTGCACAAACAATAGCAATCAAATCTTCAAGATAACTTTTCTCCTTGCTATATGTTGATTAATGTGTGTCTACTGTAGTTGATGTGACTATTTCAATACTAGTCCCAAAATAAACAATGTGATTTCTCGTAATAAAAACAGTTTTTTAATCTATATGGAATTTGTCAAAAAAAATTGTTGACACTCAAAATATCTGTGTTACAAGTATTGATAATGACCATGTATATATAGTGTTTCGATTTCAAGCAATTGCTCTAGAAATGCAAAGAAAAAATATTCAACATCATATCAGGGTTCCTTGTCATTTTAACCTGTACAGATTGGGAAGTTAAATAATAGCCTCAGTGCTATGATAATGGGGTCGGAGAAATTTGTCAAGTAGTTTTTTTCGTTTCTGTGAGCTACCAAATCATAATGTTCATGCATTTAGGCTCTACAGCCACTTAACAAGAGGCGGCATTGACATCATAATTGCATCTGGATTACCACCCGTCATTAAACCAAATCTTGTACCACGGTCATATAGTAGGTTGAATTCTACGTACCTGCCACGCTTTATTAATTGGGCCTCTCGCTGCTTTTCCGTCCAAGGCTTTTGCATATGTTGACGTATTATATGCAAATAGATTTCCAAAAAGGTTTCGCCTACTGCTTTTGTAAATTTGAAGTCACTTTCCCATCTGCTAGAACTCAGATTATCATAGAAAATTCCACCAATTCCACGTGGTTCTTTCCTATGCTGTAAGAAAAAGTAGCTGTCACATTGCTCCTTAAATTTTGCGTAATACTCAGTATCAAATTCATCACATGTTGCCTTGATTGATTCATGGATATACTTATAATCTTCCTCATTTCTATATGTTGGAGTAAAGTCCATTCCTCCACCGAACCATTGTTTCGATGTATACATCAGCCTTGTGTTCATATGTGCTGCAGGAATCAGAGGAGATTGCATGTGAGACACTAAAGATATACCACTTGCCCAAAATTCCCCATCACTCTCGCTTGCGCCAGGAATTTCATTTATAATTGAATCTGAGAATTTTCCATGTACTTTTGAAACGTTTACCCCTACCTTTTCAAAAACGTTACCGTAAATAATTGTAGATTCGCCACCTCCGCCACCTGGACGATCCCATTTTCTTTTTTCAATCTTTGGATCTGTGGATGACTGTTCTTCAATTGACAAAAAAGACTCTACAATTTTATTTCTTAGTGCACAGAACCATTCAAAAGCTTGCATTTTTTGTTCGTTCATAGTGTCTTGTCAACAGTACCAATATTCGAGAGATTTAAGTGGTAATTACTTATCAAAGATGTTAATAATTCGATAATAATTAAATAAATATAATAAAACATTTTTATATGCACAATGAGTAAAAGATACATAGACAGCAAGAAAGAAAACAGGGTTGACTTCATATTGAGGAATCATGGAATGTCAATTATCGCTATGGCAGTCATTATGTTTTTACCTCCAGTAGTAATATCAACACTCTACTTTTTTGATATATATGACCAGCATACTAATATAGAGATTAACCTACTAGTTAGCACTTTAATGACTCTATTTATAGTATATCATGTAAAACGCTATAAATACCTACTTAATATCGTAGAATTTCAAAATGCAATATTTGCAAATGCACTAAATCATAATACAGAATTTTGTCTTATTTTACACAGAGATGATGGCATTGTTTATGCTGACGCAAGGTTCTACGAAAGATTCAAAGATCACATAGATAATGACGTTACATTAGACAAGATTCTTGAAGTAGGGAATATTTCGGAGAAAGACAAAAAGGCGCTACACCACGCGCTGAAAAATAACTCTTCTGTACAGGTAAGCATTGCCTTAAACAAGCAAGACAAAATATCTAATTTTCTTTTGCTTTTTGAACCAGTACCAGATAATCCCCAAGTTGTTATAAGTAGTAATAAGGCTCTAAATTTATCATTAGCACCAATAGCAAGACCACATGGGTATTTTGTGTTAAAAGCAACACAGATGAACAAAGAGCAGGTATACGAAGAATTAATAGAAAAGCATAATATAGGAACTTACATTGCAAATGCTAAAGGGATGATTTTATCTGTAAATCAAAGGTTTTTAGACATATTTGAACTGAAAAAACTTGAAAGGGGCAGTTCAATCAATGATTTTGTATTTCAATCTAAGTATAATAATACAGCAGCTGATAATGAAGTTTTGTTTTGTACCGTAAGTGGTATTCCATTTAAAGCTTATATGAGCGCTGCCATGTTTTGTGATAAACACCATCATAACTATATATATGGCTTTATTACGCCAGTTGAATCAAACGTTATTGATTATCAATTACACCCATGTTTTACAAATTCATCGATCGCTATTGCACAATGTGATGTAGGCGGTAACTTTATAAAAAAAAATATAGCGCTAATAAAGCTTGCAGGGCCAGATAACAATTCAATCTTTACGCTGATATCAGACGACTATCATATGAAAATACGTGAGTATTTTTCGAGTAATAGAATAAATAACGCATCCTTTGATGTGCAGCTCAGCAACAACGATAATATGAAGGTATATTTCAATAAGTTTCTTCATAATAGAACGATGTTCATACTCTGCTATTTTGTCGATAACACTGAGCATAAAAATCTGGAGATAAAACTTGAGCATTACCAAAAAATGCAAGCTATAGGACAACTCGCAGGTGGTATTGCGCATGATTTTAACAATATACTAACCGGAATAATAGGATTTTGTGATTTGCTTTTGCTTCAGCATTCAGCCAGCGATCCATCTTTTGGAGATATAATACAAATACAGCAAAATGCTAAACGTGGATCAAATTTAGTCAAGCAGTTGCTTGCCTTCTCAAGAAGGCAGACAATGCAGCCAAAAATTATCGATGTAAATAGCACGATAGCTAATCTTTATGAAATGATAAAAAGGTTGATAGGCGAGAATATAAAATTCACTGCTTATTACGGTAGGGATCTAGGTATGGTGAGGGCTGATCAAGGACAATTAGACCAAGTTATACTTAACTTAGTAATAAATGCTGGTGCTGCTATGGAAAAGGGTGGAGAACTGACCATACGAACTTTTAATAAAAAGATCAATTCATTAAATTCCACGCCTAAGAATATGTTTTCTCCAGACAAAGAAGCGATTGAACATGGAAATTATGTTGTAATTGAAGTAATTGATACAGGATGTGGAATGACGCATGATACAATTCAAAAAGTATTTGACCCATTCTTTTCTACTAAAGATATTACCTCTGGTACAGGTCTTGGTCTCTCTACTGTATATGGTATTATTAAACAAACTGAAGGGTATATCTATGTTGCTAGTGAGGTAAATCGTGGGACTAAATTTAGCATATTTTTGCCTATGGTCTACATATCAGATGAAGACCATAGAGAGGAAAGCGGCGAGGAAATAGAGAAACCAGTAGTAAATGAAGTTAAAAGCAATGGTACAATCTTATTGATCGAAGATGAAGATTCGGTAAGAGAATTCACTACTAAAGCGTTACAAAGAAAAGGGTTTGATGTAATAGAAGCTAGCACGGGCAACAAGGCATTGGAAATGATAAGCGAAAAAAGTTTACACATAGATCTAATAATCACTGATGTGATTATGCCAGAAGTTAGCGGCCCAGAGATAGTCAAAGAAGCTCTAATTTACAGGCCAGGTATCAATGTCATTTTTATTTCTGGATATGCGGAAGATGCGTTTTTGAAGAATGACACCGTTAATGTAGAAGATTTCCACTTTTTACCAAAGCCATTCACCCTAAATGAATTGGGAAACAAAGTGCAAAGTGTACTACACAAGGCAAAAAAAACAGTTTAATTTTAGGCAACAAAAAATTTTCTAATGCAAAAATTTCTAGCATATATACAATAGAGTTATTTTATACGTAAGATAAAGGCGTGAGCAAGGTTATTGCAATAGTAAACCAAAAAGGTGGAGTTGGTAAAACTACAACTAGTATAAACTTATCGACAGCCTTTGCTGCTGTAGGAAAAAGCACTTTACTAGTAGATCTTGACCCTCAAGGAAATGCTAGCACCGGGCTTGGGGTTTCTTATCGTAGCAGGGAAGAAAAAAATATATATAAAATATTACTAAGTAGCGAAAATAAACTGATAGGATCAGCAATTTTCGATATAAAGGAAATTCCAAACTTGTCGCTAATTTCGTCAGTGGTTGATTTATCAGCTGCGGAAATTGAACTATCACAGCTTGAACGAGGAAAATTTGTTCTAAAAAGTGCATTAGAAAAAATACGTGACAATTATGAGTACATAATTATTGATTGTCCTCCATCACTTGGTTTGCTTACCATTAATGCCTTGACCGCTGCTGATTCTATTATTGTTCCTCTTCAGTGTGAATTTTTTGCTCTGGAGGGACTGAGTCATCTAGTTAAAACTGTGGAGCTAATAAAAAGAAACAACTTAAACCCTTGCCTGGTAATAGAAGGGATATTGCTCACAATGTATGATAAGCGCAACAAGCTTAGCGAACAGATCAAAAATGACATTTGTCAGTACTTAAATGACAAGGTGTATAAAACTATTATTCCACTATATGAGACCATCATTCCGCGTAATGTGAGATTATCGGAAGCACCTTCCCATGGCAAACCCGCTATTGTATACGATCTTAAATGTCCTGGCGCACAAGCATATATAAGTTTAGCCAAGGAAATTTTGAGGAAGCATACAAGCGGTTGCCAAGAGAAGAAGCTGGTGAGCGAGGGCATAGTATGAAGGATAATAGGCGCCTGGGCAGAGGTCTTGCTGGTCTTATAGGTGATAATTACGATAATAAAAAGGATCAGCAAGAGTATTTACCTATTTCACTACTGCACCCAAGCAAATTCCAGCCACGGAAGCACTTTGATGAAGAATCACTAAAAGAACTCGCAAGTTCAATAGAGAAAAATGGCATTATACAGCCCATCGTAGTGCGCAAAGACTCAAATAATGACGGTTATGAAATAATAGCTGGAGAACGTCGTTGGCGAGCAAGCAAGATTGCAAACCTCGATAGTGTGCCAGTCATTGTAAAAGATTTGAGCGACAAGGAGTGCTTGGAATTATCTATCATTGAGAACATACAAAGGCAAGATATAAATCCAATAGAGGAAGGTGAAGCATACAAAAAACTGATAGATGAGTTTTCTTATACACATGAAGAACTAGCCTCAACTGTAGGCAAAAGTCGCAGCCACATAACCAATATGACTCGGATGTTGTTACTTCCCGAAGGTGTGAAAAAAATGATCAATGAAAAAAAATTGTCTATGGGCCATGCAAGAGCGTTGATTAACGTTGAAAACGCAGAAAGTATTGCAGAGAAGATAATTTCCCAAGGCTTGAACGTTAGACAAACTGAAAAATTGATAAAAGACCTACATCAAAGTAGTAATAAAAAAGAACAAAAATATACTCAAAATCAGGATATAGCAGCAATAGAGGGCACCATATCTTCTCAACTTGGCTTAAAGATCAAAATTAATGACAACAATTCCAAGGGTAAAGTTGTGATACGGTATAATAACCCAAATGAATTGGATTTAATATTAAAGATTTTGAATAGGAAACTTGAGTGCCAGTAAAGCAAATACAACTATTGGCGGGAATGTTCAAAAAAGCATACGCGTCAAGTTAAGGGAATATTGCCCAACATAGCAACATTTTAAGATAATTTTTTTAGAGGAATACATAAACTATTAGCTTAATATCCAAATGGTTTTTATCACTTCCCTTGTTCTCTATACTACTTTCCCTTAACTTGACGCGTATGCTTTTTTGAACATTCCCAATGCTACTTGATTAACAAATTATCGGTATGCCTATTTTCGAATTTGTCTCGTAAATTCCTTCCATCACTCCTTCTCATTACTAGCCATGCAACAAAGCCCACTTGGATGACATTGAAAAAAGGATCTACTCTGGATCAGCTGGTAAGTTGGATGCTTGATAAGCGTAATTTGGAGCTTCTTGTGTAATGATTATATCATGGGCATGGCTCTCTCTGAGTCCAGATGCAGTAATAGTAACGAATTTGCAGTTTTTCTTCATCTCTTCTATACCGCTATTACCAGTATACCCCATTGCAGCCTGCAACCCGCCAATTAATTGATGGATTACCCCTGAAGCTGGACCTTTAAATGGAACTCTTCCTTCTACTCCTTGTGGAACTAACTTGAGTTTTGAGTCTTTATCTTGAAAATAACGGCTCGCTGAACCTCGTTTCATTGCGCTGATAGACCCCATTCCTCGATAGCCTTTGTATGCTCTGCCCTTGTACATGATGATTTCGCCTGGACTTTCGTCAGTGCCTGCAAAAAGTGAACCAATCATCACAGAATCAGCGCCGGCTGCGATGGCTTTTGCAACATCTCCTGAGTATTTTATCCCACCATCGGCAATCAATCTTACTTTTCTTGCTTTACATATTCCTGCAACATTTTGAATTGCGGAAAATTGTGGTACACCAACACCTGTAACTATCCTAGTTGTGCAGATTGATCCAGGCCCTATGCCAACCTTCACTGCATCAACGCCCGCGTCAATCAATGTTTCAGCAGCTTCTTTTGTGGCAATGTTGCCACCTACTAGCTGCGTGTTTGGATACATCGCTTTTATTTCTCTAACGGTGTTAATAACGTTTTCGGAATGACCGTGAGCGGTATCCACAACAATCACATCAATTTCTTCTCCAATTAAAGCTTCACATCTTTCTATGCCATCCTTTTTGCCAGTGCCAACTGCAGCAGCAACTCTGAGCCGTCCTTTACTGTCTTTACATGAATTGGGGTATCTATTGTATTTTTCAATGTCTTTAACCGTAATTAGGCCTATACAACAAGAATTTTCATCTACGACCAAAAGCTTCTCTATTCTATTTTCATGCAACAATTTCATTGCTGAGGCACTATCCACTTCCTGCTCCCGCACTGTAATTAGTTTGTCTTTTGTCATCACTTCAGAAACTTTTACACCCATGTTCTGGTCTTCAATAAACCTCACATCCCGGTTAGTTAAAATTCCCACTAACTTAAATTGATCAACCACAGGAATGCCAGAATAATTGTGCTCTTTCATTAATGAAATTGCTTCCGCGACTGTTTTATCTGGAGAAATCGTGATTGGGTTATACACGATCCAACTTTCATATTTTTTTACCCTTCTGACTTCTGAAACTTGCTCATCTATTGATAAGTTTTTATGTATGCAACCTATCCCACCATGTTGGGCAATAGCTATTGCAAAGTCTGATTCAGTAACAGTATCCATTGCGGAAGATATGAGAGGGATATTGAGTTCTATACTGTTTGTTAAATAAGTTTTCGTATCTGCGTCGCAAGGCAATATATTAGAATGGGCTGGCAAAAGTAGTATATCGTCGAACGAATAACAAGCTTCCATTTTTTTCATAGGCTTTATTTAAAGCTTATACGCCAATTGATTGAATTGCAATAGGGCTGTGCAAAATTAGCTAGTAGAACGCTGCTTATACTCTCGTGTTAAGTTTAATTGCGCACATGCTGCAAAATGGAGTAAATATATATGCTCGCCTCTAATTAATACTATCTTTATTATTATATGAGATAGCTAAGTCAGTATTTATAAATTTATACTATGTCGCGCATAACTCAGAAAAGTAAGATTTGCTGGTTACGTGCCGGAATGATATCAATCCGTGGCTCCAACGCTACAACACCGAGAGCTGTATTTATCTGCATATTAATTTATTCTATAGTTTTACTAAGTTTTCTCACTGCTTATGCTAACGAGGATTTGGAGATACGAAAAGTCTTTGATAACGTTGCTAAATACATAAAAGCTGATGAAAAATATAAAGACTTTGACGTTATTGAGAAAAAAAGTGATAAGTTTAATATCAAAGTTGCACAGAATTCTGGCAAGCATTTTAGCATACACTCCATTTTAAAAAAAGCAAAAGATTCCTTTGAATCTGGGAATAACGAGGCAGCCATTTCTTTCCTTAACCAAGCCATTGCAAAATTTCCTTATCATAAAAATGCTCTGATCGGACTGGGAAACATTTACTACGCTAACAAAGAATACGAAAAGGCTATAGAGATCTACACAAGACTATTAAAAGAATACCCTAGTAACTCTTATATATTAGAGAATTTTCTGACAATAATTTCACAATACAACCCTGATCTGGCGTTAAGTGAAATGTTGAAGTTGTATGATATACACAAAAATTGTGCTCCTTTATTGGCAAATCTAGGCCTGATCTACATAAAAAAGGAGGACTATGCAAAAGCTAAGGAGTACATGATAGCTGCAGTTTCTCTTGATCAAAACAATATTTTCTATGTCTATAATCTAGCTGTTATTCTAGATAAGCTTTCAGATTTCAAAAATGCTGCAACATTCTACTTAAAGCTGTTGAACATGGCCGTGAACTCGAAAAACATAAGCAAAGAAATACCTATACGTAAGGTGGAAGCAAGACTAAAATTTATAAAACTTTACAGATATACTTAGCAACTTCTTAAAAGTTTGCGCCCTATTTTAGTTGCCTGGACCTCGTTTGTTTTGAACATAAGACCTAATCTGGCTATACAACCTACCAAAACACCATCGAATTTAAGAAAAAGTCAATCATTGTAAGGTAACATATTTCTAGAATCCATGAACAGTGAGGTATAATCAATGGGTATTAAAAGCAACTTATTAGTTCAAGCTACTAAATATAACAACAAGAGAGTTGTGAAGTTTACTCTATAGCTAACCCAAAAAAGGTTTCCTCAAAGAGCGAAAGAAGGTATAACTAAGGGATTAGCTAGGATAAAGGTAGAAGAATGGCAAGACCATATAGTGAGGAT
>Ga0209755_10009383_pt1 | contig 10344 bp, 8 predicted proteins | sample TergutCo191P1_FD_187301 | JGI IMG/M metagenome (GOLD analysis project Ga0209755, IMG submission 187301) | Cornitermes sp. P1 segment gut microbial communities from Petit-Saut dam, French Guiana - Co191P1 (SPAdes) (version 2) | ecosystem: Host-associated > Arthropoda: Insects > Digestive system >...
TTACGTACTTTTCCCAACTTTCCTATTATAGTTCCCTCATATATTTTGCTCAAAACTGTATGTGTATCTAACTGTAAGTTCTACAGTGAAATTGTTGGCTACATACCCAAGGTTCAGCCATTTTGTTACTTAAGACAGAAGTTCCCACACTACAAATTGGTACTGTCATTTAGTTTTTCGTACTTTCTTAATATAACAACTGATACACACCTGCCCCTGCTGCGGAAATGGTCTCAACGCTTTTTCCAAATGCCTTTTCAGAAATATTCTTAGCCAAGCCTTGGTGGGATATGGAAATTATAATCCTTGTAGCAGAGCCCTTTTCATTCTGGGTAAAGAAAAGGGTTAAATATAATGACTTTGACATGACAGACTTTGATGCAGTTCCAACCTCTTTTCATATAAGTATTTTATGTTTCATTTTCATCACAGTTTGTTTCCATTTTTGTCATTATGTTTGTTTTGTTAATATTTTGCAGAAACATTTGTTATCGTTATGCTTTCATGACATATCAAGGTATGAAAGTCTCCCATGACGGAAGTTTATGAAAGATACAGAAACAGTTCATATGCTAACTTCCCCATAATTAAAAAGAAAAAATTGTGAGTAGCTGGGGATGTTTTTAAAAGTGTTACAGTGTTTCAGGCTATCTATTTTATTTATAAATTGGAAATGAGTCTAAATTATCAGTCTGTAAGCATCTTTGCAAATCTATATTTAGATATGTTATTCTTCTTACCAAATTAAATACTTTTTACTTCTTAAAATCTGTCTTTGAAACTTAATTTCTTAAAATGTCTTTGAAACTTAAGATATCATAAATCCTGAATAATGGTACTGTGTGTTTCTGATGAAAAAAACAGACATTATCCAAACTGACTTTCTTAGCTTTGTATGTTCCATATCTGTGCATTAAGAAATACTTACACTTACATAGTAAACCAACAAATGAACACTGATAAAATATGCTTTATCATATATTAAAATTCACCTACATGTTTCGGCTGATTTTGCTTTACACAAATACTGGTAAAATATAACATTTGCCTATATTGATTATGTCAAACCATTTAATGTTACAGTGAATATCTAAGCCTCTCCCTTTGATGATGAAATATTGGATTATATTGTTGTAAAAACAGATAAGATTTACATTTTTGTTAAAAACAAAACTGGGTATATTTGTTTGTTGCATATAGTTGATATACACCCTATTAGATGACAAAGGTGTGTGCTACAGGAGATATCGCTTAAGAATAGATTAGAGCATGAATACTAACCACTACACTTTGGTGCTGTTAACCTTTTCTCTGGCAAGATTACCATCCCAGAAGATGGTAATTTTCAGTCACTGCTGTGAAAACCTCACCTCTCAGTTCACATAGGATAAAGAAAGTATGCGAGATAGCAGTCCAACACATTAACAACAATTAGGTGTAAAATTCTCATTTGAAATTGGCTTGTCCATCATGTAATTTTATGGTAATAAATCACAACCACGTGATGATGCATGAAACAACTTAAAGTTTCTCATATACCTTATTATTTTTTAGGTTGTCAGATGAACCTTTGCCTTCCCATGCCCAAAATGTCTGTGGCTCTGGTTCAAATGGTTTATGAATAACTCCAATAATGGGTGTCCCCTTAACAGCAACACACACCATTGTTGTGACATACTTCAGCTGATTTTCTGTAAGACAAGCATGTAATTACACATACCAATAGCAGTGCCTACTTCAACCTACTAAGCCTTCAAGGACTGTAGTCCAATATATTACTAATGAAATTTCCATCTTCTGTCACATGTATGCATTATGGGTTGGAGGGGGATGCTGCTTACACATTAAACCCTATCTTCTTCTCATACAGTGGGAACTGGGACCACAATAAATAAAAGGCACCTAGTGTATATGATGGTATTTGTAAAAGAACACATTTCACATCAACATGACATTCAGTAGTCCTCACTTGAAATGTTAATGTTCTCAGGAAATACAGAATATTTGATCATTGGCCCACATCTCTTAAAGCCATGCATGTATGCAGCAATGAAAAAATCCATTCAAAACTGATTGTACTTAAATTCACCTGTGAACTCTTTTGTAGCATCCAAAGGGTCGATCCAAACTGTGATGTCCTCTGCTGGCACAAACTGATCATCCAGTGGACTAAGGTCATGAATTCCATCTGATTTATCTCCATGATAGGACAAACTTTTACAGTCAGCTTCCTTTATGTTTTCTTCTGAAATTATCTAGGGCAGTAAAACATATTTCCTACGGTTTTTACTGTGTATTGACGATTAACATGCAGAATATACTATGGAAATCCATATCATACTAGAAACTACCGTGTGTTCTTCCTGGTTAGGTTTTATTTGGATTGATTTTATTAGTTATGGATACCTTATGTTATGGGGATCCGGGCCGTATTTCGAACTCTAAAAAACTTCACTTACTTTGACTTTTGGAAATGAATGAAGGAGGCTGTAGTACATAACACAGTGGGAATTGTAGTCTGCCCTGGTCACTGGATCATTTACTCCTTCTTTCGTTTTTCCTTTGCTTTGTTCGCCAGTATGAGGTGCATTCCTTACAGCAACAACTTCTTTTCCTCCTTTTATCGCAACTTCAACTGCAGCAACTAATAACCGTTTTAGGTTTACAGAGCCAATATTCTTTCCTGTTTCAGTTTTTGGGGTTTCCATGCCACTAGAGTTTATATACAGGACTAATAAGACGCCTGCTCCTATTATTATGCAAACGCCCATTCGATTGAGACGTATAGTACCACCAAAATTCATTTTCGGAATTCTGAAAGTTCTAAAAATATTAGTTAACTTGTACAGTACATAGTTACAGTCCTCATGAAACCAAACATGGGTTCTTGTCACAGGTTCCACTGACTTACGTGTTCTTACATTATAGCAAATGTAACCAACTTAATTTTGTGCTACCTGGAGGACTTATGTAAGGTTACAATGATTTTAATGTAAAAACCGTAGTTTGTAATTTACATACAAAATTACAGTACAACAGCCATCTTTAATTCGCCACTTTCATCATTTCACTGTTTCTAGATTTCTGCCAGCCAGCTGACCGGTAGGAAAATAATGGCGTCGATGTCGCCTTCTGAGGTGGGTGCGATTGTTATTTTTTTAGATTTGCTTGGAATTGCCTTCTCTGCATATTTGTAATTACCAGCATAATAGTACTGAATTCTTAATATATTGGAAACAGCTTCTCATTAGAAAAGTAGGCTATTATATGTATAGGTAGTACAATTAACTTCACGTTTAAAAGTTCGGAAGTCAACTTGTGGTATTTACACTATGGAAAAGAAACAGAAAGTGAGGTTATATTCGTGGGCTTTGATTGTGTAGTAATTCAGTACTGTCGAAGAACTTCAATGCGGTGCAATTTAGTGGTGAATGGATGCCAAGCGACTGTGGTGGACAATGTGTTACTGGGACAGGTTTTTCCCCTCTCGGTGTCATTCCTCCAATTCTCCGTACTTAACCCTCGTTGTCAGAGGTAGTCTTAACAGAAAGACAAAGGGGTGAAGCTTGAAAAGTGATGCTTTTTCGGAAAGCACGGAGTAAGCCTTCATACCGATACGTTTGGGAATTTTTAAAATTTCGTCTGCGACAGAGGGAGTCGGAAATATGTATTAAAATACACTAAATACAAATCGGTACAGTTTTTAACTACAGCCACCAGAACCCAGTGAATATAAATAACATTAAATGGACGGAGTGATATTTTGAGATACTGGAAATCATTTTATGTACCTGGTGTACAGACCACAGTAGCCGCACAGGTGTATATTTGATAATCTTGTGAATATTTATATGAATATTTTTATGGTAATGCTGTGGAATTTGTGCAATGTTACTAGGTGTGTGCCACATTCATAGTGAAGTGTTAAACACGTGAAACACAAGTCGTGATTTCTTACAGATGTACATTTATAATAGAGTGCATAAGTAAGTTAGAATTGTATGTATTAAGACTTGTAACTAAGTAGGCCTAATCCAAAAATTTAGTCATGTGAGTTACATAGGTTACGTGTATTGGCTGACATAATGGCATTGCAAAATTGAGACCAGTAATGTTGTCCTTGTACCATGTTTTGCTATAGTTATAATTCTTAAATATTGCCTGTAATTATGGAAGTGCATTTAATCTTTTTAACTGTAATCTGAAAATATCCTGTGTAGTATAAGGTTGGATTCAACAATCTGCTGAGAAGCATCAGTAACTATATACTACTCTACGTGTTGTCCGATCCCAGAATACTTCAGTCTTCATCACTGTTCTGAGAACTTTATAACTTGAGCCTGTGCCTTGTTGGCCATGCTTGGCCAACTAGTGTTCCCATTGAGAGTCACTTTCATATGTACAGTTTAAGAACTGAAAATAGTAATATCAGTACAAATGCTCAGGAATGTCCAGTTTATCATTTATGTTATTCCATCAGTAAATTTTACGGAAGAGGGAAGGTGGAATCAGTATGGAGTACTGGTGTTGTCCAAGATGGACTTTATGATTTTGCATAGCACATTGGTCTGGATGTTCAATTATTACATTGTCACATAGCCCATTGCTGGAAAGTCCAACATGCCAATTGCAACATCCTGTGCTTACATATAATTTCTCCTTGTATTTAATTAAATTTATACTCCATTGAAAATGCATCAAATAGTTGTAGATCTTAATGAGATGTGTATTTGTAATTTGTGTAGCCTTTGTAAATGGTACTTTTGAGAAAAGTGGTAAAGCGTGATTTTAACCTTGGACCAGTATGTACAAAAGTTTAATTTGTCAGGTATTACCAGGTTACAAACATGCCAGGATTCATTAAAATTCGCAGACATTTCGAAGATGAAATGTGCCTACAGAAAGGCACAAACTTCTAGTATGTGATCATTCATGCACTTTGTGCAAGGAATGCTTAAATATATTATTGGCAATAGTATTCCTATTTATCAGCATGTATGTTTTTCTTTTTTTCTTTTTTTTATAATAAAGTACAAAATTTACTGAGTGAAGTGATGTGGACCAGACAAGTTTTAAGGTTTTGACCACTTTGTAAGTTGGCCATAGTGCATGAATGTCATTACAATATATATGCTCTGCTTTTCCTGGTTAATGTTCTGTTTGATGACTGAATTCAAAAAGAATTTTTCAACCAGTGTGCAGCACTCTGTTTATTATGAATATGTAACTGTTGATGGTTTGACACCTCTTTTTGTGGGATGATCCACGTGTTTATGTTGGGATTCATAGGGTTCTGTGAAGTATTTCTTTATTATTGTCTTCAATTTTATGTATCATCTGTAACATTCTACATTGATTTATTGGCCTTCTTTAGTGTCTTCCTTTGCATGCTAAACTCTCAGAGCACCATTGTGTTTATTGTGCCGTTTAAATCTTCGATATTTCACATCTCTGTTTATCTTTGTTCCTTCCCTTTTGAGGCAGTCTGATGACAAGACTATGGTTGCCATGAACATTATTTCCACATGTCTTGCTGGAGAAGAATGGAAGAAGAACCATTCTAGGACATCTTAACTCCCATTGGCTTGGGAGAATACTGTCTCCTCTTCCTGCCTTCCATATATATGATTGGCCAGGCACCCTCAAATTATGCTATATAACCAGCACTTCCTCCCCTTCGCTCTTTGTCACCCTTCAACATCTGCTTGTACCAGTTCATTCATCCTGAAGACAGAGGCAGTACGTTCATCCAGAATGTTGTAAAATTTAGTCACTGCATGGTGCAGATAGCCAAAAGAAGAGCATCAATTAAAATAGTGATACTTTATTTTAGACTTAAGACACTACAGGTCTTGCAAAGTACTTACATATAAACCCTGATTTTGTATGGGGTGCTGTATAGCCCATATGTTCACTTATGGATAAGTGTTTGATTTATCCTCATCATAAGTATGTTGACTGTAATTGTGTAGAAGAGTGCTCAAGGACATGACGTGAAGTATCTCAACACTCACATGTAAAGTAATGTTACTAAATTTGCTTGAAATTGTTCATTACAGCGACGTCTACAGAAGGAGCTGATGTCATTGATGAAGGAACCTCCACCAGGTGTCACTGTAGATGCTGAAGGTGCGGGACAGAACCTCACACAGTAAGTAGTTCCAACTTAGCGGCATAATGAATTCATTTATATTTTTGTGTTGTTTTTGTGTTTATGTTCTTGTTTTTTCAGTGGCAGTGGAGGTATTGGCAATGGCAGCAGCCATAGCATTGATGGTTTTCTTCTCTCTCCTTCTCTCTCTTCCCCATATGATTTGAGACTTCAAAATATTGGTACTTTCATCAGTAGAAATTCTGACAGTAGGAGCAAAATAAGTGTCTTACAGTTTGGATTTTAATATTTAGTGCTATGGTGTATCTGTAAAAAGTGTTCAGCTTAATTAAGATAAATGTTTAGGACTACCTGCACTCATAACACATACTTGAATTTATTGTTGATAGCTGATGAATGATTGTCATGGGACATGTCATATATCTGTATTGGTGTATTGTAACCACACCCATTAGTAGTGTAAGCACTATAAAAGATGTAAGGTCTAATCCTTTAGACCCTCAAAATGGCCAAATATATGCTCTTTCTGTCTTATGTACAGCACAGGGTCTGTTGTTTGTTGCAGGTGGATTATCAACATGGAGGGTGCCCAGGGAACTCTGTATGAGGGAGAGCAGTTCCAACTACAGTTTAAATTTAGTCCAAAGTATCCATTTGACTCGCCAGAGGTTAGTGCAGTTAATACATTATTTAAAACTTAAATCAATTTACCAGTAAATATTTGTACAAGGTACTACCCAAAAGTCACTGAAATTTGAATGCTGCATGAAAACCGCTTGTAGTACAATAGCTATCATCTGTCTTCTAAGCAGCATTGTGCTGTGTGAACATGTGTGCTTTTTCTGTGCATTTTTTGACGTCTTGTTAGTGTTGTTTTGCGATCATGCCTTAATTAATTACTCCATGGAGCAGAGTCCTTCTTGAGAAGTTAACTGGTTTTCAGATAGTCAAGAAATTCCCCACATTTTATGGAACCTGAAGGTTCATAACCGGATTCACAAGTGCCCGCCACCTGTTGTATCCTGAGCCAGCTCAATTCAGTCCATACCCCCACATTGCTCTTCCCTGAAGAACCATCTTAATATTATCCTCCCATTTATGCCTGGGTCTCCCAAGTGGCCTCTTTCCCTGAGGCTTTGCCACCAGAACCCTGTATACACCTCTCCTCTCTCCCGTACTCACTACATGCCCCGCCCATCTCATTCTTCTCAAATTTTATCACCCAAACCTTATTGGGTGAGGAGTACAGTTCATTAAGCTCCTCATTATGTACTTTTCTCCACTCCCCTGTTACCTGTCCCTTTTAGGTCCAAATATTCTAAACACCCTATTCTCAAACTCCCTTAGTGCCTACCTGCTACAATGACTGAGCAATGGATTTGCATCAAATTCTGCTGTAAACTCGGTAAGACTGCACTGGAAACACACAAAATGCTTAAAGAAGCATTTGGTGATAATGCCCTATGCCAAACACAAATCTGCGAATGCTTTAAGCACTTCAAGAGTGGATTGATGTCAGTCAGTTCTGGACGACCTTCAACCAGAACCATACCCAAAAATGTGGCTTAAGTGTGAGAGGCTGTCCTAGAAAACTGAAGACGAATGATTCCCGACATTTGCAGCATTGTTGGGCTGTGGTACGGAATGTGCAGGCGAATTTTGTCAGATGAGCTCAACATGCTGTGCATTGCAGCAAAATTTGTGCCAAGCTGATAAGCAATGTATTATGTGTTTTTTCTGACAGGTTTCATGTCCAGCTGTTGTATGACAGAATTTGAGGACCCACGAAATGATATGTATGTATGTTTGTTTGTATGTATGTATGTGTGTAAGGATCAAAATGAATACTGCATTGCAGTCTGCACTGAACTCAAGGAACAGGCTGAAAATGATCCCAACTTCATCTCCAGTTTCATTACTGGTGATGAATCGTGGGTGCTTGGGTACAACTAGATGAAGAAACAGTCATCTCAGTGGAAGGCTTCAACTTCATGGCGACCAAAGAAAGCCCAACAAGTTCAGAGCTTTTTTTTTTTACTGGGTTCTTGGGGGGGGGGTGCCATTGAAGGCATCCTGCATAAGGAATTTGTTCCACCGGGACAGATGGTGAATTGCGACCTTCCAATGCAGTTGAGGGAAAACATCCAGTGCAAACTTCAGACAAGTGATGTAACAACACCTGGGCCCTGCATCATGACAATGCTCCAGTTCATGCATCACTTGTTGTCCAGCAGTTTTTGGCTTCTCTGAACATGACAGTCATACCCCACCCTCCCTACTCACTGGACCTCACCCCCTGTGATTTTTTCCTATTCCCAAAAATGAAAATGAAGCTCAAGGGGCAACATTTTGACAGCCTTAAAGAGATCCAGGCTTAATCGCAGGACATTATGAAGACGCTGACACACGATGACTGTCAGCAGTGCTTCCGTTCATAGAAATCTCTCTGGGAATGCAGAAGGGGACTACTTCATAGGGGGTGGAGGTGAATAGAAATTTTGGTATGTGGTTAAGCTGTGTCAGAAGAATTTCGGGAGCATTTGGGCTTATAATATTATAATCTCTGTGGTTACAAAAGTCAGAGATGTATATGAAATTCTTTATGAGTTTTATTGTTACAGGTAACGTTTATTGGTCCAAACATTCCAGTCCATCCCCATGTGTACAGTAATGGCCATATCTGCCTATCAATCCTCACAGAGGATTGGTCTCCTGCGCTCTCTGTACAATCAGTGTGCCTCAGTATTGTTTCTATGCTCAGCAGTTGTAAGGAGAAGGTATGGTTTCAACATGTTATTGTCTGGGAGTCTTAAATATACACCAGGGATGACATATTGTATTTGGGTACTAGCACAGAAATTGTGGATGGTGAATAATTATAGCATGAGAATTATTGACTCTGGCCAGATCTGAATAGTGGACTTAACCTTTTGGCGCCAAAATTATTTTTTTAATTTTAGCACACCCTGAGTATAAAATGTGAATAATGCAGGAACCAAATATGTTAGAATTATGAAACAAACTGCATTTTGAAGAGAAAGAAACGGAGAGTATATACAAAGTTTAAAATGTTCGGTACCTATATTTGTTGAATAAATATATAAAATGCAACTTTGGAGGTTAGCAGTGTGGTACGTCAACTATAGTTGACATTAGGGTTCTAAAGGTTAAGCTTCGCAGAAATTCTGTAATGAATATTTTGAGTGTGAAATCATGACCATGCTCATGCAAAGAATTTGCAAATGGTAGGCACATATTAGTACATTAATTATAACGTGACATATATAGTAGATGAGTTTTAACAGAGAAACTGTGAATGTTGGCCATATCTTATGTGATAATGGCTGTAGGACCCTCTCATTGACAGATGCTGTGCTGTTGACTGTTACATTAGTTTTCATTGGTGCAACTTCTCTTTAACCTTCAAATGACTGAATTAGATTCTGAAACCCAGGTTCAGGGCTGCTGAGTTTTTGTGGGGTTGACAGAGTTTGTACAGCATGCCTTTGAAAATGCTGTAGGTAGCCTTGTTGCCTAAATACACAAAATAAAAATCCACATTCTTTTACTTACTTTTTTGTTCCTGGCTTCAAATTTGTGTATGGACCACATGAAGAAGTTTTACAGTCTCTTCTTTGTGTGATTATCTGCATGGAGCATTCTATCAACACATAAGGCCACATCACACTTGAGACATTTCATGTGTACTTTTTGTGTCACACATCTCACGGAGCACACATGACAGTGCCCTGGCTTGGTAGGACCAGGCCAGTGCTTTTTGAAGCTGGTGTCCAGTCTGCTGATGTTCACAGAAATAGTGGGTGGTCTCCCTACAGGTTTCTGCAGCCACCATTTTTTTCCAGTCACTTCCAGCATGTTCCTCAAATGGGCATGTCAGAAATCTCTGTGTAAAAATTTTCTTCCCACAACAGAAGAAAGAAGGATGTAACTGTTCAGAATGGCCAGATCAAAGAGATGGAAAAGCATCTTGTTCATCCCCTTCCATCTCCAACAGCTAATTGAGTAACTGTTAGCCATTCTGTCACCCTTATCCACATAACCCATATGACGGTCATAATCTGCCACAGGTTCCAGCTTTATCATGTTGCCCTGTTCACTACAGAAATTCCCTTTTGTGGTGGATCGTGGGTCCTAATCAGCATGCAGATGTCTCACTTGTCCATCCACTGTATTTCAGTCAAATTCCTCCAAGTCCTCACTCAAATGCCCCC
>Ga0209755_10009384_pt1 | contig 10343 bp, 9 predicted proteins | sample TergutCo191P1_FD_187301 | JGI IMG/M metagenome (GOLD analysis project Ga0209755, IMG submission 187301) | Cornitermes sp. P1 segment gut microbial communities from Petit-Saut dam, French Guiana - Co191P1 (SPAdes) (version 2) | ecosystem: Host-associated > Arthropoda: Insects > Digestive system >...
CTCCATAACAACGCCGTATGAGTTTTTCCAGTATTGGCGGAACATCCAGGACGCGGACATCCGCAAATTCCTTCTTATGTTTACGTTTTTGCCGATAGAGGACATTGACGCGATTACCGCCGAGGGCAAAAACCCCAACGAGGCCAAGGAACGCCTGGCCTGGGAAATCACCGCCCTCATCCACGGCTCCGGCGAGGCGGACAAGGCCATGGCCGGCGCGCGGGCTGCCTTTGGGGGCGGCGAAGGCGGGGACAAGTCCGCCATGCCCCGCGCCGAGCTCTCCCGCGCCAGGTTTGAGGCGGGTTACAACGTGGTAGACCTTTTCTGCGATGCCGGGCTTGCCGCCAGCAAAAGCGAAGGCCGCCGCCTTGTCGAGCAGGGCGGGGCCTTTGTGTCCGCGTCCGGCGAACTTTCGCCCATTAACGGTGTAGCGGCTGTCATAGGAGCTGAGTATTTGGACGCGGAAGGGGAACTGGTTCTGCGCGCGGGGAAAAAGCGTTATTGCCTGGTTACAACAAGCTGAGCCGTAACAAAAATGGATTCCCTGCTTTTGTACCAATCTATCCGTGCTGCGGCCCGTGCGGACTTTTCCCGCTCCGGCGGCCCCGGCGGGCAGAACGTGAACAAGGTTAACACTAAAGTTACCCTGCACCTGCGCATTGACGCCATCGAAGGCCTTAACGAAGCCGAAGTTACGCGCCTGCGGGAAACCCTGGCCCACCGCATTACCGGCGCGGGAGAACTGGTTATCGCCGCCAGCGAGGAGCGCTCACAGCGCACCAACCTGGAACGGGCCTACGCCCGCATGGAGAGCCTTGTCGCAAATGCTGCACGGCTGCCCCGCCTTCGCCGTCCGACAAAACCGGGACGGGCGGCCCGGGAAGAACGGCTCCGCCGCAAACGTCTGCGGGGTCTTGCAAAAACCGAGCGGCACTACAGGCCGGAAGAGTAGGAAATGCGCCGGTTACTCCCATTCAATGGTAGCAGGCGGCTTGTTTGATATGTCGTAAGTAACCCGGCCAATGTCTTTGACATTGTTGGTGATAAGCGTTGAGATTTCCAGCAGATCTTTCATGGCAAAGGGATACACCGCGGCCGTCATGGCATCGGTGCTGGTAATGGCCCGCAAAGCTGCAACCCAGCCGTACTTGCGTTCGTCCCCGGCAACGCCGACAGAGCGGATGGGGAGCAGCACCGGAAAGGCTTGCCAGATTTCATCGTAAAGGCTTTGACCGGAAGGGCCTTTGCGTTTTTTCAGCTCTTCGATATAAAGGGCGTCCGCTTCCCGCAGTATGTCGCACTTTTCGCGGGTTACTTCTCCCAGGATGCGTACAGCCAGACCAGGGCCGGGGAAGGGGTGGCGGCGGATTACGTCCTCGTCCACGCCAAGAAAGCGGCCCAGGGTGCGGACATCGTTTTTGTAGAGTTTGTCCAGCGGCTCAACAATGCGGCCCGCTTTGCGTTTGGCATCCACCAGGGGGCTGCCCACATTGTGGTGGCTTTTGATAACGTTTTTCCCCTCTTTGCCGCTTTCGATTATATCGGGATAGATGGTTCCCTGGGCAAGGAAATACGTTTCGTCCAGACCCAGGCGGGCAACTTCCCGTTCCTGTATCGTGATAAAAAGGTCGCCGATAATTTTGCGTTTCGCTTCAGGATCAACAACTCCCTTGAGGGCAGCAAGAAACTCATCTTCGCAGTGGATGACGTGAATGTTTTTCGCGCCAAGGCGTTCCAGTGCGGCCTTGACGTTTTTGGTCTCGTCCTTCCGCATAAGCCCCGTGTCCATGTACATAAGGTGCACCTGATCCGGATCGAGGCTTTTAAGAAGCAAGGCTCCCAGCACAGTGGAATCCACTCCGCCGGAAATAAGAAGTAAAACAGGGTTCCTCCCTACTTTTTCGGTAAGGGAGGAACGGGTTTCTTCAAGATAGCGTTCCATGCTTTTCTTTACGTTCTTGTTCTCATGAATTCCCGATACCAAAGAGCCCAAAAACAGATCTCCGAGTCCAGGCCCAGTCCCTTTCCCGTGCGCCGGGGCGGATGGAAATGCTCAAATCCACTACCGCGGTTGAAAGCATCCCAGGCTCGTAGCCGAACTCCCTTCCGTAGTAGGCAAGGTCTATTCTTATCGCGCCAAGGTGAACCCCTATACCAGCGGCAGGAAGCATCTCGCTCATGCCCGCGCGAAAGTAAAAAGTGTTAAACAGGGAGGCCTGTACCCCAAAGCCAAAATCCAGGATAAAATTCCGGCTGTTAAGGTAATCATCCTGATTAAAAACATTTCCTATGTCCCGCCAGTCGGCGGCAAGGCTAATCCCAAGAAAACGGAGCGGCCTGAAGCTGTAGGAAATCCCCGCATTTACGGCAAAGGGAATATAGTAGCTGTTGGTATCTTCTTCATCGGTGAGGTTTCCCACTACTGTCCCGCGGGAAAGAATATCGGTGAACGTAAGCCCCGCCTGGAAGCCGCCCGCCCATCGGTACAAAAGGCCAAAATCAAGACCGCCTCCCAAAATGACAGGCGCGGTGAGATCGAAATCAGCGTCATCCATCAAGTCCAAAATAGACACCCGCTCGGAGGCCATGACACGGACAAAGGGCTTTAGGGTAAAACCAGCGTCTATTGAGTGCCTGTCCATATCAAGAACCCTAAACGCAAAGCCTATGGGGAGCATAATGTCGCTATAGACAGTGGCACGCACATGATCCCCGATAATTTCAGCCTTCATAAAAGTACGGTTCCAAAGGCCAAAACCAAAGCCGTTGGCTACCCAGGCAATGGAAAGGGGAAATTCACGAAGTTCCATACCCAGGGCGATCATACCGTTATGGTCACTCAATGTGTTCGCAACACGCCCAAAAGCGGCGGTATCACCATCAGAAACCATCTCCATAACGGCATTGCCAATATCAAAGGTGCTTTGCGGATTAAAAAGCGAAGCAGACAGCGAGAAGAAACTCCGCTGTTGAACGCGCATCATGGCCGCAGGGTTTACCAGCAGGGAGAACACATTGTCCGTATAGGCCACATGGGTTCCGCCAAAGCCGCTTGAAGCCGCGGTTGGCATGCCAAGGGGCGGCATGGCAACTCGATCCGCAAAAACCGGCATAGCCATAAGCAGCGCAAGAAAAATAACAAGTACAACTTTTTGTTTCATACGATTCTCCTATGTTTTTTTGGTCTTAATTGCCGCCGCTATCACTGCCGCCGGCGCTGAGGAAGGCTTCGCTGATGGCTGAGGTAAGAAAGTTATCACCAAAGCGATTCGCATCATGAGCAATGAGGTTGAGATAAGCCGCCAGCACAACAAGCATAGGGCTTGTTGTGCCAACAACAACGACGTTGCCAGAGTAAAAGTTAAGGCCAATGTCGTATATGTCAAAATCATCCCAGTCATAAAAATCCGCTTCTTTTTCATCCACTAGCGCCAAGGTCAACACTAAAATAGCCTGGCCTACCTCTGAAGGAGTGGCAAAATTGGGATAACGAGCAAAAGTACCATGGTTGAATGTGGGCACATCACCAGAAGCGAGATAAATATCCCCATAGACTATGCTCGTGATGTTCTCTGCCGCAACAGAGCCGCCAGAGTTTCTGAAATCTCTCTGAACTCCACTGAGTACATCTCTTAACATACCCTCCAGTTCATCATCACTTGCATCAGCCATGTCCGACACGATATCCAGGGCGTTATTGAGAAGCGCGACTCCCAGGCCCGAAGATTCTACCGCCATTCTTACCCCTGCCTGTTGGAACTGCTGCCTGTGCGGATGGTTTGGATCAGCCACTTGAGCGCTGATGTTTTCACTCACCAGTCTGGCAAGAGGGGGGTTCCCTACTGTGCGATCCAGCCATCTGTCCAAATTATTTACGGTTACGTTGATGTTGCCAGCGCTGTATTCCCGGGGGCTTCCCCAGCCGCTGCTAAAAAAATCATCGCACGCCGTAAAACTCAAAGTAAAAGCGAGAGCGGCTGCCAGGGCCGCCAGGATAGATTTTCTCATGGTTCCTCCTAAATAAGAAAAAGAAAGACAAAACTTTTCTAATACAAATAGTCTTTAAATTTATACGACAAAACGAAAAAAAAATCAATTAGTTGTATGAGAAAAGTGCAAAATCGTATTTTACCGGGTCTTCCGGGCAAAACTCACTCAATGTTGCCGTAAGGGCGATAACGGCCTTTTTGTCGTTTGCCGCGCGCCCTTTTTCCAGAAGCCCAAGATGCCGGGCGGAGCGGCCTACGTGGACGTCCAGGGGGATAAAAAGGGCTGACGGGGAAATGCTGCTCCAAAGGCCCATGTCCACGGGGCCTTCCCGCCGCACAAGCCAGCGCAGGGCGAGGTTCAGGCGCTTGCAGGCGGAGGACGAGGCAGGGTTGGCAATGTGTTTACTGTAAAGCGGCTTTTTTGACGGGCCGGGGTTTGCGCTGGCCATGGTTTCGCGGAAAAGGGCGATACCATCCCAAATATCACCGGCGGAAGCAAAAAGGGCTTCCAGGCTGCCGTAACGGGTATAGCAGGCCCTGAAACCGCGGCAAAAGTAACGGAGGTCGTCTTCAAAAAAAGTGCGGTGTATGCAGCGGCGGTCTTTGAGTTTACGGTAGTTTCCTTCCATAATAAAGGCGTAGGGGCTCAGGCCCATAAGGGCAAACATTTTTTCGCCGGATTTGAGAATCAGGTCTCTGCGGCCCCAGGCGATGCTTGCGGCAAGAAACGCCGCTATTTCCCGGTCAGGCCCCGGAGCGTAACGATGGGGGAACTTGACCGGGTCCAGGGGGATAAATGCCGGCGTGTTGGTTTCGCGGTAAAGGCGATCCAGTTCTGCCTTGACGCCGGCTTTAAGCGTTTCAGCCACCCCTGGTATAGTTTGGGGCCTCTTTCGTTATGTAAACATTGTGAGGGTGGCTTTCCCTCATACCTGCCGATGTGACCCTGATAAACTTCCGGTATTGTTTAAGCGCCGCGATGCTTTTGCAGCCGCAGTAACCCAGGCCCTTCTTGAGCCCGGAAATCAACTGGTAGACATATTCCCTTAGTTCGCCTTTGTAGGGAACCCGGCCTTCTATGCCTTCGGGTACGGGGCTCTCGTCCTTGCCGATTTGGTAGCGATCTCCGGCACCGTCCTGCAGAGCGCCCATGCTGCCCATGCCCCGGTATTCCTTGTAAATCCTGCCGTCAAAGAGGATTTCTACGCCGGGCGCTTCCTTGAGGCCCGCAAAAAGGTTGCCTATCATGACGGTGTCGGCCCCGGCACCTATAGCCTTGGTGATGTCCCCGGAGAACTTGATGCCCCCGTCCGCAATGACAGGTATGCCCGAACGCGCGGCTTCTTCCGCGCAGTTCCAAACGGCGGTAAATTGCGGCACTCCCACGCCGGCCACAACCCGCGTGGTACAAATTGAGCCAGGGCCCACCCCGACTTTAATCGCATCGGCCCCCGCGTCAATGAGCCGTCTTGCCCCTTCCCGCGTGGCCACGTTCCCGCCAATGACAGGCACGCCGAACTCTTTTTTTATGCCCTGTACCGCATCCAGCACGTTTTTTGAATCCCCGTGGGCGGTGTCCATTACGACAAAGTCAACCCTGGAATGTTTAAGCAGGGCCAGCCGCTCTTTGTAATCATGGGGAGAAACCGCAGCCCCCACGATGAGCCTGCCGGACTTGTCCGTGGCCGCCTTGGGGTACAGTTCGCGCTTGTCCATATCCTTTACGGTGATAAGCCCCTTGAGTTCGCCCTGGCTGTTCACCACCGGCAGCTTTTCGATACGGTGCTTGTCAAACTTTTCCCGCGCACTGTCTTCCGAAGCATCTTCCCGCTCAACGACAAGGTTTTTCGTCATAACCTCGCTGGCCAAAAGCGCATCGTTTTTGCAAAAACGCAGATCCCTTCCCGTGATAATACCTACGAGTTTTCCGTCGGCATTCAGAACCGGGGCGCTGGAAACATTGAAGCGGCTTAACTGCATTTTAACATCACCGATAAGGTCTTTTTCCTTTACGGTAATGGGGTTTTCTATGACCCAGTTGAGGTAACGCTTGACATTGCTCACCTGCCGGGCCTGTTCCGCGGGGGTCAGGTTCCGGTGAATTACCCCCGCGCCCCCTTCCAACGCAAGGGCAATGGCGAGCCGTTCTTCGGTTACGGTATCCATTGCGGCGGAAATAATGGGTATGTTCAGGCGCACATCGGCGCAAAGGGTGGTTGCAATGTCACAGTCCCTGGGGAGCACATCCGAATATCCCGGCAGAAGGAACACGTCGTCATACGAAAGGGCTTCTTCAAACATATATTTTCTCCTAAATTGTCCTATAAACTCTACTATATAGTTTACTTCATTGCCCCAGGTTTTCGCAACTTCTCCATGAAAGGTTTTAGCTTATCTAGGTTATCCGGAACGCAGCTTAAAGCAAGCGCGATGGGAAGCATTAAGCCCTGCACACTGTAGTTCTGGTGAAAAAAGAACGGCAGGGGGCGGATTATCACGGTAATGGCGCATGCGATAAACACGCAGGTCCAGAGTATGCGGAGGCTTTTTTCGGGGTTTATACGGGGAGTTTTGTTGATCGCGGCCAGAATACCCAGGGGAACCATAAGCAAAAGCAGGGGATTTATGAACAGCACATTGGAGTTTTGCCTGAAATAATCGTTATTCATAAAGAACTTGCCAAAGATTAAAACCGTGCCAAGAATACCGAAAAAGAGGCCGAGGAAGCTCTGGCTCAAACCCAGGGATATACGAATCAGGCGGGGGTACTTTTTGGCCAGGAGTTTTGCGTGGAAAAACAGTGTCGCAATAATAAAGCCCGCTTTAAGGAAAAAAGGCCAGGTTGGAATGGGGGCATGGAGTATGGGCGGCCGGCTTTTTGAGGCGTTGATAACCTCAACCGAGCTTACCAGTTGGCGCTCCTCGCCGTAATAATCGATGAACGAGAAATTGACGATATTGCGGGCGATTTCCACGGGCAAAAACATTTCATCCCAGACGCTGACCTGCTCGTCACGATCCTGCCCCAGCATGAAGCAGAGGAACCATTCGGAGAAGGGCCTAAACCAGATAAAGCGCCGCACATGCTGGCGTATGGTCAAACGGCCGGGGATGTCTTCAAAAACAGCCCTGAACTGCCCCCTGGTTCCCATGTCGATGATGTCCCGGATACGGGTAGCGCAGTTGTCAAGGAACTGGTGGTAATCGTAGTACATATTTTCCGGCCGCACGCTGTTTTCCGCGTATGCCAGTATTATTTCCTTTGCCCGCCTGTCCAGATTCAGCGTGTAGACAACAATGTCCCGGTCTTCCTCGATATACGGCCTAAAATTAAGGCGGCCCACGGCGCTCCTGTACTGCACCCGCTCATGGATAAAGTCATACAGGAAGTTGTCGCTGGGGTAGGAAAAGATGCCCCAGTCAAAAACCCGCGAAAAGTTCCAGCGTGTATTGTACACAATCAGGGCGGCGTGTCCCCACCAGATAAAGATGGAGTCAGCAGGGCCGTAGATGGCTATTCTGAAAAGGAGGTCGTCCACGGGGGGATAGCCGGGTGTCCCCTGCTGGGCGTGGGCGGTGGAAAAAACGAAGATAAGTATGATCACGAGTGAGAGCCTTGTCCGCATTTTTCCTCCTGGAGGCCAGCATATACCAGTATTGGGAAAGCGACAAGCGCTTCCCTCAATCAGCACGCACGAAGCTCACGGTAGAAGAATTTAACCACGAACGCGCACCTCTGGTGCTGCCACAAACGTCACGAACCTGTAGTCAGAAAACCCTCGCTTTCCACACTAAAAATACCAAAATCAGCAGGATTTTAAGGTCCATACTCAATAATCCTATTGTTCGTGGCAGCACCGCAGGTGCGCGTTCGTGATGTTCGTGGTTAAAAATTTCCAATTATCTTATCGTTCATGCGTTTAGCGTGTCAATCAGCCGCCGCAGCCTCCCGTATAGAGCTATAACTGCTTTTACATGCGCCTACCAAAACCAGGTTTCACTCTCCGGATCAGATGCATGGGACGCGCTCCTGGGGATCATATCCGCGGCCCAAAAAAACCAGCCTTCTTCACGCATGGCCCGCAAGCGCGGAAAGTTAGCTTCGCCCAGAGTGCGCCTCCTGGCGACGCACAAGGAATCAAGCCCGTGCAGCGCGTATAGAACGCCGCTGCCGGTGCGTCCGCTGCCCCATCGTTGAAAGCCGATGGTATAGCCCCGCCGGATTATCTGCCGGTAGCCTCTGCTGAACAAAACGCGCATGGCGTGCGCCGCGGCCTCGTCCTGCACCTGTATCGAAGCTAGCGTTTCCAGCCGCCAAACATCATTGAGGCCGAAACCCGGCCCCCCGTCCGGCCCCGGTGCCATAAGGTAATCCCTCACCGTTTCCAGCGCCGCCCTGCTTTGCCGGAACTCCCGTTCCATCCGCCAGACGCTGCGGCGCGATGCGACGATGCCTTCATGGTCAAGCACAAAAAAAGCAATGATGCCAAACGGCACCAAAAATATAATGCCGGCAGCCAGTAATGTTATGAGTATCCCTTTGATTATTTTTTTCACCGTAAACCCCGCTTTTGTGGTGATGATACATTCATAACTGCCGGGTAATTCAGGGGCAATCAGCCGCCATAGCCCCCGTAGCCTCCCCCATAGCCAGACCCGGAATAACCTTTGTACCCGCCGCCGCTATAACCGCCCTTATAACCAGAGCCGGAATAGCCATAATACCCGCCCGTGTAGCTATAACTGCTTTCACATGCGCCCAAGTACCCGTAGGGGGAATCCTTGATCTCATACGGCTGGTCGCGGCCTGTGAAGAACCTCCGTGCTGAACGGAAAAAAGACCTGCTTCTCCTTCTTAATACCATTACATGATCCGGGTTTCCGTCGGTGAAAAAAACATTCAGGCCGTGTTCTTCATATTTATACAGGGCTTCCAGCAAGTCGGTCATTCTGGAGCTTGTAAAGACAACGATTTCCCGTATACCGGCATAGTACAACTGATCGGCGGCAGGAAAATCATCGTAAAAAACACTCCACCTGTTGTCATATACGTCTGTGTCCAGCGGGATGGTACCGCTCCTGGCGGCATCCAGCAAAAAAACCGGCGGCGCGTTATCCTGAATGTCCATACCTTCCAGCATTCCCGCGCCGGCAGCCAATGCTCCGGAGAGCTCCTTTACCGGGACGGCTGTTTTGCTCTGTTCCGATCCTGCAACGCCGTTGTATAAAGGCACCGGGCGATACCCGACAGACGCTAAAGCCAGGCCTTCTTCCACACTGAATTTTCCGGGCAAATCAATAATTACCGTCACCTGGCTCTTTACCTCTGCAAGTATGCTTTGCGCGGGAACAGTGATGGCAATGTCCGCCACGTCGGGCATATCCGCAAACAGTACCGGCTTTGCCCAGGCAGACCACATTTTGCCCGGCGGTGCCCATAGTTTATAGGCTTCGCTATTTTTGTTGTTCATGCGCACTCCTTTCAACTAACACGGGAATATCAATGGCATTGGCATCTATAAGCGGGTAAAGGCTTGTTCTGCCATAGAAACCTGCCGCTTTTCCCTGGACGGTAAACACGCCAAGGCATAAATGATAACGTTCTCCTTCGTCCGTTACAAGCGGCTTGCTTTGGAATTGCTTTTGCGCTACCCACTCTTTAGGCCTTTTTCTGGCATCGCGCTCTATCTTCTTTTGTTCTTTTTCTCTTCCCTCAATTTTTATCGAGATTCCCTCTCCCACCCTTCCCATGGCAGGCTTGTATATCCAGCCGTCCGCGTTTTTGACTATGTCCCTTGGGTCAAGCGTAGTCGGCAGCAACTCCCTCCAGGCAGGCACGTCTATCCCTAAATCGTCCCATACCAGCGGAAGGCGTTTGGATTGAACCAGCAGGGCTGCCGGAGCATTGCACGAGGGCACAGCGCATCTAAAATAATTATGCCAGGCGGTTTTTTCGTTCAGGTGGGCAAGCCATTCCAAAGGGAACCTGCGCACAATGGCATCTACCCCCGCCGGTTTGCCGTCTTCCCACCGGATGTTGCCGGGGGCCGCATAGAACGTTTTGTAGCCGTTTTTTTCAAACACATCCCCAAGGGATTGCATTACCTGTCTGTCTTCGGAATACGAAGTCGCGTGGACAAGCGCGATGGTATCCCCCGGCTTGACTTTGCCCTGAAACGCATTGTAGATACTGTCTACGGTATTTGCGCCGGGGCCATATTTATCGAAGTACCTGCTTGTTATCAATGGCAAGGATGAGCTTTCGGCGAACCCGGCAGGTACATCGCTGTTTACCTCGGATACGGCCCAGCCTTCGGTGGTGGGGTGGAAATCAAAGCGCATAAAGCGCACGTT
>Ga0209755_10009385_pt1 | contig 10343 bp, 9 predicted proteins | sample TergutCo191P1_FD_187301 | JGI IMG/M metagenome (GOLD analysis project Ga0209755, IMG submission 187301) | Cornitermes sp. P1 segment gut microbial communities from Petit-Saut dam, French Guiana - Co191P1 (SPAdes) (version 2) | ecosystem: Host-associated > Arthropoda: Insects > Digestive system >...
TAATTCCCTCTTCCCTCTTAACTCAAAAATCTTGAAGCTCAATCAACAACCCCAAACAACAGGTTCGTTCCTGTTTGTGTGGTTCGTGGTAATTTCTTCCTTTTTATTTAATTCCCTCTTAACTCAAAAATCTTGAAACTCAATCAACAACCCCCAAACAACAAGTTCGCTTCCGTTCGTGTGGTTCGTGGTAAAATTCCGCCTCCCCTCCCCGTTCGCTCTTGTCCGTGTGGTTTGTGGTAAATTCGGTAAATATTAATACTTCCCAATATCCCTGCGATAATGCTTGCCTTCAAAATTGATTTTGGCGGCGGCTTTGTATGCCGCTTCAAGAGCCATATCCATAGTGTCAGCGGCAGCGCTTATCCCCAGCACTCTGCCGCCGGCTGTGTAAAAAGCGCCGTTTTCGTATTTTGTCCCAGCGTGATAAATTGCTACATCGTCTCCCGCTCCGCCGTTTTCATCAAGTCCTTTGATAACAAGTTCAGTTCTGTAGGATTCGGGATACCCGCCGCTTGCGAGAACAACGCAGGCGGATTTTTTATCCGACCAATTAATATCAATTTTTGAAAGAGTGCCGTCTGTAACAGCTTCCATTACATCAAGGAGATCTGTTTTTAAAAGAGGCAAAACAGCCTGCGCCTCAGGGTCGCCGAAACGGCAATTGTATTCGATAACTTTGGGACCTGACGGTGTTAGCATAAGTCCGAAGTACAGGCAGCCTTTAAACAAACATCCTTCATTTATCAAGGCTTTAACAGTCGGCAGAAAAATTGTTTCTTTGCAAATTTCGGCAATTTCTTTTGTATAATGAGGGTTAGGCGCTATTACTCCCATACCGCCGGTGTTATGTCCTTTATTGCCGTCAAATACCCTTTTATGATCCATTGACGGAATCATCGGTATTATCTTTTCACCATCTGTGAAAGAGAGAACTGTAACTTCGGGCCCTGTTAAAAATTCTTCGATAACGATATTTGATCCGCTTGAACCGAACTTTTTTTCTGTCATTATTAATTCAACCGCTTTAAGCGCCTGAGCTTTGTTTTCCGCTATTATAACTCCTTTACCGAGCGCTAGTCCGTCTGCTTTAATTACTATCGGAAATTTAACATATATAGATTTAAGATAATCGCAGGCGTCGTTTGAATCAGAAAATGTTTTATACGATGCCGTCGGAATACTGTATTTCTTCATAAGGTTTTTTGAAAATATTTTACTGCTTTCTATTCGGGCTGCCGCCTTATCAGGACCAAAACAGCGTATCCCTTTCTTTTCTAGCGCGTCAACCATTCCAAGCGCGAGAGGATCATCAGGCGCGACAACGACATAGTCAATTTTGTTTTTTTCCGCGAAGTCAGTAATACCTGCGATATCGACTGCTTTTATCGGCGCACATTCCGCCTCTCTGCTGATGCCTCCGTTTCCGGGGGCTGCGAATAGTTTCGTTATGCGATCTGATTTTTTCAGCGCCTTAATAATTGCATGTTCTCTTCCGCCGCTTCCGACAACTAACACTTTCACTTGATTTCTCCTTTACAAAACATTGAAACAGCTTTTGGTAAAAGCGTCCATTCAGCTTCGCGCATAACACGCTGCTGAAGAGTTTCAGGCGTATCATCAGGCAGAACATCGACCGCTTTTTGAAGAATTATTTTTCCGCCGTCAACCTCTTCATTTACAAAATGGACTGTCGCGCCGGTTACTTTTACGCCTTTTTCAAGAACCGCTTTATGCACCTTTAGACCGTAATATCCCTTGCCGCTAAATGACGGAATAAGAGCCGGATGCACGTTAATAATTTTGTTTTTAAATGATTTAAGAACTTTCTGCCCTACAACAGACAAAAAACCCGCCAGCACAACAAGATCAACTGAGTTTTCGCATAACGCATCCGCAACAGCTTGATCAAAGAGCGAAACGTCAGCGTATTTTTTCCGTTCAATAGTAATTGTTTTAATTCCTGCTTTTTGCGCGCGTAAAAGAGCGTACGCTCCTTCGACAGAAGAAATAACTAACGAGATTTCGCCTCCTTCTATTTGACCGCTCTTTTGCGCGTCAATTAAAGCCTGTAGATTTGTCCCGCCGCCGCTGACAAGAACCGCTATTTTAATCATATAACTCCGTAAATAATATATTATTTCTACCACGAACCACACAAAAAAAACGAACTCGTTGTTTGATATTTATCTTTTCATAAAAAATTATTCTTTGAAGTAAATAATAATTGAATATAATTGAATTACTATAGTTAATGTTCGCTCTGTTCGTGAGGTTTGTGGTAAATTCTTTTAAATATTTTTTATTCAAATTTTACTCCCTGTATTCCATTTCTGATTTCTCCGATGATTGAGGCTTTTTCTCCTGAATTGTTGAGGATACGTACCGCTTCGTCCGCGTTTTCAGGCGGTGTTATTACGCACATACCGACTCCCATGTTGTATGTATTAAACATATCGCGCTCCGGTATATTTCCTTCTGAGGCGATTATTTTAAAAATCGGAGGAATATCTATTACACTCTTTTTTATTACAGCGCCGACTTTTTCTGAAAACGCGCGGGGGATGTTTTCCTGAAAGCCGCCTCCTGTTATGTGACAAATTGAGCGGATATTTATTTTTTCAAGAAGCGCAATTATCGGTTTTACATAAATACTCGTCGGTGTTAAAAGCTCTTCACCTAATGTTTTTCCAAACTCAGAAAAGTGTTTATCAAGTATTTTTTTATTATTTTCTATATCGAAAACTTTTCTTGTAAGAGAAAAACCGTTTGAATGCACACCCGATGAAGATATTGCGATCAGGGTGTCTCCGTGTTTAACGGATGTTTTATCGGGGATTTTTGACTTTTCTGCGATACCGACAGAGAAACCTGCGAGATCGTATTCATCATTTGCCATCATTCCCGGATGCTCCGCCGTCTCTCCGCCGATAAGAGCGCATCCTGCCTGTACGCAGCCTTTAGCGACACCGGCTACAATTTTTTCAACTTTAGCAGGAATATTTTTACCTAACGCTATATAATCCAGAAAAAAGAGAGGTCTTGCCGCGGCGCAGATGATATCGTTTACACACATCGCAACACAGTCAATACCGATTGTGTCATGCTTGTCAAGAAGCTGCGCAATTCTTATTTTCGTGCCGACACCATCGGTTCCCGAAATGAGCACAGGCTCATTAAATCCGTTTTTATCAAGCGCAAACAAACCGCCAAAACCGCCGATGCCTTCCAGCACGCCCGGAATTTTTGTCAGCTCAACATGCTTTTTCATTAATTCAACTGCTTTATAACCTGCCGTTACGTCAACACCTGCCGCTTTATAACTGTCGCTATAACTATTATTCATACTTTCCTTTCTATTTATTATCTGTGATTTTTTGATCGTATTTGCATTTTATAAAAGGTTCCGGCTCAGGGATTGGATATTTACCGGTGAAGCATCCGTCACAAAAACTGCATTTTGGATTCAATGCGATTTTTGGAACATGCTCAATTGAAAGGAAGCCAAGACTGTCCGCGCCGAGATATTTGCAAATTTCAGGTTTGCTCATATTGCATGATATGAGGTTTTCGCGGCTGCTTATGTCTGTACCGAAATAGCAAGGATTGATAAACGGAGGAGATGATATTCTCAGGTGAACTTCTTTCGCTCCTGTTTCCCGCACAAGTTTAACAATGCGGCGCATTGTAGTGCCTCTTACGATTGAGTCATCAATTAAAACAACCCGTTTTTTATTGATAGTAGATTTGATTGTGTTAAGTTTTATCCGTACTGCTTTGTCACGTTCTTCCTGAGTCGGCTGAATAAATGTACGCCCGATATAACGGTTTTTGATAAAACCAATTCCGTACGGAATACCGGACTTCATTGAAAAACCAAGCGCCGCGTCAAGCCCTGAGTCGGGCACTCCCATTACAACATCAGCGTTAACAGGATATTCCTCTGCAAGAAAAGCGCCCGCAGCAAGACGCGCGTCATGCACTGTAACACCTTCAATAACAGAATCAGGGCGGGCGAAATAAATGTATTCAAAAACGCACATTCCGCATTTTTTTCCGCAATGCGTCTTAATGCTCCGCTCTCCGTTTGCATCTACAACGACGATTTCGCCTGGCTCTATGCCGCGGATAAACTCAGCTCCTATGCTGTCAAGAGCACAGCTTTCAGAAGCGAAAACAACGCAGCCGTTGAGTTTCCCCATACAAAGCGGACGGAAACCCGAAGGATCTCTTACAGCTATCAGTTTACTCGGCGACATTATTACAAGTGAATAAGCGCCTTCTATTTCATACATTGCCTGTTCTATCGCGCTTTCAATTGAATTAGTATGAATTCTTTTTTTAGTTATAATATTGATAATAATTTCTGTATCATTTGTTGTGTGAAAAACAGCGCCTTCGGATTGAAGTTTATCCCGCAGCATCGCGGCGTTTGTTACGCTGCCGTTATGCGCAATTGCCATCGCTCCTTTAATATGCCGCACAACAAGCGGCTGCACATTCGCTCTGTTTTTTTGATCCAGCGGAGCATAACGCACGTGCCCTACCGCCATGTTTCCCCTGCCGAGTTTTTCCAGCGTCTCCTTGGAAAAAACTTCGGGAACAAGCCCCAGATCGCTGTGATACTGCATAATCCCTTCATTGCAAACAGCGATACCGCTGCTTTCCTGTCCTCTGTGCTGCAAAGCGTAAAGAGCGAAATAGCAAAGGGATGCTACATCGTAATTTTTCTCATTCGAGTATATTCCGAATACTCCGCATTTTTCATTCAAGCTATTTTCAAACATCTTTAACTCCAAGATTATTTACAAGGATTTTACTTTATTTTCTCCTGTAATTGATTATCTTTCTCTATGACTTTCTTTTCCATGTCGGCTTTCATGGCGATTAATTTTTGCGAAAGCGCGTCATCGTTTACAGCCAATATTTGAGCGGCTAAAATCGCCGCGTTATCCGCCCCGTCGATGGCGACAGTTCCGACAGGAATTCCCGGCGGCATTTGAACCATAGCAAGAAGAGCGTCTAAGCCGTCCAGAGACGATTTGATTGGAATACCGATAACAGGCAGGATCGTATGAGCCGCGAGCACCCCTGCGAGATGCGCCGCCATTCCGGCTGCTGCAATTATCACTCCAAAGCCGTTTTTTTGCGCGTTTGAAGCAAATTCAGCCGCTTTTACGGGTGTTCGGTGGGCGCTCATCACATGAGCCTCAAAAGGAATGTCAAAATCCTTTAATTTTTTGAAAACCTTTTCTAAAACGGGTAAATCGCTGTCGCTGCCCATAATTACCGCAACTTTTTTCATTGACCCCTCCTTAAAATGTTTATAAAAGCAGTATATCAAATTATTTTATTTTTGAAAATGGGGGGTATAACCAAAGTCATCAATTCTAAAATGAAAATTATTCTGAAGAAATTAACCACGAACCATCACGAACCAAAACGAACCTTTACTTCGATATCTTTTTCTTCTCCCTCTAAATAATCTTACTTCGAAGAATATTATTTATTGATGAAGAAGAAAATACATCAAACACCAAGTTCGTGCATACCGAAGGTATGATTGTTCGTGTGGTTCGTGGTAATCTCTTGACAATTAATAAAAAATCATTAGATTAAAATCCACAGGAGAATAATATGGCATTTAAAAATTATCGTTTTGAAACAATACAAGTTCACGCAGGACAGGAAACCCCTGATTCTGCTACAGGCGCGAGAGCGGTTCCAATTTATCAGACAACTTCCTATGTATTTCCGAACTCAAAATCAGCGGCGGATCGCTTTGCCCTGACAGAAGCGGGGAATATTTATACAAGGTTAATGAACCCCACTTGGGATGTTTTTGAAAAAAGAATGGCGGCGCTTGAAAAAGGCGCAGCGGCTCTTATGCTCGCTTCCTGGCAGGCTGCCGCAACAGTGGCTGTACAGAACATAACCCGCGCGGGCGATCACATTATCGCGGATGCTCAAATTTACGGAGGCACTTACAATCTGTTTGCCCACACTTTTAAAGATATGGGCGTAGAGGCGGCATTTATTGACGGCAGCAATCCTATTAATTTTGAAAAAGCTATTAAACCAAATACAAAGGCGATTTTTTTTGAAACGATGGGAAACCCAAATTGCAGCATAGTTGACATAGAAGCTGTTTGCGCAATCGCTCACAAACACGGAATCCCTGTTATTGCGGATAACACATTCGCTACCCCTTTCCTTCTTCGCCCTATTGAATTGGGAGTCGATATTGTCATTCATTCGGCGACAAAATTTATCGGAGGGCACGGCACTTCAATAGGAGGAGTAATCATCGACGGCGGAAAATTTGACTGGACGCAGAATGATAAATTCCCAGGTCTTGCAAAACCAAATCCCAGTTATCACGACATTGTTTTTACCGAAGCTGCTAAAAATCTTGCCTATATTATTAAAGCGCGAACTACTCTGTTACGCGACACCGGCGCCTGCATTTCTCCTTTTAACGCGTTTTTATTGCTGCAAGGACTTGAAACCCTCTCGCTTCGAGTCGAGCGCCATGTAGAGAACGCCTTAAAAGTTGTTGAGTTTCTAAAAAGCCATCCGCAGGTAGAAAACGTAAACCACCCTTCCCTGCCAAGTCACCGTGATCACGCGCTTTATAAAAGGTATTTCCCAAAAGGCGCTGGCTCCATTTTCACTTTTGAAATTAAGGGCGATACACAAAAAGCGAAGCTTTTCACCGAAAAACTCGAACTTTTCTCTTTATTGGCAAATGTCGCCGATGTAAAATCTCTCGTTATCCATCCCGCGACAACCACTCATTCTCAAATGAATGAAAAAGAACTTCTTGAATGCGGAATAAAACCGAATATGATACGGCTTTCAGTCGGGACGGAGCATATCGACGATATAATAGCGGACTTGAAACAAGGATTATCTTGTTGACGAAATACAACATTTAATCCTATAATGATATACATGAAATACATATCAATTTTATTGGCAATTTTTTGCCTGTTCTCGTTTTCATGCACAAAACATGAAGAATTTTCACTTGATGACCTTGATAGCTTTACCGCTGAAGGTCTTGCGGAACTTCTCGCAAAAACAGTTAATAAACCGTGGGAGGGTCAGGAGTTTGCGCCTGGAAAACGCGGCGGCACATGGCACATGTTTATGAGTGAAGACCCCAAGAGTTTTAATCATCTTATTGCCGAGCAGGACAGCACGACAGCAGAGGTTGTCGGCAATATGACAGATTACCTTTTTGATTACTACGGCGCCAAGCGCCAGTGGCTTCCGATTATCGCCACACCGGAGGTTGTCGCTGATGAAGCTGCCGGCACATTGCAGGTAATTTGCACCCTGCGCGACGATCTTTACTGGAGCTATTATAATTCGGATCGAAAGGAAAAAGTAACAAGCGATGACGTAATTTTCTGGTATAACGAAATTGAGGGCGACCCTGATATGCAAAGTTCCGGCTACAATAGTCAATTTTACGATATGCCTGACGGATCTGTAGAGCGGAAAACTATCACAAAAATTGACGACCTCCGTTTTTATTTTACATATCCAAGAATAATCGCGGAGCCGCTTTTATCAAGCAATATGGATTTCGGACCGCGCCATATTTATGAGCCGGCAAAGCAAAAAGGCGGCGCGGAAGCTGTCAGAAATCTTTTCAGCATCGCCGATGATCCGAAAACAATTCCTTCCATGAGCGAATGGTTTTTGGTTGAATACAATCCCGGACAAAGGCTTGTTTATAAAAGGAATCCCAATTACTGGGATAAAGACGCGAACGGCACTGCAAAACCGTATGTTGAGGAAAAAATTGTAAGAATTATCGCAGAGGAAAATACACAGCTTTTGCTTTTTATGCAGTCGGAAATTGAATCATACAGGCTGCGCCCGGATGATATAGACGCGCTTGTAAACAAAGGAGACGGAAGTTACACTGTTTTTAACTCGGAAGGAGCTTTAAGAGCGTCTTTCTGGACTTTTAATCAAAATCCTGTTAATTCAAAAAAGCCTCATTATGAATGGTTCACACAAAAAGAATTCCGCCAGGCAATGAGCTGTATGCTCAACCGCGACAGAATCAATATTCAAGTTTACCGGGGGCTTGCGGAACCTAAAGTTAATATTTATCCCGAGCCGAATCCTTTTTATAATCCCGATCTTAAATTGCAATATCTTTATGATCCCGAACGCGCACTCGATCTTCTTTCATCTATCGGAATAAATCAGGATAAAAAAGGAGTAATGCGCGACAGTAAAAACCGCAAAATTGAATTTGATTTAACGATCAGCTCGGATAATAAAATAGCGCAGGATATGGCATCTATCATTATGAATGAGCTTTCAAAAATCGGCATTAAGATAAATATTCGGGTTATTGATTTCCAAAAACAGGTTCAGCAGTTGTTTACAACGTTTGACTGGGAATCAATGTTTATGGGGCTTTCAGGTTTTCAGCTTTTCCCAAGTCAGGGAAGCAATGTTTGGCCCTCGGACGGAAATCTTCATATGTGGTATCCGAATCAGGATAAACAAAACCCCAATACAGACTGGGAAGCTCGGGTTGATTATCTTTACAACGAAGGGCTTTTTACTTTGGATAAAGATGAAGCGCAGAAAATTTGGGATGAGTTTCAGTCGATCATTCTGGAACAGGTTCCGCTGATCTATCTTATGCGTCCAAGAGGTTTTTGGGCGATTAATAACCGCTGGGATTTTTCCAACGTTTATTTTGATAATTTAGATTTTACCCAATCATCGCCGACCGATGCTCAGGCGCGTTTTATTTATCTTAAATAAATTAATGGAGAAAAATGAAATCATCAAAAGAATTAATTATTGATAATAATTTGATTGAAATGGTTGATGAGTTAAAGCTTTCGGGAATAGCTTTACACGGTCTTAAGCTGCTTCAGGAAAGCGAAGAAATTCAGAGCTTTCAGGAGTTCGCCAACACCGTATCAATTAAAAGACTTGGGTATAACGATCACGGTCCTGTTCATATGAGAACTGTTACAAAATCCGCGATTGAGATGCTCAATCTTTTGAAAGTCGCTGGGATTAAAACCACTCTTGAAGCGGACGGCTGCGGAGTTTTTGAAGACAGCCTTTTAGCTGTAATTCTCGCGTCAATGCTTCATGACATCGGCATGATCATGGGAAGGCAAAATCATGAAGCGCACAGTACGATTTTAGCAAACCCGATTATCGATAAAATATTAACTGAAGTATACGGGAATGAAATAAAAAAAAGAGTGATGGTACGGGCGATTGCTTTGGAAGGAATCGCGGGACACATGGGATCGATAAATGTCTCTTCGATTGAAGCGGGCATTGTGCAGGTCGCGGACGGCTGCGATATGACAAAAGGAAGAGCCCGCATTCCAATCGCGATGAACAACGCTCCCAGAGTCGGGCACATTCATCAATACTCTGCCAACTCAATCGAAGAAGTCGTCATCAAAGCCGGAGAGGAAAAACCTATCCGCATCGATGTCTTTATGTCAAGCGAAGTCGGGCTTTTCCAGGTGGAAGAAGTTTTGATGCATAAAATTGCAGCTAGCTCCGCAAAGCAGTATGTTGAATTGTTTGCGAAAGTAGAAAACAGCACAGAAAAACGGTATCTATAGGAATGTCCGGCAATTCATTCGGCGAGATTTTCAAAGTAACAACCTTCGGCGAATCACACGGTCCCGCGATGGGCTGTGTGATTGACGGATGCCCCGCAGGTCTTGAAATTTCTGTCTCAGATATTGAGGAAGAACTTGCCCGCCGCCGCCCGGGAGCGAAATTCGGCTCCCGTGACGAAGAAGACAAACCTGAAATTCTCTCAGGTATTTTTAACGGAAAAACCCTCGGCACTCCAATCGCGATTATCGTCCGCAATCAAAATCAAAATTCAGGCGACTATGACGAAATAAAAAATATCTACAGACCCGGACACGCCGACTTTACTTGGGACGCGAAATACGGTATCCGCGACCACCGCGGCGGCGGAAGAAGTTCCGGCAGAGAAACGCTGTGCCGTGCCGCAGCCGGAGCGGTAGCAAAAAAACTTTTAGCTCTGCATGGAATTAAAATAAAAGCTGAAGCTGTTATTACTTGCGATATAGAAGCGATACGAAATGAAGGCGACAGCGCGGGCGGCATAATAACCTGCCTCGTTACAGGCGTTCCCGCAGGACTTGGAGAGCCTGTCTTTGACAAACTGGACGCACGCCTTGCCTCGGCAATTATTTCAATCGGCGCCTGCAAAGGCATTGAGTTCGGCGCAGGCTTTGCCGCAGCCTCAATGAAAGGCAGCGAAAACAACGACGCGCCTTCCGCCGCCGGAAAATTTGCAA
>Ga0209755_10009386_pt1 | contig 10341 bp, 6 predicted proteins | sample TergutCo191P1_FD_187301 | JGI IMG/M metagenome (GOLD analysis project Ga0209755, IMG submission 187301) | Cornitermes sp. P1 segment gut microbial communities from Petit-Saut dam, French Guiana - Co191P1 (SPAdes) (version 2) | ecosystem: Host-associated > Arthropoda: Insects > Digestive system >...
GAAAAGGAAAAATATAATTAGCGTTAACTACACAGCATTCATTGGACAGTGAAACCCCAGCTATAGGCTAGGGTATTGGGCACTGTGTGGATCATTGCCAGTAATTTTATTGCAGTTTGTTTGGTCACATGTCATCCAGAGGCTCAGTCACTCGTATCAACAATTACAAAATAATTTTTTTTCTTTCATGAATATGAAGTACAGCACAAAACAGATGGTTTTTAGCCTTTATCCTACCAGGGTGGGTATTTAAATTTTAGCACATGGTTTATGATAAAGATGAATGTTATTTGACCAAAGAAAGATAAGCTTATGAAATAACAGCATTTTGTGGAAACTAAGAGCAGGATTATGCAGCATTCTTATAATAAAAGCCAACGAGATGCACCGTTTCTCAACTTTATTTTGGTAAAGAACTCTAAATGTTTTGGACAGATTCACTGTCCATCATAAGGAGTCTTAATGCTGTATTCACAACAACAGGTATTTGTTGTATTAATTGCTGTGAATACAGTATTAAGACTCCTGATGATGGACAGTGAATCTGTCCGAAATATGTGGAGTTCTTTACCAAAATAAAGTTCAGAAATAGTGCATCTCATTGGCTTTTATTATAAGAATACATCACGGTGCATGGTCCTCTGAATTTTAAATTATTCAGCAAGTCTTAAAATGCAATTAATCTTCTTGCTGCCCAAATATGTAGTGTTTGGCAGTGCAAGTAAAAAGGTTAATTTGCACTTGTACAGATGGAAGAAATCCCCCCCCCAAAAGTGCCAATACAAATTTAGGAGTCAATTTCTCCATGTTTCACATCCTTCAAAATCAACAAATTATTGACTGGTGAACACATTTTGAATAGGTTCTTTGTAGAGCAGAAGAATGTATGGAATACTGTCTCAATTCATTTTTTTTTTTTTTTTGGAGAACATAATATGACATTTGATACAGTTCAGATATTTACTGCAATCAAAAACAGTAAGTTGAAATTCTGCAACTTGTTCAAAATATTCTTGTTTAAGATACATTTTCACACATTTAAGCCTGTACCAGTGATAAAGTATTATTCCTGTAATGTTTACTGTAAAATTTTTGGTTAAGTCCACTCTTGTAGACATTAATAAATATCTCCATGGCAATCTTTTAAGATTGAAACACGAGAAAACTACAGCATAAAGGAAATAAACGTGACACACCAAGTTAAGTGCACTAAGATCATATATAATTAATGGCATCCGTAACTAGTACAGTCTAAAATAGCAAACTTCAAGGTAAGAACACAAAGTCACTGAGTTATCACATTTGAAATTCGTCTCATACACATAAATGTAAAACATAAATTATATCATCATCCAACTCTAAACATTGTAACCAGTCACACTTCTAATTCAGTGCATAAAATCTATTCATGAGACATATAACACACTTCTATATTACTGCTACATTCACGTAATTACTATTGTATTAAATCAGTTTGACTATAACTACTTACCCATTATGGAATTTTAAGTTCTTGAACTTCAGGTCAGTCTGTTCATTATGAGATTGTGCTTCAGAACTATTTTGTTTGGAAAAATCTCATTTTCAAAACATGAAAACAACAGAAGAACATACAAACATGGGATTTACAAAACTGCTAGTTACCTGCACAGCATATTCTTAACAAAAGAAGAAACAGAAGGGCATACGAATGTTCAGAACATCACAGACCTACACCATGAACAACATCCCACCCAACAACACAGCACTAAACATACTGCATTTCAGTATGTCTTCGTGTTCAATTATGTATTTTTATAAGTTTGTCAGAGCAAAAATATAGTGCATTTGTTACAGTAACAAAATTATGTGGTTTTCTTTGACTTTTTTGTTACCGGCTTGGCTTTCAGTTTTGAAATGATGATATAAATAGACAAAACTGTGAATCCTATAGACCCAAAACCAATCTTCCATATCCATCGGTTATCCCATAAATAGTCCACTATCATCTGCAGGAAGTCATCACTGTAACAGAAGCATAAGAACACGTCACCACAAACCAAAATTAAGAATAGTGACCACAGTTGAATACAAAAAGGAGGAGACCACAGGAGAAACAGTGATGCAGATGGAAGGATACTACAATAAATCTCACATAGATTCTGCATGAGAATATGGACTGGTTTCACCTGGGTCAAGATGTAACATACAGTGGGGGTTTGATTCACACACTCATACACTCTAGGGTCTGAAGCAACACAGGAAATTGCATGACTGTGAGTTCCATGGTGTTCGATAAATGCTCATTGAAGAATACAACCGTATGAATGTGGCTTGAATCATGGCATATGACCCTAGAACTTTGTTATTTCTTGTTAAAGATCTTGTTCAGACACCAAGGACATATGTATTTGCTTTTGACAAACAATCTGTGTCACTCCTCTAAAAAACAGAAAATTCACTGAACAGATATCCATAGTGCATAAGTTCTGGAACTGTGGTGACAGGGTTATGGCCTAATTTGGTAAAATAAAAGTAAAGTTCAATACTAGGGCTCTGAAGATGTACGACTCACTGACACTATTTCTTCTTCTTCAATGACACTGCAGTTCAATAGAAACCTTCACCTCCTTAATGGACTTCTCCCAGTCAGCTCTGTTTTTTGACCTCTCTTTCCAATTTGTAATTTTGCATTTATTAATATCTATTTGTACACAGTTCCACCATCTGTTTTTTGGTCATCCTTTTAGTCAACTTCCCTGAGGATTATTATTAAATACTTGACTTAATTTTCTCTTGTTATCGATTCTGTTAAAATGACCAATGCAATTCAACTGACTTATTCCGACCAATGTAAGTATATCTAAATTTCCAAAGTGCTTCATTAATTCTGTATTATATCACTTTCTCTAATTTTCAATTACTTTAATTCCCCCAAACATTCTTCTTAAATCCTGCAAAAGTGACTCACTGATACAGTCCTCCTTTTTTGGACTTTGTCCCTAATCTAAATATAAAAAAAAAACCATGTTTCAGAAGCTGGCTCTGCTTCTATCTACAGGCAAAGAAGCACCTAACCTCTTCTGGTTCTTTGTGTTGTGTCTGTGGTCTAAGCAGTCTGAATTCAAGGTTTTTTTTTATGGTTTTTATGGAGTGTTCCAGGTCATATTTTTTGAGTCTTCTGTTTGTTTTTAATTTTTTAAATAGCTATTTTCCTGTTACAACCCATGGACTTGAACTGTTCTCAGGTACATATCTTAATAAGTTGAGTGTTTCTATGGTGCCCAGTGACTGAGAATAGGTCGATGTATGGGGTCCAATCAACTTAGGTGCTTCTTTGCCTGCAGACAGAAGCAGAGCTGGCTTCCAAAATATCATGATTTTTTTTTTTAAATTTCTATGATGGACAAGGTACGAATAAAGGAGACTGTGTCAAAAGTAAAGTTGTTAGTGTACACAACATGAAGCCATATGGAAAGTACACATACAGCTCTACACATTTAACTACAGCCCTGGATAGGGATGAACGGTCAGCTTCACATCCTGGCTGCTCTATGCCACGGAAAGTTGCTGTGGGCAGTATGATTATGTCTCCATCCAACAAGATAAAATGCCAGAACTGGGAAGTTTCTGACTTGATATGCAGAACTGGTGAGTTAAGTTAATGGTTAGTTCAGCCACTATGCATTACATGTGCCACTCTTTGTTTTCAGACATGAACCTTTAATGGACAAATGAGAAAATGTTGTCCAATTAAATGTACCCCTTCCTCGTCTTAAATGGAAAATAATGACCTGCAGAGGGCACTTAAACAGTGTGCTGGCCACATCAGACACCTGACATTTAAAAGGCTGTACACTAAAGGTTAACTGCGTCACTTAGTGATTTTAGTTTTGTAGACCACAGTGTAAAACCAGCAACATCAATTTAACTGTCAGAAATGACCTGCATCAAAAATAAATGGTTACAACATTCATACGGACCAGTGACTGTTGAAAGCAGATCTGCATGATGGGAGTTTGCACTGATAAATAAATGGTGACAGAGAATCAAACTGATAATGTGCAGGTGAGTGAGTGAATACGCATGCCTGCACACACGCATATACACAAAACCTCTTATGTGATGCTCCATTGCCACTATAAAATCACTCATTTGCTGATCTGAATGTATGACGGCCATCTCAAAAGAAATGCACAGAACACGGTACCTTCAGAATAGAACACCAGATGTGCGGGAAAGTGTTATAGTCCTTCAGTGTAGTCTCCCTTCTGTCAAATGACTGAATCCCAACGTTTTGGAAGGTCCATGATACCCGTCAGGTCTGTAGAACAGTTGAGCTGTCTGACACGTCGGGTAACAGAGGAAGATAGGTCCTCCAGCGTAGAGAAATGCACACCATGCATGTTGATTTTCAATTTTGGGAACAGGTCGAAGTCCGGGGGACTCATGTCGGGGCTGTAGGATGGATGGAGTAGCACCTCCCAGCTGTATCTGTCCAACAATTCACGGACAACCTTACCGTGGGGCCCACCGGGTGGCAATTCGATGTTTGTGCAAGCGTTCAGTCAAAATGTGGTAGGCAGATGCTCGCGAAATTCCAGCACAATGTGCAATTTCTTCACATGTCATTCTGCATTCTTACTCCAGGATTTGGAGCACATGTTCCACACTTTGGTCATCAGTCGACGTTCGGGGTTGTCCTGACTTCAGGTCGTTCTCTTTGCTCAACCTTCCCTCACAAAAGCATTGAGCCCAGCGTGAAATTGTGCTTCGGTCAACAGTTTCCACAAATAATATTTCAATTTTGATGTACGTGCATTGATTGTCATTAGTCACGGTACCTCAGACACGAACAGCCGCCATTTCAATGCTCTGTCATTTTCAAGTGCACACACCTCCAGAGACAAACTACACTGCACTAGCTGCCTGAAGTTCTCCAGTACAACTGATGAAATGGCGGGACAGATAGCGTCATTACTTACGCAGTGTTGTCAACATGTGCATTTGTTTTGAGATCACCCTCGTAACATTTTCAGCTTGCTACTGCAATTGAAGGCTTACCAGAGGTATCTTGTATACAAAATAAAATGTGTTCACTGTGTTACAACACATATATGAAGTGGCATTCAACAAACTTCTTTACTTACAATGGACTCTTGGGGACAGGAACAGTTTCCTTCCGGGCATTCTTGTACCAATCAATTGCAAAAGAGCTCATAGATGCAACATCGTATTTGTGGAGGTTATAACGGTACATGTATCCTTGGCGAAAACTGCAACGGCATCAAATGATCCCATTCAGACACAACCAAACATATTGCAAGTAACAAGGTACAAGTTTGATACTGCAGTGTGATGACAAAAGATTACAATATCTAATTCTAGTAGCAATGGGGGAACTATTTATTTGACTAAAGAGAATAGAACTAGAGCCAAAGATTGAGAACTAGCTGCTTAGTAAAATATATACAGAGCAATTCAGAAAGCACTCTCACATTAAGGTAAGAACATTGGCTTACAATGTTTGAGAATAGTGTGTTAAGGAAGATATCTGGGTCTGAGAGTGAGGAAACATCAGAAGTATGCAGAATATTATGTGATGTGAAGCTACATGACTCATACTCCTCAGCACTTACTTATATCAGGATGAGCAAATAAAATGTGATGATACGGGCATGGCATGTGGCACATACATAGATGAAGTAAAAAGCATACAGGGGTTTGGTGGAGAAATCTGACTGAAAGAAATCAAATGAAAGATCCAGGCACAATTTGGAAGATAACATCAAAATGGATATTAAAGAAACAGAGTGGGTGACTAAGGACTGGATTCATCTGGTTCTGTAAAGTGGTAAGCTCTCGCAAACACAGTACAGAACCCTAGGTTCCATAAAATGTGTGGAGTTTCTTGATTATCTCAGTAACTATCAGCTGCTCTAAAACAATTTTGCTGTATGTGGTTAGCTACAATTCAGAAAGCAGAGCCTGTTAACATGTCAAACATGACATAACCACGACCAAGCATTGCCCTTTTATTCACAGCACTGTTTCTCAAGTGCGTGACTGAGAAACTTCTCATGTCTTGTGTGGTGAGAAATATGTGATTTATTGGACAACACTGATCCCAAGAAGTTAATGATTCATTCATTCCATTCCCAATGGCACTACAGCCCTGAGTGGGCCTCAGCTTCCTTCAAGAGTTTCCTCCATCCTTCCCGGTTTAGGGCGACTACTGTCCAGTTTCTACACCCTAGTTTTGCTGCATCTTTCTTCACTCCATCTTCCCAGCGCAACCTGGGTCTCCCTCTGGGGCGCTTTCCTCCTGGCTCACTGAGGAGGACTCTCCTGGATAAACGTCATCCTGGCATATGACATGTACTGCCCATCTCAATCTGCTCAATTCGCAGAATTTCACAATGTCATTCTCACCACACAATTGATAGAGTTCTTGGTTAGTTCTAATTCGCCATCTTCCCCCATCAATCACTGGGCCATAAAAGAAGATAATGATACAATGTTATATTTAATGCATTTATTTCAGCGGTAAAGTATTACTGTGTAACTGTAAATGTTCCAGCTACAGATAAGGGTGATGTACACAGTATGAAGATCCTGATAATGAAGTTTTCTAGAAATCCCCTCTTACTTCTTAAGATAAACATTCCCCTCAGCACCCTGTTCTAACACATGCTCAAACCTTAGGGTTAGAGACCAAATTTTGCAAGCATATCAAATAACAAGAGCAATTAAAGTTTTGCATTCTTTAATGTTTAGGCTTACACATTAAGCAGAGCAAAGAATTCTGAACGGAATGCAGGAAGTATTCCCAGAATTTAATCTGCTCTTCACGCTTTGTGAATTTAGATACACAGTGAAACCTCGGCTAACAAAGATAATTTGTTCCGGAATCACATTCGTTAGCCGAAACGTAGTTTCCCGTAGGTTTCTATAGAAAACCGTTTAATTCGTTCTGGATGCTGTGCACTATTTAAAGATAAGTTTCATAAAATAGTAAGAAGCACACTATAAAAGGGCAAAAACTCACCAAAGGTTGAGATGAACAGCTACCCAATTGGATGAAGGAGAATGGAAAGTAGAATGAAAAACTGATGATCTTTACACTATTATACTGAAAATATACTATACACTTTATACTATTAAACTGAAAATATGTACACAACGTTTTTACTATTCTTCTTCAAAATTTTCAAAGTTTATTCAAGTTAAGTCTCCTCTTCTTCAGTAGCTGGCCTCTGTCTCTTTGCTAAAGGAGAAGTCAAAAATCTGTCCAAAGTTGACTAAACTTCTCTTTTTTTCAAAATGTTTTTAAAGTGATTCAGACACTTGTCTTCAACCATGGCACAAGCTCCTAGAATGACCTGACCGTTCATGTTTGCTGCTTAATGTTAGTGCGTGCATCCACTAAAACATTCGTTAGCCGAGTCCAAAAAAACAGCGAAAAAATCTTCATTAGCTGAAAAATTCGTTAGCAGGGTCACTCATTAGCCGAGGTATCACAGTATTACTGTCAATGGTGAATATTTGAACTCTGTTATATTAAAAAAAAAATTATTAGCTATCATCACAGTATGCTTCTTACAAGGGCACATGAAGCACTAAAGTAACTGCATTTTCAAAACAAAAAAGTTGTCCAGCGTTACCCTACACAAGGCCTGAAAATAAATTAAATACCTTTTTGTAAGTCCCTGGATTTTCCTAGTGTAAATATGGCAAACGGATTGTGGATGTGGGATAAGAATGAGGTGGGGAGAGATAGAGATCTGATGTCTCCACAATGAATACGCAAAGTAAATTAAAATACCCTCAAAGGAATCAATGAAGATAACAGACATATGTGATGGAAAGATCCTAGCAGACTAACCAATATAGTTGTGGGCAGTCTCATTAGTTTGGAAACTGGTGACATGACAAACCAAAAACTCACAAGATAAATTTGGGCACTTCCCAGACTCCAAAACGTCGTGCAGTCGCAGCTCCCACTGTCTGTCTGTTCACACGGGCAACATTGAGACGCGTTCGAAGTTTAGCACCCACTGCTTCCCAGCGAGCCTGGAGCCGCTGGCATTCCACACAGTCTGTACTATAGCTACAAATACAGACCCACTTGTGTTTACCTTCAGGTATCAGAAATCACAAATCAACTCAAAATGAATGATCTTCAACCTAATTTATATCTTCACATTTTTTTTTATAATTTTAATATTATTCTCCATTTTATTATCAGTATTAGCATATTCTTTAAGGTAATCCTACTATTTAATCGTAAGTTATAATGTTTTTATAGGAGTATTTTGTACACTTTCACTACATGTGTGTGTGTGTACAGTACATCCCACCCACTTTACCCTCCTTGACTTGCTTCAAACTGGTAAGCAAAAAAGTAAAAATTATGCTCTGCAATTTCCTGCATTCTCTAGTTTATGTCTCTAAGGTTGAAATATTCATCACAGCACTTCTTAAACACCTTCAATCTTCATTCTTGCATGTGAAGGACCAAGTTTCACATCTGTGTAAAACAACAGATACATTTGCAGTCTTTTAGAATGATGCTATGATTCTAATTAGGGACTCAAGTGGATGGCTGCTTGTGCAGTATTTTATGAGGATGGTTTGCTTTTAACATTTCGAATAGCAATTTTTACTTCTGTCACTGCCAAATATGTATTTGAACTGTGCCATGTTTTGAAAGGTTTTTAAGGGACTGGGATTACAATTTTGTAAAAAGAGAAAGTATAGTTTTATTCAACTTTTTAAGCTTTGTTGTATTTCATCTTTTCATTCTGCTGACATTAAATGATACCTACAATTTTATAATATTGCATTTTTCAATGCCAAACTTCCATTCCACAAATTACTGGCAATTAGCAGTATCCCTAACTTTTACCAGCCTAAAAGGAATACTGCTTCCCCAGATGCTGGCCTTTAACATAGGTGAATGGGAATAAAGTATACTGCCCCAATAGCACATACCGTCATGAAAAACCATTTTCATCCCCTGAACAGGATTCTTATTCATCATGTGAATTAACAAAACTTGTATTAGGCTTAAAGGCTGTCAGAATCGTATAAACTGAATCTCTACTTCTAAGGGATAGACTTGCTTAATTATTCTCCAGAAGTTTGCAAAAATCTTTAACGTGTTACAGTTCTCTCCCAGCACATATCCTCTCTTCATTGGTCCACTAAACTGTGCTGATGCCTTCAAAAATGATCCTGCATTTGTCCCTGGCATTTTCATAAACTTCACAAGCCCTCAGCTTGAACCACAGGAAATTCACATATTATACACACAGTCCTGCTCAATGACTTAAAAGTTTGAGTTTGGTATGCTGGAGTGCAAATATTACTGGATCTGTTTTATGCACATATAATTAGTTCTGAGACACGCAAAAGGCAGATCTGCTAGCAGGTCAGTAACCAGTACCCTATGACCTTGCTGCAGCTAATGATTTGGCAAGGAACAATGGACAGCATAAAAACTGTTCACTAGTGGTCACCAAACAGCCTCTCCAAACAGTAAATAATAAATATCAACTTACAACATCACAAACCAATCTCCAGTTGTGGCCCCACTAGACGCTTGAGTCAAATGTTCAAAACTGTCATCAGAGAGCTCCCGAACAATGGGTTCCTTATTTTCAGTAAATGTATGAAGAATAAGTTCATCATTTGCAGGTCCTGTTCAAAGCAATCAGATTTTTCAAGAATGCTAAAATAAGTGACAGTGCTCTCTTGGGTATATTTCAACTTTTGGGTGTCCACAATGCGATTTATAAAATTATAAATAATACAAATGAATGTTACTTGTCCATTACTCTGCACACTTTAGTTCCAAACATAAGTAATAAAATTCTGATCAAATTTGGTATATGAGATACACACTAAGGGTCAGCTGGTGAGCTTCATTTTGTCATATATATATATACACACACACACACACACATACAATCAAATATGTATCTCATTTTAAAAATATACAACAAACTCTGTTAATTCGACTTGCATGGGCACACACAGGTGCCAAATTATCAAATATTCTGGATTATCAAACATTACCTACACTGACCTAAGTTGTTAGAGGTAATTTTTTGTTAATGCCCCCACACATGGGCTTTACAACATATCAGAGGAGTAATCCAGTTCGATATCTCCTTCATCCTCTGATTCAGGGTCATCATATGGCCCTATAATTGGATTAATCAACTGTTGAGCACAACTATGTGGTGGTTAGATATATGTTGTTTATTACATAGGTATCAACTACGTGTTTCGGCTCTTATGGCCATCTTCAGGTTGATAGATTGACAACAAACTTGTAAGCAGCTATACATTGGCATG
>Ga0209755_10009387_pt1 | contig 10341 bp, 8 predicted proteins | sample TergutCo191P1_FD_187301 | JGI IMG/M metagenome (GOLD analysis project Ga0209755, IMG submission 187301) | Cornitermes sp. P1 segment gut microbial communities from Petit-Saut dam, French Guiana - Co191P1 (SPAdes) (version 2) | ecosystem: Host-associated > Arthropoda: Insects > Digestive system >...
TAACTTTATTAAAGAGACAGGGCTCCCTTGACTCAGAATCTAGTTTAAGCAACACGAAGGGGCCTATTAAAAAGGCCTAAGTGCTTTGGGACCCACTATCCATCCATTCATTCATTCATTCATTCATTCATGCATTCATTCACCATGGTCTGTTAAGGGTTAGGTGTATTTCCAATTCCAGTACACCACACTGTGCAAAAGTTACACAAAACTGTAAAGGTTTAATCCACTTCAGAGTACAAAAAGCTGCCAAACACATTCTTGGCAACTTTAAAATGCTGAAAGGTCTGAACTATTGCTAGACCTTTCAGGTCTAGCAGCAGTTTGGCCCTTTGGAAGATAATCAATGAGGAGGATGCTGTCTTGATCCCAAAAAATTTAGGCGAGAACTTTCCCAGCAGATTTTTGCACTCAGAATTTTTTGGGGCAGGGTGAGCCGCTATGCCGCCACTCCACTGATTGTTGCTTTGTCTCTGGGTCATAGTGATGTAACCAGGTTTCATCCACAGTAACCAACTGCGACAGGAAATCATTTGGATCGCGCCAACAAAATTCCAAAAGTTGCTCAGATGACTGGCACCATTGACATTTTTGATCCGCATTCAGGCATTTCGGGACCCACTTCGCGGAGAGCTTCCGCATGTCCAAATCTTCATGAACAATGGACCCAACCCGCTCACGTGAGATGCCCAGTTGCTCGGCTATTGATTTAGCCGAAATCCGGCGGTCTTCCAAGATTAGCTTGTGAATTTGATCAATAAACTCCATGGTGGTCATTGTTTTGGGTCATCCAGGACGAGGCACATCACAGGTGGAAAAATTACCACATTTAAACTAGGCCACCCAGTTTTTGACAGTGGCATACGATGGTACATGCACCCTTAATGTTCCTGTCAGAATGGCGTGTATTTCCTTCAGCGCCTTGCCTTGCAGGAAAAAAACCTGATGACAGCTCGCATCTCCATATTGTTGAAACATACATGCTAAGATTCTGGATGCAAAATCATGCATTTCAGCAAACTAAGTAGGCAAAAAAGTATTAAATATCCAGAAGCACAAAATTCAGGATTTCTAACTTCTTTCAGGGGAATGACATTGAAATCCAGCTCCCCCACCCCTGTCATTCCATTTGAACCCCGACAGTAGCCGTGTCCATAACAAATTGTAGAAGAGCTGTTGAAAAGTACAGCACTTTTGTGGCATAAGTCAACACCCTGCCATCCTATTGGTCACTTATATCTCTTATCTCACCTATCCTTTAGATCCTGAAGATGGAGGCAACCAGTTGCTCTGAAATGTCAGCAACCATGTACCAATCAATAAGACGTAAACATTCTGAATATTCATCAACGGTGAGTTTAGCACCTTACATTCCACTGCAAGATCTTCTACCAAAATTAATTATTACCATAATGCAACAAAGTACCAACTTCAAATATAAGATTATTTCTACGACAAAAATACACATACAGCAAGTGACAATGTTAGCCACACTTTAACCAATGTCAATGGCATATACACAAGACACCTTCCATGCAAAATATCTCCCTCCAAAAGAACTGTTCCAGTACCTAACAAGACAGGCAATGTACATAGAACATAACACTGAGGCATATTTGCGTAACAACTGTTGTCACGGGAAAGCAAAAAGTATTACATATTCTGAGTATGTGTCTGTAGCCTTATTTAGCCAGCATGCAATGCACATTAGCCATATTATATTGCCATCTGTGGCCTGCCCAGTTCCACCATATTTGTCCACATTATCTCATAAATGGTACGATCTTTGGAAACAAGTTACTGAACATAAATGTTTATTTGGATTTTCTCTACAACTCTTGTCTGCAACATTTCTCATTCTGAGAAGAATGCAATGAGATATTATTATAAATGTACATATGCCTTGATGTAAAGTACCCATTTTTCTTGTTTTACATGAATAAAACCTGAATTTTCGAAAGATCTTTGAATATGAAATTTCATAAAAATTTGTCCTGTGGGAGCAGAGTTGTTCCATACAGATATACAGACATGACACAGCTAAGTCACTTTTCACAATGTGGCAAGCATGTCTAAAAACTGAAAGATATTAATCATGCGTAGCATTGCTGGGGTGGTGAACACTGGAACCAAGGTGCAGAACCACAGTTGGGGGGGGGGGGGGGGGGGGGGGGGGGGAGGAAGACAAAGAAGACTAGATATATCAGAATAACTTCATCCAAGGGTTCAATGTAAAACACAGGCACAACACGACTGGTAAGGTGTAATCCATACCAGAATACAAAGAATCTACATATGTTCTTTTTTTCCTGCTACTGCGACAGAAAAAATGCTGTTTATAAATAAAATATGTATCACCCTCAATTAGATAAATAACTTTTGGCTGACAGCCAACATGTAACATAAATTTATAACCCAAAAGTGAAAAGCAATTTCATCCATGCAGTCATGATTATTAAGTTATTTCATTTTTAAAAGATTCAGTTTCCAGAAATTTCACTGATCTTAAAAATTATTCAAACCAGTATAACTAAGAAAAAGGTACAATATATTCCCCAAAAATCAAACACATCAGGTTCAGATGCATTAAAAGGGTAAAATTTTTAAAAACTGTTCATTTCTGATTACTGGCCGTTTAGCTACATCTGTAATCACACTTCATGCTCAGGTGTTTTCCCTGACTGTCTAAAAATCTCAAAAAGTAATAATTACTGAAGAAACTGACACAACACCAGATGTAAGCAGGCAGTCTTAATTCTGTTTTTACATTTTACAAAAAAGTCACTGCATATTTTTCAAAGGTATCATCACACAACATTTCAGAACCATCTGTGCAGCTTCCACCTCACAAGTACCTGTGTCTTGAATCTTTAATATCTTCTGGGACTCATGCAATGTTGACTGGTAAATGTCTATCATCTTGTTATTACCAACTGAGTACAAAATTTAGCAAGAGGTCTTGAGATTACCTCAAACACAATCATGCTCATATCACCAAAAATCATCACGATTTGTTCCAAAGTTCTCAAAATGAAACATGGACACCCAAATCCACAAACATGCAAACAGCACATACCAAATGAGGCGTGAAATTACTGTATTTTGAAGAAAGAAGATTACCATCCTCTTGGATCTGAAACAATGCAGTCTTACAAAGACATGCCAATGTTTCTGAAGAACCTGCTTCCCCTTTCTTCAGTCAGGGGAACTTTTATACTCAATTTCAATACACATTTATTAAAAAGAACATAATGAACACAACAGCCTCTACAGACAGACAACAAAATGCAAAAAGGTGTACCTGAGTCAGACCATGTGAATAACAGGAAGTAGCAACTTTTTAACAGTAACTCAAGTACAATTTCTGATACTGTATCACAACCTCATTACAATCATGAACCTATAAAGTTTGTAACAGAGCATTTCTTGACTACCTGAGTGATTTAGCTTCCCAAGGAATTCTCTGCACAGAATTAGCTGCATCCCAAAAGTGTTTGCAATTAAAAATGCAAAACAGGGGAAAAAATGGTGTAAGGTAAAATTGGATTTTGATAAACATATGAATTTTCACACCACGTTGGCATGACTGTACAGTATCACTCAGCTGTTTACAATGAAATCTGCCAGCTTAGTTCATCCAGTACTTTCACAATACCTCTGGTATAAATTTTTTAACAGCTAGCTGAGCAGTTAATTTGTGTTACAGCACAACTTTGCCATGGGGTCATATTCTTGAAAAATATGACAAATTGTTACATTTCATCATGCAAATTTAAGAAATTACGAGAAAAATAGGGTTACAGAACCAAAGACAGATGAAACATGACAATAGGCAACTCAATAATTAATAAACATAAAAACATTTGGGTTGGTGTTGACTGGAAATATATCAGTGCCCCTTCATAAATGTTGTCTGACTGACTAAATGTCAAAGAATGTATGGCAAAGGGTAGACAGAAGACTCAGTAATGAAAGAGGTAAGCTGTGACTGATCTGCTACTTCTGTATGTCCTTATACACTGCCTTGTATGGTGCCAAAACAGCCACTGCATGCTTAAAATTATGCATATAGCCACAAAATAGCTGAACTCCAAGACATGAGAGACATATGTCATTTGGAGGCCTTCTTGCAGAGCAATGGTCATCAGCTGAGACCTCATTGCAACAGCATCAGAATCTCAGAATCTACATCTTCTGTTTCCTCCAGCATTCAATGTTCAAGATCCTCTGCAGTTACATCTGCTGCATGAGTGTCTGAGAACTTCCTGGATATCAACTTCCTCCAATCCTTCTCCTGGATCTTTATGGGCTAACATGAGAGTGTGCCTTACTCATCCTGCTGGTTGGACAATCTCCAGAGGTTGTTCAATCCTTCAGGCCAAAACTTTTTCCAGCAGCTACACACAGCCACAGACTTCAGCTTGTGCAAGGCCTCCTTTACATTTATCATGCAGGCACCTATGCTGTCAATTTTCATCATCCACTGATACTAACAAAAGTCCCATCCTCATGTGCATCCAAAATAATGCAGGAAGTGTAGCAAATGTCCTCTTGAATGCTGTGATGATACCCTGGCTGAGAAGATGCAGGATTGAGGTGAGAGTACTCGAGAGATTCTCTGCTTCGGTGGTTAGATGGTTGAGACCAAGATCCTGCATATGGCCTGAGGCATTATCAAGGAAAAGGACAGCCTTAAATGCTGGCTTCTTGGGCTTCACAAACGGCTTTCAAACCACCCTTTACTAGCTTAGCTCACCACAGCACCACTGACAACAAATTCTGTTTCTCAACTTACAGCCATACCCACAAGACAATGTTCATCATTTCAAAGAAAGGGTCGCAGTGAATAACGTAATAAATTTTCACTCTCAATGCTTTCCCTTATCTTGTCTGGATATTTGTTGACAAAATGAATCACTGAATCACTGACACCAAAATGACATCTAACTGCACCCAATGCTCATTCCCCTGTCCCTTATCCAACAAACTTCACTTTCTCTAAAAGATAAAGCATCTCTTTTCTCTTTATACTTAGGCTCTTCATCAGCACATGTATCACACTTTCCAAACATAATTAAAACACAAGGACAACAATTACTTACAAAAACTGGGAAAATAGAGTTGGACAGACTATATCCTGTATCTAGGTAGTTACTGTGCAAGACAAGCAAGAATATGTGACCACTCATATTTTACTCCATGGGCCTAAACCAGCACGACCACAAAACAGAGCAACGTACACCATGATGCACTAGAGTTGACACAATAATTCTGACACAAATAAGCAAAACCACAATGTACAAATCCACAAATGTGCAGCATCTGCAGTAAATGACTCTACAAAATATTATGAGGTGTGAAATAAAATAAAAAGGTATGCCATAACAGTTACATCAAATTCTAATAAAACTAACAACTACTGAAAGTGTAACATTACTTAAAACCTGTAGAGGAAGAGGTTCAAAAACAGGCTAAAACCACAATGGTGTAGTTGTGACCAGCTAACAAAATGCATGCAGATTTTATACTTCTGCCTCACACTGATATCAGAAATGAAACCAGCAACAGCAGCTGACATTCTATTGCACATACAACATTTAATAAAGCAGTTTTAACAGTTTGCTTTCAAGCACTTTCATGGAAATAATACTGTGAACACAACTGCCTTTCTGTCTGTGTAAAAAAGAATGTTAGAACAGACACATCCAACTCACTGCTGCAAGCACACCATGATGAGCTTCCAGAACAGTTTGGGACACAAAATTTTAAAAATAAACAAAAGGTGTAATATTACAAAAATATGGTACCATAAACAATACACACTAATTAAATCAAAAACTGAATAAGAAATCTAAATTTGTATCTAAATAGGTACTATTCCAACACCTCATCTCTAAACAGAGAATTTTTCCATAAATTTGGCATCTTTCAATTGCACTTTTCTTATTCACATTAGCTTTAAAATTCTGCACCAGTGCTGCTTTCATTATTTATAAGGAAGGACATTATTCATGATCTATGCTCCTGTTTCTTTTCATGAGTGAGAACATTGCACAAATATGCGCTACCAAGCACTGTACATATATAAAAAAACATATTATTTCGGACATTGGGATTGGGGTAAGTAGGTATAAAAACTTGGCACTCCACCATCACCACATTTTTAAAACTCAATCAAATTACAGTTCTATCAGTTCCATTTGTATATCATCATTTGCTTCATGATCAAAATTGTATGGTGCAGTGAACATGAAAAATTGCATTTCCAAAAGGTAAAAATCTTGAAATCAGTTTTTAAAATATAATTCTCACAATCCAGCATTTTTAAAGCAACAACTGACTCATGCAAACTAAATTATCTGCAGGTTCCAAGATGTGTTAATTTTTATTTTTATTTGTATTTTTTAAGAAAAGTTTTATCTGGTAAGTGTTTACATCATAATACAATGATATTATTAATACTCTTTTCCTTGTAGTTTCCTGTTTCATTTAATTAGGTACTTTGTAATATCAAAATGCAACATCTCCTTGCCATTTCATATATTTATGTTGCTAACATGTTTCATTTCCCCAAAAAACATATAATAATTAAACTTCTGAAATCACAGAATGCTTTCAATACCATGTGGCAGTATAACAAGTGAATTTCAGTTCGGTATTCCCAAAACCAACTCAACGATTTTATCTAACCAAACACTTGTATTCATAAATAATATCTTTGGGCCATATTCACATATGGTCTGGGAAGATTCATATGCTGCAAGCTGCCTGCAAGCCAACCAGCTGACATGCATGTGTTAAGGGATTTCTTAACAATGGATTCACTGTCAACCATTGTGTGTTTGTTTGGAATTTTTACCAAAAATTTTTCAAGTATATCTTTAATCTTCTTCACTTGGACAGGACATTCACATACTCGCAAGAGGTAGCTCTGTACATGAATACAGAGCATAACTGCCAGACTGAAGGTAGGTGAATAGTTTAAGTATACGTAGTTAAATGCAACAATATACATCTTTCCAACAAGAGCCTGACATTCTGATGTAGTGTACACAAACACATGCAGCAAGGCATTCCAGTCAGGAGACAGTTTTAGGGTACATAGCAGCCAAGTTTGAAAACCCTACTACCTTTTCAATTTTAACTGAGTCTATCCAACACTTTATTGTTGCTTCTCATGCATGTAAAAACTCTAGTCATACAAAGTAACAAGCTCCTCAAATCTCTTCCACACATGCTGCCCCACTACTTAAAGTGGAAAACAGCAAAACAAAAATACCAATAATATTTCCAAATCAACTTCAATATCTGAGTACAGTGAACAAAGCAGTTAGAACAGCCACAAACATCTGGTTAGAAAAACTGCAGGTACTAGTTTAAATGAAACCCCAGCACATTTCCAGCACACAGGCTGAAGCACTATCCTCATTGAAGCCCGGGAGATGCTTACATGACCTTACAGTACCGTACACTATAATTTATAACTGTGGACTGCCAACATGGTCCCTAGTTGTTAACTAGTGTATTGCTAGGATTACTAAATGACACACAAATTACTGCGTTTTACAACAAAGTCTGCAGGTCCATATTTGTCAATTTATAATCAAAAGTAAACTTTGGTAACTGATGCCCATCAAAAGTAAATCTAAGTGTGTAATGTCTCTTTGGAACCAGTATGTCATTAACCTTCACGCCCTGTATCGGCCCTCTAACTAAATCAGAAGTTCAGTTACAGCAACATCTACAACCTGTTTCATGCCCATAAAATTTTATTTTATAAAAAACTACAAATCCCTATTAAAATAAACCACAAGGAGCAGAAAGATAGAATTTTGTACTTTATTTACATCTACAATTTCACACTTCACCAAAATCTTAAGTGAGTGGGGTTATTTGACTTTTGTGTACTGATGTGAAATGAAATGACCTGAACTTAACAACTGTATTTGCAACAAACATAGCTAGTCTGTACACATTCCACAGAACATCTGGTTTACTGGTGTAACTGAAACCTTTGATTCTTCTTTGCAACACTTACTGCATATAACTGCACAATCCTAGTCACAAGTTGCAAGACATTTAGATCCTTAAACAAATCTTGTATCAAACCTCGTAGACTGAACTACCTTCACCTGCTTCACAGCTACGTTTTCACTGCTTTAATAAACCTTTATCATACATTTCAGATACCATGACATTTTGCCGTGTATCTACCACGTAATGCCATTGTGAAAAAAACCAAACCTACAATCAGTTATTACACCTGAATCCTACAATCTCAAAGGCAACAAGAATAAGTAATTCACAACATAACTTTCTGTTCCATGTTAAGCAGATCTCTGAATGCCAAAGCACAGATCATCCTCAGGTTATGGATAGGACAGGCTACAGATAATACACTGAATAAACTGCTGCACCAAGCTAACTAGACGTAAAACTTCAGCCTGAGCACTGGACACAAGGCTAACACCATGTAAACACCAGTATGTTACAAAATATGACACAGGCTCTTGGACTTAACTGTGTGGGTTCTTATGAATGCAGACATGATCTTCAGGTTTCACAAGACAGGTAATTTCTTCAGTAGCCACTTGCTCCCAGAGCTTGGGTTGCTACATTCCCAAAGGCACATTCTGAATATGAACTCTCATTAACAGTTTCCTCTCTGAAGGATATGTATGTAATCAACTTACACGTGGCATTCACAACTCACACAAAATACTTACGAATATACTAAGGCCTCACCTTGTTTGGTGTTTTCCCTTCCTCTGCAGCTGATGTGTTTGGTCCAGGACCTGATCCATTCTCTCCATTTGATGGTCTTTTGGATGCACCTGAATTTGCTGCCGGTGAATGTTGGAACTCCATGCCCATCTTCAACTCCAGCAATTCAGGTGATTCTTGTGCCACTAAAGAATCCGCAGATGATAGTCTTGGTGAGTTTTCAACTTCTCCATTACCATCCATTGCAGACTGATGCCTGCTACTTGAGCCAGAGGAAGACGTGGCACCTTCTGAGAGGCCAGGTGCTGCTGAAGCTCCACCACTACTTCCAGACAGTTTTCGTGGTCTTCCACGTTTCCTTTTAGGTGCAGTAAGTGCCGAACCTAACAATGGGTTACTGGAGGTGGCAGAAGAAGCAGACGGCATTGGGATAGTACGTTTATGAGGGGATGATGTGGGATGAATTCTATGAAGGTGAGGTGGTGGTGGTGGCGTGTGTGTGGTCACAACAGGGGGTGGAACAGACGACAGAAGGGAAGACGTTATTGACGGCAGGTCACACTTTTCCTCATTTACTTCCGTCAGTCCTTTTATCCTCAAAGACTCGGCAACTTTGAGGAATGCAGTTAACCTGTCCTGATCCACACTTACTTCTCCACGATACATAAAGTCCAATAAACTCCTCATGTCACAGTATGGTACATCTTTCAGGATAACAATGGGATGTTTGTCAGGATGCCCCACAAACAGAGCTTGAAAATATGGGCTGCATGCTGACAGTACCATCTTATGGGCACGAAGGAAACGACCCTCCACTGCAAGTGTGACATCCACAAAAGACTCATCATGGAGTAACTGATCGAACACAGATAATAAATTTGACTGATGGTTGTTCCAACGCAGGCAGAATCGCTGTGATGACAATGCTGACGTCATGGTTACCGGTTTTGACTGCTAGCAGGTGGCACTGTGGCTTTTCCCAACCTCATCCAAACTCCTGTCAAAATATTTAAATATTCAGAATTAATACAGCGCACAAGAAACGGCTATCGGTAATTCTTAACAAACCGAAACACCCTATGAATCACACAGGTGGCAACAATTACACCTATCATGCACCTCATGCACAACTATTTCACAAGTCACTTGAAAACATTTTAAATATCAATTCCATCAATCAACTACACCTCGCTCAAATAACGTGTAGCGTGAATCCTTTTAAAAGTCAACCCTTCCTCGTCACGGCTAACCCAGCCCTTCCGCCATGTTGCTCTTATCATAAGCTCTTTACCCCACCCTCCCCTTCCCCTCCAGCCTTTTACGCAACCCTTTTCCCCCTGGCCTAGATGATTTAACGGGAAAGAAATATTCGATTTCCATTTGCACAACATTCAGAACACACCCGCTAACACACTATCAAAGTGCACAATTCAGCCAAAAAACAGCAATAACAAACTTATATTGGCAACTAAAATTTTCCTAATATTATTGATTTTCTTTCGGGGTAAAAAAGGAGTCGTCGACCCTACTGCGTATTTTCAATCCTACAAAATCTCCTATTAAATCAATAAACATATAATGACACATTACTTTTGGTCTCGTACATTAATAAATGAC
>Ga0209755_10009388_pt1 | contig 10340 bp, 7 predicted proteins | sample TergutCo191P1_FD_187301 | JGI IMG/M metagenome (GOLD analysis project Ga0209755, IMG submission 187301) | Cornitermes sp. P1 segment gut microbial communities from Petit-Saut dam, French Guiana - Co191P1 (SPAdes) (version 2) | ecosystem: Host-associated > Arthropoda: Insects > Digestive system >...
GATCATTTTAACCGCCGTGGAAAAAGTAGCGATTAATTTTGGCAAGCCGGATCAGAAGTGGCTGGATACTTTAACAGTAGCCGAAGCGGAAAAGTACATCGCCGAAAACCACTTCGCGAAAGGCTCCATGCTCCCCAAAGTACAGGCGGCAATGGCTTTTGTAAAATCAGCTCCCGAACGTGATGGCGCGTTGATTACTCTGCTGACAAAGGCGAGCGAAGGCATTGCAGGCAAGACAGGGACAAGAATAGTGAAGTAGAGGTATCAGAGTAGCGGCACCTGGAATTGCTGGAAAATACCGAGTGCCGAACTCTGCTCTGTCCGCAAAGTAACTGACTTTGTGGACAGACGCTATACTGGTTATTTTATAGAAGAAAAACTTTAATTTCCCGCTAATAAGGAGAAGACCATGAGTGAAATTATGCGACCCATCTCTTTCCCTGAATTAATTGATTGGGTAAAGGATGAATATAAAAATCACGGTTCTGTTTTCGGCATACGAAAAGAGAAGTTTTTTCATCCCACGGCCTCTGACCGCGTGGAATTGTTCGGAACAAAGATAAGCTCTCCTGTAGGCCCTGCGGCTGGCCCGCATTCACAGCTTGCGCACAATATACTCGCGGCGTACTTAACAGGCGCGCGGTTCATGGAACTTAAGACCGTGCAAACCATGGACGGCGAAGACATGCGAAAAGCCATTGCCAGACCTTGCATCAGCGCAATCGACGAAGGGTACAATGTTGAATGGTCAACAGAGTTAACCGTTGTCGAGGCCCGCGAAGAATACGTCAAGGCATGGTTTTTGTGCCATATTTTCGCGAAGGAATTCGGTCTGGCGGAAAAAGGCGACGTAATTTTTAATATGAGCGTCGGTTATAGCCTTGAAGGAATAAAAACGGAAAAAATCGACTCTTATATAGAAGGAATGAAAAACGCCGCAAACACGGAAGTTTGGAAAAGCTGTTATGATTACGTTGCGGCTAACATCGCTTCCTTTGAGCGTTTCACGAAAGAAAACCTGGACGCTATTTCTCCTGTCGTTTCAGGCGGCATAACCCTTTCGACGCTTCATGGCTGTCCCAAAGAAGAAATAGAAAAAATCGCCACATATTTATTGAACGAAAAAGGGCTGCATACTTACATTAAATGCAATCCGACCTTGCTGGGCTACGAAACCGCCCGCAAACTGCTTGATGAAATGGGATACGCTTACGCTTCCTTTGACGATCATCATTTCAAAAACGATCTTCAATTTAGTGATGCTGTGGAAATGCTTGGGCGTTTGCAGGCCCTGGCAAAAGAGCGAAAGTTAAGCTTCGGGGTCAAGATTACAAACACCTTCCCCGTAGAAATCAAGCGCGGGGAATTGCCGGGGAAAGAAATGTACATGTCCGGCCGCCCACTGTTTCCGCTTTCCATCAACGTAGCACGAATACTGTCCGAAGCCTTTAACGGCGAACTTCCCATTTCCTATTCCGGCGGCGCGGATTATTTCAATCTAAAAGAGATTCTTGAAACCGGTATAAAACCCGTAACGGTCGCGACCACGCTCCTAAAACCCGGCGGCTACTTGCGCTTGACGCAGCTCGCGGAGTTGGCGGAAAAAACAATGCCGGCCATGCCGAACAATATCAATGTAAAAGCCTTAAACGCCCTTTGTGATTCCCTTCCCAAACAACCGCGTTACCGCAAGGAATACAGGCAAACAGGTTTACGAAAACCCAAAGCCGCCGGCTCTGAGTCTAAAGTGCCTCTCTTTAATTGTAACATGGCTCCTTGTGTGGATACCGGCTGCCCGATTCATCAAAACATTCCCGATTACCTTGCCGCTGTGGCCGCCGGGAATTACGCCGACGCGTTTAAAATTATCGCCAAAGACAATACCGCTCCGGCCATTACCGGCACGATCTGCGATCACCAGTGCCAGCACAAATGCACCAGGGTTGACTACGAAGATCCCGTGCAAATCAGAAGCGCGAAACTTTGCGCGTCCGACAGCGCACAGGAAGCTTTTACCGCTTCGCTTAACGCGGCGGCTTTTAAAACCGATAAATCCGTAGCAATAATCGGCGCGGGTCCGGCGGGCATCGCGGCGGCGGTTTTCTTGCGGCGCAACGGTGTACCGGTAACCGTTTACGAAAAGCGCGAGAAACCTTTCGGTATCGTGCAATACGTAATTCCCGCTTTCAGAATTTCCGACCAAACAATTTCCCGCGATTTTGAAATGGCGAAAAAGCTCGGTGTGGAATTCAAATTTAATCACCCGGAGAATTATTCGCTTGAAGATCTGCAAAAAACACACGCCTTTGTCGTCATAGCCACTGGCGCATGGAAAGAGTCTGCTCCGCCAATTCCCAACGCCCAGCTCCCTGTTGCCCGCTATCATGATTCCCTCGCTTTCCTGGAGGATTCCAAAAAATCCGGTTGCGCCCTTGAGCTTGGGAAACAGGTTGCCGTTATTGGCGGCGGAGATGTCGCCATGGACTGCGCGAGAGCCGCGAAGCGAAACAAAGGCGTGGAATCGGTCAGCATCGTTTACCGGCGGACAAGGGAGTTCATGCCTTCCCAGTACGAAGAACAGGTATTGGCCCTGGAGGACGGCGTAGAGTTTAAGGAACTTCTGGCGCCGGAAACCTGGGCGAACGGTGTGCTCACTTGCGAAGTGATGCGCCTTGGAGATTACGACTCGTCAGGCAGGCGCGGCATTGAGGGAACTGGCGAGAAAAAAGAGCTACGCTTTGACACGATAATTGGCGCGACTGGCGCGCTGGTTGACTCAGAGCCTTTTGCGCGTAACGGCATCCGGCTTAACGCGAAAGGTTACCCGGAAGTTAACGCCAGCCGGGAAAGTTCCGTTTCGGGCGTTTATATCGCCGGGGATTGCAAAGCCGGTGCGGCAACAGCAGTTAAAGCTATCGCGGACGGCAAAGCAGCCGCGGACGACATTTTGCGAAAGCTTGGCCTTGAAGTGGATTTCACAGTTGAAGTCGCAAGTTCAACCGCCGCTTCGGCAGAAGCCGGTTTCGCGGCGTTATACGCAAAGAAAGGTTTAATTTCCGAAGCAAAACAATGCAAGACTGGCGGTTTTGAAAACGCCGAAGCCGATCGCTGCCTTTCGTGTAACATTCTCTGCGAAATATGCGTTGACGTATGCCCGAACCGGGCCAACGTCGCGATGGAACTTACGCCGGGCAGCGCATGGGGAACGCATCAAGTCTTGCATGTCGACAGGTTGTGTAACGAGTGCGGGAACTGTGTCGTATTCTGTCCCCACGCCGGAAAACCGTATGCGGACAAATTAACGGTATTCAATTGTGAAGAAGATTTCGCGGAAAGCGAAAATCCCGGAGTCCTGAAAACCGGCGCGGATTCGTACAAAATCCGGCTCGAGGATAAATCCCTGGTGAATCACCGCAAGGGCGAAAAGAATCTTCCGGACGGATGGGCAACGGTGCTTGAGACAATAGAAGCGCGTTACGGATATTTGGTTAAGTAGTGACATATAATGGAGGAAAACAATGTTGTTAATTGGTAATGGAAAAATCGTAACGAGAGACAATACCTGTCCTTTCATTGAAAACGGCGCGGTAGCGATAGACGGAAAACTCATCAAGGAAACGGGCGAGACTGGCGCCCTTCGTTCAAAATACCCCGACGCCGAATTTATTGACGCTATGGGCCGCATTGTAATGCCGGGATTTATCAACACCCACATGCACTACTATTCGACGTTCGCTAGGGGTATCTCTCTGGGAGGGAAGCCGGCTACAACTTTTGGCGAAGTGCTTGCCGGCCTTTGGTGGCGTTTGGACAAAAAGCTCACTCTGGATGACGTATATTACAGTTGCATAGGCCCCATGATTGACGAAGTGCGATCCGGTGTAACATCGGTAATTGACCACCACGCAAGTCCTTTCGCCGTTGAGGGCAGCCTTTTCAAAATAGCGGAAGCCTCAAAGCTCTTTGGCATTCGCAGTAATCTTTGCTACGAGGTGTCCGACCGGGACGGAGAAGAAATCGCTTTGGCAGGCATCAAGGAAAACGCGGATTTCGCGAAGCACTGCCGGGAACAGAATGATGATATGATTGGCGCCCTGTTCGGTTTGCACGCGCAAATGACCGTTGGCGAAACCACGCTCGACAAATGCCTCCAAGCCGCGGCCGGAACCGGCTTTCATATACACGCCGCCGAGGGCATCGAAGATGTGGTAACCGCGATTTCCAAATACGGTATGAGGGTTATCGAGCGCCTGCACAAAAAAGGCGTGCTTTCGGAAAAATCAATCGCCGTGCACTGCATCCACATCACCGACGAGGAAATGGCTCTGCTTAAAGAAAGCGGCGTCGCGGTTGTACACAATCCGCAATCCAACATGGGCAATGCCGTCGGCGTTTCTCCGGTATTGGATATGTTGAAAAATGGCGTGCTGGTGGGAATGGGCACCGATGGCTATGCTGCCGATGTGCTCGAATCTTACAAGACCGCGGCAATTTTGCACAAGCACGCGAAAGGCATTCCATCAGTTGCCTGGGGGGAACCGCCGACCATGCTTTTTGAGAACAATAAAAAGATCATGGAACGTTTTATTAACGGGAAAGTTGGGACTATCGCAAAAGATCACTACGCGGATATTATCATCGTTGATTACTCTGGCCCGACCCCCATCAACGCGGACACAATCAACAGCCATATCCTCTTTGGCATTACAGGCCGCCATGTGGATACTACAATCATCAACGGCAAAATCGTTATGCGCGATCGGGTTTTGCCCAACATCGACGAGGAAGCGTTAATGGCAAAATCCAGGGAACATGCGCAGAAACTCTGGGCGCGTATTTAGTTTTATCCAAATAGATCACACTCCGATCGCTCTGGTCGGGGGTGGTCGATTTGGAGCTTTCCCTAACTCCTAATATTTTGTTACACTTTCTTCTTTTTTTAAAAATAAAAAAAACTTGCATATTGGAGTTTTTGGTGATATAGTTAATAAAAGTCGAAGATTTTGAATCATACTACTATAATTTTAGGGGTTGCTCATGACAAATATTCAACATGGAGAAGGAGCGTTTCCTCCAGAGCTGGTTTCCTTCATTGACGAATGGAAAATTAAACCTGGTGGCCTAATTATGATTCTCCACAAAACACAGGAAACTTTTGGATATATTTCCCGCGATGCGGCGGGAAAACTGGCACAAGCTACAGGTACTCCGCTTGCGCGCATTTATGGAGTTGTAACATTCTATCATTTTTTCAAAACAACAAAGCCCGGCAAACACAAAATTTCCGTATGCATGGGTACCGCCTGTTATTTGAAAGGGGGTCAGGATCTGCTTGACGAAGCCCGGCGCATTTTGGGGCTTGCCCCGGATGAGGTAACTGAAGACGGGCTTTTTTCTGTTGACCCGGTTCGCTGTGTTGGCTGCTGTGGCCTTGCACCGCTCTTAACTGTAGGCACCGAGACATTCGGCAAACTGACTACGGATATGATCCCGCCAATTCTTGAGAAATTTAAAAATGCGTAAGCTTTCGGAAGCTAATTTTCCAGGGGATTCATGCACTTCACCTTGACAGATCTGGTTGCCGACATTACCCAAAACGGAGCCGAATCGGGCGCTGATTTGGTGGAACTTGAGGTAAGCGAAATTGTGGATTCCGGCGGCAAGCAGGAATTCCGCTTTACGGTAAAAGACAACGGCAAAGGGATGACTGCCGAAGAGCTCAAACTCGCGCAGGATCCCTTTTTTACCGATGGCATCAAACATCCCCACCGCAAAGTGGGGCTTGGGCTTCCTTTTTTGATCCAGACCGCGGAAGCTTCCGGCGGCGGATGGAAAATGGAATCGGAAAAAGGCAAGGGGACAATGGTAAGCGCCTGGTTCGATCTGGGAAACGTTGATACTCCGCCGCAGGGGGACATTCCGGGAATGTTCCGGACAGCGCTGCTTTTTAACGGTCCTGCCGAAATGGTAATTCGCCGCTTTCGCCTAACGCCAGAAGGACGCATTGAATACGAAGCGCGCAAGACAGAGCTTTCCGATGCGCTTGGTGATTTGGAAACTACCCAATCCCTTATTTTACTGGATCAATATTTGCGCTCACAGGAAGAAAATGAATAAAGTTTCAAACGGGGTAAAAATTTAATTTGTTTTATTTGATTTATTCTGTTATTATTGAAGTTTTTTAAGGAGAACATTATGGCAAAGATGACATTGGAAGAATTGCGAAAATTGCGAGATACAAAAAAAATGGAAGTTACGCGCCGGGAAGCGGAAGGCAAGGAAACCCAGGTCATAGTTGCTATGGGTACTTGCGGTATAGCCGCCGGAGCAAAGGTAACTCTGGACACCTTCCTGAACTCTCTAGGTGAAAATAATCTGGTAGAAACTGTCATGGTTCGCCAGACCGGATGTTTTGGGTACTGTCATTCGGAGCCAACTGTGGAAGTAGCGGTTCCCGGAATGCCTGCGGTAATCTACGGAAATGTAGACAGCGCGGTGGCGAAAGAAATTATAGCCAAACATATTATCGGGCGGGAACTTTTGGAAAACCGTATTCTGGACAAACCCTCTGTGGATATTGTCGGGTCAAAATAATAGGAGAAAACTAAATGCCATATAACCACTTTATTCTTGTTTGCGGTGGAACAGCCTGTGAATCCATGCGGGGAGATGAGATCTACCGCAACCTTATCGCCGAAGCTGAAAAGCATGGCCTGGGGGATCAGGTACAGGTTCTTAAAACCGGCTGCTTCGGTTTTTGCGAAGGAGGGCCCATCGTCAAGGTGCTGCCCGATGAGTCCTTTTATGTACACGTAACCCCCGAAGATGCCCCGGAGATAATAGCGGAACATATTGTAAAAGGGCGGCAAGTCCAGCGGCTTCTTTACAAAGAGGAAGGCACTGTAGAAAAGAAAGATATCCTAAAGGTTGAAGATATTCAGTTTTACCAAAAGCAATATCGTGTCGTTCTGCGAAATTGCGGCGTTATCAACCCGGAAAATATTGATGAGTACATAGCCCGCGAAGGCTATCAGGGTCTTGAACATGTTCTGTTTGATTGGACGCCGGAAAGGCTCATCGAAGAAATAAAAATTTCCGGCCTTAGGGGCCGGGGCGGCGCAGGCTTTCCAACATGGCTGAAATGGGATCTTACCCGCAAAGCCGAAGGCAGTCCCAAGTACGTTATCTGCAACGCCGACGAAGGCGACCCAGGCGCTTATATGGATAGATCAACCATCGAAGGAGACCCGCACTCGATTATCGAAGGGATGATTACCGCGGGCAAAGCCATTGGAGCGAATCATGGTGTTGTCTATATCCGGGCCGAATATCCCCTCGCGGTGGAGCGGCTTAAAATAGCCCTTAAACAGGCCCAGGATTACGGCCTTTTGGGCAAGAATATTCTTGGCTCGGGTTTCGACTTTGACATAGAAATCCGTCTGGGCGCCGGGGCTTTTGTCTGCGGCGAAGAAACCGGCCTGATTAAATCCGTAGAAGGCAACCGGGGAACGCCGATTCCAAAACCGCCTTTCCCGGCGAACAGCGGCTTGTGGGGAAAACCCACAGTAATCAACAACGTGGAAACTTTGGCGAATATTCCTGTTATCACTGCCAAGGGCGGCCAGTGGCTGGCCAAAATCGGGACGGAAGGTTCCAAAGGCACCAAGGTATTCGCCCTTACCGGACGGGTAAAAAACTCAGGCCTTGTTGAAGTTCCCATGGGCAGAACCCTCCGCGAAATTGTTTTTGAAATTGGCGGCGGTATCAAAAATGGCAAGAAGTTTAAGGGCGTTCAAACCGGCGGCCCTTCCGGAGGCATCCTAACCGAAAAATACCTGGATGTCCCCATAGACTTTGAAACATTGACAGCCAACGGCTCGATGATGGGTTCCGGCGGCATGATCGTCATGGACGAGGACGACTGCGTAGTAGACGTGGTTCGTTTCTATATGGATTTCTGCGTTGATGAATCGTGCGGCAAGTGTTCTCCGTGCCGCATCGGCACCACCCAGCTTCTGCATATCCTTGAAAAGATCACCAGCGGCAACGGCGAAGAATCGGATCTGGAAAAACTCCAGAGCATAAGCCAAGCCATGAAAAAAGCTTCTCTTTGCGCGCTTGGGCAGACCGCTCCGAACCCGATTATGTCAACAATGGCCAATTACATGGATGAGTATATTGAACATATCCGGGACAAGAAGTGCCGGGCCGGAAGATGCAAAAACCTGGTGCGGTTTATGATTGATGATAAAAAATGTATAGGCTGCAGCATTTGCGCGAAAAAATGTCCAGCCGACTGCATATCCCAAATGGATGCCTCCGCGTATCCTGACAGGAAAAAGCCCCCTTACAGGATTGTTTCAGAAAAATGCGTCAAATGCGGTGAATGTATCGCAGCCTGTAAATTCAACGCGGTACTAAAGGCATAGGAGGAGTAAAATGGTTAACATTAAAATAAACGGCAAACCTCTTCAGGTTGAGGATAACATTACCATTCTGGAAGCGGCAAAAAAGGTTAATATTAAAATTCCTACCCTTTGTCACAACCCGAATCTTGAACCCTGGGCATCATGCGGCCTTTGCATTGTGCGAACCGCCGGTCCCGGCTCGCCGCGCATGGCCCGGGCCTGTACCACCAAGGTAACGGAAAACATGGATATCGTTACCCACGATCCTGAAATCATCGCGACCCGCCGCACGGTTGTGGAGCTAATTCTTAGCGACCACCCTAATGACTGCCTCCAATGTCCCCGCAGCGGATGCTGCGAACTGCAGACCCTTACCGAAGAATTCGGTATTCGCCGTGCCAGATTTGAAAAACTCTCGAAAGAGCTCCCTGTCGATGACAGCAGTCCGGCCATAGTGCTGAATCCCGAAAAGTGCGTAAGCTGCGGTCGCTGCGTAAAAGTATGCCAGGATACGCAGAATGTCTGGGCGCTGGAATTCATGGGCCGGGGTTTCAAAGGCCGCGTCGCCAGCGCTGCGGGCGTACCGTTAAGCGAAAGCCCCTGTATCAAGTGCGGGCAATGTTCCGCGCACTGCCCTGTTGGGGCGATCTACGAACACGACGATACGGAAAAGGTTTGGGCCGCTTTACAGAACGCGGACATTCACCCTGTGGCGCAGATTGCTCCGGCGGTTCGCGTTGCCCTGGCGGAAGAATTCGGTTTGAAACCCGGAACGGTCATAACGAAAAAAATCTACGCCGCCCTGCGACGGCTAGGTTTTAAAACCGTTTTCGACACCAACTTTTCCGCAGACCTTACCATCATGGAAGAAGGCTCTGAGCTGGTAAAGCGCCTAACGGAAAAGGGCGACATCCCGCTTATCACTTCCTGCTGCCCCGCCTGGGTAGATTACCTTGAAAAATATTACCCGGATATGATTCCCAATTTTTCCACAGCCAAATCTCCCCAGCAAATGATGGGGGCGATGATCAAAGCTTACTGGGCGGACAAAGCCGGGGTAAACGCTGACAAAGTTTTCTCTGTGTCGGTGATGCCCTGTACTGCAAAAAAACTGGAAGCCCACCGCAATGACGACATGAAAAGCGCCGGTCACGGCTGGGATGTTGATATAGTTATTACAACCAGAGAACTGGCGCGGATGATAAAACAGGCGGGCATTGAAATCCTCGATCTTGATGATGAAGAAGCCGACAGCCCGCTTGGCCCTTACACCGGCGCCGGCACGATTTTCGGTGTTACTGGCGGCGTAATGGAAGCGGCGGTTCGAAGCGCGCATTTCCTTGTAACCGGGAAAGAGCTGTCCGATGTCAACTTTAAACCTGTCCGGGGTCTTGAAGGAGTCAAAGAAGCGGAAGTGGATTTTGGCGTGCCGGTTGGCGGAGGGGGAACGAAAATTCGTATCGCCGTTGCGCACCAAATGGGGAATATCGCCGCGGTATTGGAAAAAATTCGCACCGCCAAAGCTGCCGGTAACGAAGCGCCCTACCACTTCGTGGAAGTAATGGCCTGCCGAGGCGGTTGTGTAGGCGGAGGCGGCCAGCCATACGGCTGCACCGACGAGGTTCGCAAACAGCGAAGCGCGGGAATCTACAAGGACGATGAAAAATCAACGTATCGTTGTTCGCATCAGAATCCGTGCATCAATCAGGTGTACAAGGAATTCCTGGGCGAACCCAACGGCCACAAAGCACACGAGCTGCTTCACACAAAATATGTGGAACGGCCGTTGTATACGACTTAGGTTATTTTAGCTGCCTAAAGAGGTCAGCCATTTCAAGGGCTGAGAGCATGGCATCCCAGCCCTTGTTGCCCGCTTTTGTTCCGGCCCTTTCAATAGCCTGTTCGATGGAGTCGGTTGTTAAAACTCCGAAA
>Ga0209755_10009389_pt1 | contig 10339 bp, 12 predicted proteins | sample TergutCo191P1_FD_187301 | JGI IMG/M metagenome (GOLD analysis project Ga0209755, IMG submission 187301) | Cornitermes sp. P1 segment gut microbial communities from Petit-Saut dam, French Guiana - Co191P1 (SPAdes) (version 2) | ecosystem: Host-associated > Arthropoda: Insects > Digestive system...
CCAAAAAAGCATGGACAAAGAAATTATGTTTTACCGCGCTTAAAGAAAGCAAACGTGCGCTTTCTTACATTCCTGATGAACACAAAACAGCCGAAATCTGTTTTATTGCGGTTGAGCAATTTGCTTATATGCTTGCGTATGTTCCCAAAGAATTAAAAACAATGGAAATTTGCCGTATGGCTGTAGAAAATATCGGCAGAGCGCTTCAATTTGTCCCCGAAAAATTAAAAACATTGGAACTCTGCCAGTTTGCTGTAGATAATGATTTTCACGATGAGTATATCGACGGAGACTGCGTTCATTATAACGGCGGTGAAGTGTTTAGATATATTCCTGATAATTTGAAAAATCAAATTAAGGTGGTAATAGATGATGAGGATTGAGGAATTTCTCTATGTCTCTGTGTGGTATAATACTATTTTAGGAGGAAATAAATATGAAAAAGAAAAAAACTGACGCCATTTCTCAGGATGACAACAAAGAACCTGAAGATGATGATCTCACCTATATTGACCTGGGCGATCAATTAATCGAACAGGGCGATTTTGACGGCGCGATAGCTGTTTATACAGGAGCCATTTCAAGTGAACCTGATGACGGCTTTATTTATCAGCTTAGAGCTGACGCATACAAAAAGAAAGGCGACTTGGATAACGCAATCGCCGATTATACAAAAGCTATCTCTCTGTACGATGATGATGAAGACCGCGCAATGGCGTATATTTACCGCGCCGTTGTGTACATCATTAAAGGTGAATATCACAATGTTATGGATGATGCCAACGCGGCAATTAAAACGGGGTATTTACTTGATTGCGCGTACCTTACCCGCGGCACCGCTTACATAAATTTGGGGCCAATGGGGCAGGCATTCGAAGATTGGAAAAAAGCCGCCGATCTTGGTAGTAAGGGAGCGTTGATAAAACTTGAAGAACGCGGTATCAAATACAAGCCATTGATTAAAAAGAAATAGTTTAAACTTAAAGGGGTATGAGTCAATTTTATGAGTATATTTCTAAATAAACGACAAGCCGCTAAAAAAACTCTTGACAAAATCGTAAATAGCATGACAATATATTAAACTTATGTGTCGATACTGTATACGGAGGTCGGATAATGGCTGTGACTGGTAAAAAAAAGAAGAAAATCCCGCCAATTGATCAGGAATTTCTGGATAAAATGGAAACTTCTCTAAATGGCTTAAAGGCCGAAATCGTTAATAATTTAATTTCCAATAATGAGGATTTTAAGGAAATTATGGACGGAACAGAGCCCAAAGACTTTGCCGATATCGCGTCTGATGATGTTGACAGAAAAATGATCGAAGCAATCGGTACTCAGGAGTTAAAACGCCTTAAGGCGATTGAAGCGGCTATTACCCGCATCAAGCAGGGAAAATACGGGCACTGCATTAAATGCGGAAAAAGGATTCCGCAGGATCGTCTTATCGCCATTCCTTACGCCCTTATGTGTATAGAATGTAAGTCCGAAGAAGAAAGACGTAACCGCTGACCATGAAAAAAGCGATTGTCTTGCTTGCCGACGGCTTTGAAGATGTCGAAGCCATAACCCCGATTGACTATCTGCGCCGCGCCGGAATAGATGTAACTATCGCGTCAATTTCGCAAAGTCTTACGGTGACAAGCAGATGGGGCGGCATTAAGGTGACCGCCGATATAACACTGACAGAGATTTTTTCAAAAAATGAACAAACTAACTTAGACGCTGTAATCCTCCCCGGTGGAATGCCGGGCGCGTCAAACCTTACCGCGTCGCAGGAAGTAAGAGTGCTGTTAAACGAAATAGCTTCCGCGGGAAAATTGATCTGCGCTATTTGCGCCTCGCCTGCTGTTATTCTCGCTCCGCAGGGGCTTCTTGCCGGTAAAAGATTTACCTGCTATCCGGGAATGGAAGAAAAAGCCGCCGACGGTATCTGGCTGCAGGACCGCGTAGTTGTTGACGGCAACATCATCACAAGCCGCGGCGCCGGAACGGCAGGCGAGTTTGCCATTGCTATTATCGGAAAACTTCTTGATGAGGCCGCGGCGAAAAAAATCGCGGAAGCCGTTTTGTTATAACTTTTATTTTCTATTTTCAGTTAAATCATTTATCAAATATCAAAGTCCTCAACCTTATACCATGAGTAGAACCTTCCTGACATAGGAATAAATTTTAAAACGCAAAAATCAGGATCGGTGTACGATTTTTCAGGATAAGCGGTTTTAAATTTATTTTGCCAATATTTCAATTTTGTTTCCATGTCAGAAACAATTTCCATTTTTCCTTTCAACATACAGCCTTTCCAAATGTGCACGCGCTTTTATATAATTTTTCAGCTTTTTCAAATACAGTCATTTCTGTTTTTCTCCTTTTAAACAAATATTATTCCTTTCTTGGCAGCCAAACTCCACATTTATAAAATTTAGTAAATTGTTCAATCTCTTCTTCTTTTATATTTCTGCCAGCAAAATTCTTTTTTGATATATCTTCACAAGGATAAATAATAACACAGTCAACAACTTTGTCATCAGTAGTTATCTTGAGTTTCTTCAATATACCTTTATCACGGGCATATCCGCTTAATTGACGAATATCTTCAATAACATATTCGGATTTATTGCTATATTTCAACTTATATTTCGTATCAATTATTAATTTTTCATCTTTTTTAAAAAAATCAACTTCTCCATAGTTTCCACAAGACTGATAAAATATTTCATTGTTATATTCTTTTTTTAATAAGCAATAAACATACAATTCAAACAATTTGCTCATATCAATCCAAAACGGTGGTAACTCGTTTTGCTTTGATTCCTCTGTGTTTTTATAGGAATAGCCAAAAATGCGTAAAATTTGTTTTGCTAATTCAATTGCTTCAATGTATTCTTTAAATAAACGATTTATTTTAATATGTTTAATTTCTGAAAATGATATTTCGTCAGATATATTTTCAAAGGCTGATAATAGTTTGTTTTGTTTCTGAATTAGTTCCGGGTATTTTCCTCTGTAAAATTTAGAATAACGTTGTATATAAAGCAAGGCTTTCTTTAATAAACGATTTTCCTGGCAATTAACATTATATTCCTGAAATCGGCAATAGATATGGTCTTTCCTTTTAGATACTATGTTCTTTTTAATTTGTTGTGAAAAAATAATTTTTCCTTTAATTTTGCTATTTAAATTTTCTTCTCGAACAATATAATTACTTCTTAAACCTTGATTCACGATCTTTTCTACAAGCGATAAAAAATGTACAATTAAAAATGGCGTTAGATCCCAATTTATTGTCGATGTCTTTATTTGCGGTTTTTTAAAATCAATATTGTATATTTTACTGAAATGTTTTGATATTTCCTGATGCTGCAGGCATTGTACAAACATCTTTACATAATCTAAATTCTTAATTTTTGGCTCAACGGTGATATAGCATTCTTTTTCTTTCAGCCAATCAATTCCAATATAATAGCTAACATTAAAATTAGACGGATCCAAACCCAGAAAACGAACTTCGTTCCCGGAAAAATCCAGGTTTAATTTTTTTAATTGTGATATTTTATTTTCATCTCTTTCATTATTTTGATTATAAAGAGTTTTTTGTTCTATAAAATTAAATTGTTCCACTCTTCAAACTTGCCCTTCAATTCTTTTTTTCCAAACATGATAATTCCATCTTTTTCGTATTCACCGATAAGTGGAATAATTTCATATTCCAAACGTTGTTTTAGTTCTAGCTTTGTTGCGCATAAAAAATAACTATGCCCGATCATTAAATCATCTGCCTCCAAATCTGAATTTATATTCTCTTTAATAAAATCTTTGACAGTATCAAATAAAACCAGAGTCGCTTGTTTTGTTTCTTCATTTTCGTAATGAGAGTGATCGGCGATCACATCTCTACTCGCTACTATAGGGATAAATGCGAAACGTCTGCGAATAGCATAATCAATATGTCCAATACTGCGGTCAGCTGTATTCATTGTGCCGACAATAAAAAGATTTGAAGGTACGCCAAAAGATTTCTGCGAATATGGCAAAACAGCAGTGGTTTCGTTCTCTCTGCCCAGTCTTTTATCATTTTCCAAAAGTGTAATTAATTCCCCAAATATTTTGGAAATATTGCCACGGTTTATCTCATCAATTATAAGGACATAATTTTTATCAGACTTATCTTCCTTATACTCATCAATTTTATATGTGGTTTTTAAGTAATTTAAAATTCCCCAAACATAAGTTTCATTGTAAATTCTCTGTCTATTGCCTTTATATAGCTTTTTTATCATTTCTATATTTGCAGGAGTATCTTTACCCTCTTCGGATTCACTTTTATCAGAACGAACTCTAAATGTTTTACCATCTCTATATGTAACAGAAAATTCAAAACCGGTTTTATTCTTTACTTTAATAATTTTGTCAGAACACTCGATCTTTAACTTTTCGATAGCTTCATCTAAAGCGGTCATACTGCTTTTTTCTTTTGCTCTATTACAAATTTCTTTGAAAATTCCCGACTTGACGCTATAGTTTCCGGTTCCCTGTTCTGTAGCTTCATCAATATCTGGTTTCAAACCTTCTATAAATTCCTCATAATCCAATGATTGATGAAATGTCGTAAATGATATTTGTTTTTCAGCGTCCATTAATACTTTGTAGCGCTTCATCAAGTCAGAGCGGTTTTCTGGAATATAACCATCACAAATAAACACAGCAAATTCAGCAGTTTTATATGTTTTTCCAGTGCCAGGAGCACCTGTTAAAATGATATTGCGGTTTTGCTTAAGAAGTTCCATATGCTTTCTTTTAAAATAGGTTTTTTTTTCCACAGCTATCCCCTTTAATTGCAACAATAGATTTTCAGCGGCTTCTTCCTTAAGTTCTCTTACTACAATATAAGGAATGGAACCAGGTTTATATAGTTTTTCTTGCCTTGCGTCAATTCCATCATCATTAAAATAATCCCATGATTCTACATCAATACGTTGACCCCATTTTCTTTCACCATCCGATAGATCTTCGTAAAAAATGCTATTATCATCAAAATGAATACATTTATCATATTTATCGGATCGATATTTCCCATGATCTCTGCTGCTGATAATATCTTCAATATTGAGTGTAATATCAGGCGGTATTCTTGGTCTGATTACTCTGCCAACTGCATATACTTTATTATCTCCCCGTAAAAATAAAAAATCGCCTTCTTTTATTTTTTTTACATTTTTCCAATTTTGTATAACTGAAGCATTTTCCTGGAACCCAAATTCGTATTGCATTAATGCGCATTTTTTTTCACGTGCAGTATGTACGCGTTCCAATGTCGCTTCATCTGCAGCTTCTGAACCTGGTTTGTGTTTAAAACTCCAATATTGTATGGTTTGCAATTATCTCCTCCTTTAAAATATTAATGTTTTTTATGTCAATATCTTCAATCTCAACATCAATGAAATTTTATAGATTAAAAAATATTTGCCATACAGAATAGAAGAGAATGCTGTTGAATATTTTTTACACCTGTTATTCTTTCATTTGTTTCAATATGTGAAAAAATATAATTAGGATTATTTATTTGCTTAATTTTTTCCTCAATGCTGATTCCATCAATACCATAACCTATAGCATCCCATCCATAAACTTTCTGTCTCGCGAATAGTTCAATTCGGCTTATTCCGCCAAAAAGTTTTTCAATTTTCTCTCTGACAATCGGCGGTTTTACAGAGTGACCAATGCGTTCATGCATTACAATCTGTGAAACTGTCTTATCCACTGCTTTTATATGCCCGCGCATACCAAGTAAACATACTTCAATGTTTGATTTTGTATAGCTGCCCATTCCGGCAAGAGGCATACCATCTTTCTTTGTCTTTACCCATGCAAAAGCGCAAGTTTTATACTTAAATCCCCATGCTTCCATAACCTTAATGCCATCCGGTAAAGTTGGCATAGTTGACCAAAGAAATAGAGCGCAATTTTTATCCCGTAAAGACTTTACATCAATAGCGCATATTTCATCTGTAGACATTGTTTTATAATGCTTTTCCGGTGCAAAATTACCGCCGTCTTTGCCGGTTCCCCATAGGTACGCCCAAGGCGGATCAGCATAAATAACTTGATATTTCACGATCCGCCATACTACCATATTATTTAATTTTTTTCAAGTGTATTGCTTGTATTTTACTTTTTTAGAAAATCTGTATTAATAATATTATTATTATGAATTAATGACTGCACAATTACGTCCTCTTGTTTTTGCATCATATAGAGCTTTATCAGCCAGATCATATATAATCTGTTTATCTTTTATAGTTCCACAGGGAGATATATGCACTCCAATACTAATAGTAACATAAGGAGCTATATCAGAATATTCATGTTCTATCTTCAGATCCAATACCATTTGATTAACTTTTGCAGCAATCTTTTTTGCATTAAGAACATCTTTTTCAAACCATAACATTGCAAATTCTTCGCCGCCTATTCTTGCAACATAAATATTCATGCTTTCATTAAGGATGCTGAAAGCCTTGCCTATATTGCGCAGACATTCATCACCTTTAGGATGTCCATAATGGTCGTTATAACGCTTGAAAAAGTCTATGTCCATAATTGCGAGACATAAATAATTATCTGACTGACGGGGATTAACAATAAACCTTTGAAAAGTCTGCATAAAATCTCTACGATTTTTTAATTGTGTTAATTCATCTATGGTACTTTGATCAAAATAATTATTACGTTCATTTTCCAGCTCATGTATGGTTAATGTAGATGTTATCCTATGTGTTATAATTTGCCATCCAAAATATAAACTCAATAATCCTGCAAAAAGAGAGTTTGTAATGTCCATAATACTGCAATCAAGAGGCTTTATTAAAATGGTAATAACCATAAATACTGCCATTGCGCTTATCGTATGGAATAAAAAAAACATTGGTGAGATATTAAACAGAAATAAAGCGCATATCAAAATACCCATAAATGATACTGCGTATTTTCCCGGATTTGCCCAAATGCCTAAATATATGCCAAACGCAATTACATTTATATAATATAATGTTATTAAGAAATAAATAAACCATTTTTTAAATATTTTCCCATGTTTTTGCTGCTTACATAAATTATTTGAATAAATAGTAAAAAATAAGGCGATAACTGACGTGCCTATATAAAAGAGGGCGTTAAAATAATTTTTAGCGACAAATAATGGGTAAATGGTAAAAATAAGCGCAAATATAGCTACCGTTCTGTTTGCTAAAAATAACCTGTAAACATTGTCTGTAAATGCTCTATCAATACATTTTTTGTATTCGTCAAATCCAAGTGAATAATAACGCCATTTATAAAACAATGTATTCATATATTATTTCCTATTTTGTCATATTAAATATTAACCCTGATTTTATATAAATAATTGCATTATGTCAAGTATTTTTTTGGTAATAATTTTTCCGGTTAATATTGAAAATGGCGTATAACGTTCTATGTTACTGAGGGGCTGTCCGAACGGGCGGTGTAGCAGTTATTGTTATTTAATTGCAGATAACTTTACCTGACATATTCCAAAAATATAGCAATACTATTATTACTATAAGGATATCCAAAAAAGTCTATTCCGGGCTCTGTGCCGTAAAATGCCCTGAAAATAATTCTTTCAGAATTTGCGGTAAATCTTATTGGGCCTCGCTTTGTACCCATATAAGCAACCGTTATTGTATGTTTTCCGTTTGGAACAATTATTCTCTCAGAACCGGCATGAGCAATCTGTGCAGTCAATATATCATCAATATAAACAAATAAAAGAATTTCATTAGAGCCGAAATTATTAGGCCAAACAAACTCGTTTCTTATAATTATTTCCGTTTCATTTCGTCCCGGAAGTACATTATCCGGTAAGGATTCAACTGTGCGTACTTTATATTGATTGTAATATTCCGAACTTGCGCAGGAAACCAACAAAGCAGTCATTAATACAATTACAGCTTTTAATATTATACCTTTCATCCAGCCTCCGTATTATAGTTATTTTAAACTGATATTCATTTCAATCTGATTTTTTACCTTTGGCATATCTTCTACAGGAGTTCTTCCGGGCATTGTAACGGTATATTCCGTATAACCTGTAAAATACCTCCGAGCGACAAAAGCGACCCCCTGTTGTAATAAGGAAGTCTCGACTTTTTCCGCGTTATAAGATTCATATCCTTTAGATTTTACAAAAGTATTTAAAGCGTATTTGGTGTAGATAGCCCTTGAATGTTCATCACTGATTCTAACGATAAAAACACCTTCTCTAATCTCACGCGGATTTGTTACTTTTGGCACTGTATAGCAGGAAGATAATAGAAAAGCAATAATAGCTATAATTGTGAAACGCTTCCAATTTTTCATAATAGTCTCCTTATAATTGCACTTTACGGTAATTTTACAATAAAATTATCATAAAAACAAGTAAGAAAAAGTATACTTTTATTCATTATTATTTTAAAAAAAACAAATTTATTATGTATAAATCTAATAACTATATAACCTGCAAAAAACCATCCCAGCCACGGACTACAAGCTCGTTTTCCATCCATGCATAATCCATGTTAAATCATTGCTCTAAATTTCCCCTGCTATCCCATCCAAACAGGAACAGACAGCTTTGAAGGAAAAGGGTTTGCTCTTTTAAAATCAGGCAACCACTCGTTACCTGTGACAAGCTCCTGGCAGAAACCGTCTTCAATTCCAAATTCATCAAGCCATTTTATTACGGTCTCGTACTCGTCTTCAGTTAAATATCTCTGCGGCGCTGTTTTTCCTCTTCCCGGGATAGGCGTATATTGCGTCATCAATGAAAGCAGAGCGCGGTCTTTAGCGTTATCTGCAAACCACCGCAATACAGAGCGGGTCGATTCAAGATACCCCGGCAAAATTAAATGCCTGATAATAACTTTGCTCTTTGTCATTTCAATCATTTTAAGAATTGCCTGAGACGCGGTAGAGGGGTAATCGGGAGCGTTGAAAAAATTTGCGGCTATTTTTGAATCGAGGGTTTTTAAATCAGGCAGGTAAATATCAACATAATTTTTAAGTAAATTCAGAGCAGACGGAGTTTCGTAGGCGGAGCAATTCCACAGTATGGGGATTTTTATGCCGGCCTTTCGCGCCGCGTCAAATCCCTCAATAAGGGAGGGTATCGCGTGGCTGCCTGTTACTATATTGATGTTCTCCGCTCCGGCATTTTGTAATGCGGCACAGATGGCGGCAAACTCTTCGGAGGATACCGGCTTTCCAAGTCTGCCTGCTCCTTCTCCCTGTGATACCTGATAGTTCTGACAAAAGACGCAGCCAAGATTACAGCCGCTGATAAAGATTGTACCCGAGCCGCCTGTTCCGACAAGAGGGGGTTCCTCTCCTTTGTGAATTACGGCGGCCGCAATCCTCAGGCTTGAGGTTTCACCGCAAAAGCCTGTTTCTCCTGCCAGCCTGTTCGCTCCGCAGGCGCGGGGACAGAGGTTACAATCGGCAAAGTAATTTATCATTTTGATATAATATCATTATTCTTTTTAATTCACAATTTTACAAGATAATGTTATATTATTAATATGAATATTCAAACAAAAAGTATTGTATTCTTTCTTGTTTTTCCGCTTCTTTTTTATTTTACAAATTGTGTTGATTCGTCATCAAAACAGATAAATACATCACTTCAATTTGCCGCGTATCAGGATATACCGGGAGTAACTGATGAAGAAATCAAGGATATAGAAAAATTAAAAAAACTATACATTTCTTTTTCTTATGCAATGGTTCCTACCACTGAAGCGTTTTTTGATGACACAACCGGCGCAATAAACGGCTACTCCGCTCTGTTTTGCGAGTGGCTGACAAAATTGTTTGGCTTTCCATTTAAGCCGGTTACGGCGCAATGGGTCGAAATATTATCAGGATTAAAGGACGGCAGTTTTGATTTTGCCGGCGATATGACATATACGCAGGAACGCAGTGAAATCTTCTTCTTAACAGATAGTATAGCGCAGCGAACATTAAAATATTTCAGGCTTACTGACAGTCTTCCGCTTTCCAGAATTTCCGATACTCGTCTTTTGCGCTTTGCCATGTTCAGAGGTACTACTACTTATGAATATGTTACTTCCGCAAGCGTGCATGATGATTTTGAATTAATTTTGGTTGATGATTCTGATACCGTGTATAATCTTCTGAAAAGCGGAGAGATCGACGCTTTTGTCGAAGAAGGCGTAATCGAAGCCGCTTTTGATCAATACGGCGATGTTATTTCCTATGATTTTTTTCCGCTGCTTTACAATCCTGTTTCAATGGCCGCGTTCAGAGAAGAACTGGC
>Ga0209755_10009390_pt1 | contig 10339 bp, 3 predicted proteins | sample TergutCo191P1_FD_187301 | JGI IMG/M metagenome (GOLD analysis project Ga0209755, IMG submission 187301) | Cornitermes sp. P1 segment gut microbial communities from Petit-Saut dam, French Guiana - Co191P1 (SPAdes) (version 2) | ecosystem: Host-associated > Arthropoda: Insects > Digestive system >...
AAATTTGCCTTTATTAAAAAAAAGGCATGTAATATTTCCTGGAATAAAGTGTACCAAACGTAAATATCATGACATCAACAAAATGACTGTGACAAAAAATTTATATGTATTGCTGTGTATCTGTGCTTGTTTGATGTTAAACTATGCAGCAGAATTCAGTTACTGTAAGCTAAAAGAGGACAGCAAGTAATATGGGTTGGAACTGAAACTGAAAAATTCAACTGTACTAATTGTTCAGTCCCTTTATTATTATTAGTGCATGGATTATAAAAAGTAGTCTCCAGTTCCTCTTATTCCTAAATCTTCATGAAATCCATAATTTGGAAACATCTTACCATGAAACAAAAGTACTTATAGCATTTTACATATATATATACCTATTTAATGGTCCAACTTCAGACTGACATACTGCAACTGCCCAATCCTTAATTTTACTACACGTTGGATACCATTTTCCACGCCAGTTACGATGCAAGAATCCACTGGTATATGACACAGGAAACATCTGAAATATAAAGAATTAAGGAATTTATCTGTTACAGGGTAAGTATCTTCATGCTTTGATTTATCAACTGGCAACAGACCAAAGATGTAAAAAGTCAGATGTTATAAAATTAAGATAGTAGGAAAAAGAAACATTATACCTCCAGAATTTTCTCTGTGCATAAGCACCACACTGTGAAGGAATATTACAGAAGTGAAGGTAGCACTCAATATCATAACCTCAGCACATAATGGCGATCAGTGGTCTGGTCACTTTCATGCTACAGAAGCTTAAACCTTGAGAAAAGGACACGAAACATGGAGGCCACCGGCTGTCGCCTGGATGTGGTCATGAAGTTACAAATCCCTGTCCCTGCTAGGTTTAAAATTCTAGCCTGTAGCCGCTCGATGTTTATGAACACTTGTAGGAGTCCTAATACAAACATTACCATATCTGCAGATACAATGTCTCAAGTAACTGAAACAAGAGTTACATACAGTGTGGATAAGAAAAACCAACTAGATGTCACTTTTTGTGTTCTTTATTTCACTTCTAATAGTTGCTCAACATGTTTCAGGCAACCATGGCTGCAGCCACGGCACATACCAACATGAGGCTATAACATCATGCAGTCATCAGCTCCTGATGATGGGCACATGGTTGCCTGAAACATGTTGAGCAACTATTAGAAGTGAAATAAAGAACACAAAAAGTGACATCTAGTTGGTTTTTCTTATCCACACTGAATTACGATGCACGGTCAACCACACATCAGATTTAAGAGTTACATAATTGTGACCTAGTATTTTGTTACTCAACATTCAAACAGCTGAAAAATGTCACAGTTAAAAGTTATGTGTCTTGGAAAGAAAATATTTCATAACGTGCACATTTGTGAACAAAGCCATTCCTCTCTTGAAAAAATTACATGATTTTAACACAAAAGTCTCAATATAAATATTTAACCTTCGTCATCTTATGTGACCATACGCTGGTGTCTAAAATGCAAAAGGAAAAGTCCTAGCATGTCAAATGCTGGTCTTTGTGTTTTTACTTGGTAGCAATTTAAATGTCCATGCTAAGCCAACACAACTCAGGCCATCACAAGATACAAATGACATTTATATCTGTCTCTTAAAGGTTAAAGTATTCAGTTTTCAACTTCTGTACTAGTAGTGTGTGTCCATTTTACAACTATATTTGTGTTAAAATACTGAGAGTGAGGAATTCTCCTGGAAGAGGCATATCCAATAACATGAAACTTAATTACTTCAAGTAGTACATTCCATACATTTCTTAATAGTTTATGGTTTAAATATTAGAAAGTGGTGAGTACAGAAGAAGGTCACTCACATGGTGATGTGCCACTTTCTCTTCTAACAATAAACAATCCATTTCATCTCTATTATTGGGACAATTTTTTACACCATCACAGCGCTGCTCCAAACGCAAGCATGTAGCTGTCCGAAAATGTCGATCCCAATCTTGACAGCTAAATGATGTCACATTACAACCTAAAAATACATTTTTAATAGCAATAGACAGTCATATAATTTCACTAATGAAAGCCATTCAGTTCATTGAGAGTCTAAATGAATTTGAATAGCTTTGATCAATCTCTGCATTTTAGAGTCTACAATGCTTCCCCCTTCCCCAGCACTAAAGTTCCATTCTAAATACCTAAGTAACTACATGGTGCAGGGTTGTTCTTGAGAAGATAATAGGTTTTTGGCTAGTCAAGATTTTTTCAACATTTTATGGAACCCCAAAGTTTTATTACCATGTTTGAAAGAGCCCACCACTTTTCCCTACCCTAAGCCAGCTAAATCCACTCCATACTCCATCATCCAATCCTACTCTTTCCTTTTGTGTGGAGAGTTTCTGCAACCAATTTAACATTGTGTCTATTAACTTGAATTTTAAATAACTCGTAACTAAAGTTCTCAATCACAGAGCAGAATCATTCTTGAAAACCTAAGAGTTCCTCAGCTAGTCAACATATTTCCTGAATTCTATGGTACCCAAACGTTCATTACTGCATTGACAAGAGCCCACCACTTTTTCCTGTCATAATGAGCCAGATCGATCCAGTTCACGTTTTGCAACTCAATACTTTAAGGTCCATTTTCATAACATCCTCTCAACTATGCCTAGGTCTTCCAAGTGGTCTTCCTCCCTCAGAATCCCCCATGAATACCCTTCTGTATCTTTGCCTTCCACATACATGCCATATGCCCTGCCCATCTCCTTCTTGATTTTATCATCCACATAATATTTGGCGAGGTGTACAAATCATGGAGTTCCCCCATTATGCAGTTTCCTCCACTTTCCTATTACCTTGTCCCCCTTGGGCCCAATGACTTCCTCAGCACCCTATTCTCCAGCACCCTCAGCCTGTGTTCCTCTCTCAATGTTCAAGGCCAAATCTCACGCAAATATAAAACAGTTTATAACTTATACCAGTCTATTTTACAGAAGCACATCTAGCTAACTAACAAATTAAACAGTTAAATAACTAACTAAGAAATTAACCAACAAACTAACTAAATGGAACAGAACCCATCTTCGGAAGTTCAGCCAGTCATGAAATTCCTTCTGTTATACAAGACAAATATTTATTATAACACTCACATAAGCCACCACTTGATCCTGTACTGAGTGACATAAATCCAGCCTTCAAAAGGTGTTACTTCTGTGGCTGCCTTGGCTGCATAGAGTCACAACCATGACTTCAGAAAAATGTAATTTTTAAGCATGGAGTCTGTATAGATAAGTGTCAGCCTCTACTGTTACTGAAATATTCTGTGGGCATAGCATCACTTTTAACTGCAATCTATACCAGGGTCTCTTAAACCATGAGTCACAACCAAATTTGGATCAGAGAGCTGTTCTGAGGGGGTCATGGAACAGTATTTAACATGCTGATTCTAGAACATATGTATTTATACAGAGTTCAGTAAATCATTAAAATATGACACTCTTTATACAAATCCATGTTCAATATCTTACACTTACATTTATTTCTAACTCCTATGGTCGCAAGACAAAGCCACTGGCCTAATCTGTGTCACAGCACAAGACGGTTAAGCAACCTTAATCAGTACAGTACACATGTCAAGTGTACAGCAATCGAACATATCGAACATCAAGAGAGCAGAAGTAAAGTATTTTAAATGTTATGCACCTCTTTTTACATATTTTGCTTCAAAATTATTATTAATCATACACTAATATACAAGAAGGCTTTTGTTTTTGTGATATGTGTCATTCCATACTATGGGAGATATATGCAAACGTGTATTCACAGCTTTTCTAAAAATAACTTGTCAAATACATACCAAAGCAGCCTAATTCATCTTCACCTTGTGGACAGTCAAAATATCCATCACACAACCGGTCCTTATCCAGTCTGGCTTGACATGTACAGTCCCTCTCATCACTTGTATCATTACAATGAACAACCCCATCACACCACTGTATCTGTTTCACACATGCTGAGCCATCCTGACATGCAGCTGTACCAGACGGACATTCTCCTGCAACAAAAGTATCTAATAAAACTGTATTTTCTCTCAAAACCATTCAAACTCAGTCCGTGATAGTATTCAGCACATTTTACTACTGTGCCCATTTATACATGCTTGCCATGGCTTGTTTCCATATCTCTTAGAATTTAATCAGCTCACAGGACATAAACAGCAGTAACCGTACTTCTCATAAGTTCTGCACTATGTACTTAACTCAAACCAACTTCAGCATAACAGAAGGGCAAGCTGCAACAATAGGGCTGAAATATACTGTGTAATGCCCTAGACGATGGCAACAAAAAGCTGATGACTATGCTGTTCTTTTTATCATGAAACAAAATTCTGGGAGCATCACATTAAGAATCGCAAGGCAGCCCAAACAATGTTCCATAGCAAACTTCACATGAAAAGAGTGCAGATATGCCATTACCAATTATGTGTACTGTGAACATAGTTTAAAAATACAACTAAAATGAGTAACTACTCTGAGAATTTCCTAGCAACATAAGTCATTATTTGACTAGCTCATTGTGAATTAATATGCCTATATATAACTATATGAACTTTATTTTACCTGCTTCCTTTGGTTGCAAACTTAGTAATTCTTCAGTATAGGCTTTCTCATTGGAAAATTCTTGCCTAGCTTGGCTAAAATATGTGTGAATACTGTCATCTGGTTCCACACCACTGTTAGTTTGCTGGAAGCCAGAACTAGGTTGTATGGACCTAGATGGAGGAGGATGTATCAAAATAGGAGAAATCATTGGTGCACAGTACAGGTACAGTTGGGGTGATGTCTGCCTGCCTCCTGATTGTGTAAAACGAGTTGCTAACACTCCTGGGTAGATAAACTGGTCTCCAGGGCCTGCTGGATAGTACGACTGAGAGTCCAAGTTATAATCATCAAGTTGCTGCTGCTGTTGCTGTTGTTTTTGTTGCTGTTGTGGGTACTGCTGCTGCTGCTGCTGATTCTGCTGCTGCCAACCTACAGTGAGTGGCTCCCATGTTGGAAAATCATTAGAATCAATCTCATTATCACTATTTGGAATATTATCGAGTTTCTCTCCTTTGGTTGGAGAAGCATGTCCAGCTGTCAAAATTTTAGAACCAACAGGTATTCTGTACACACACATTGGATATGGAATCCAATATGGAGGTACAAGAACAGCCGCAACATGCTCATCTTGTTGGCTGGTATTCACTACCTCATCAACAGCTCCATTTCCAAACTGTGTTGGTATAGCTAAGTCCTCATTTGCACGAACAAATGGCTGATATGTAGCTGATAACTGAGATGAAAAGTCAATTGGACTGCCTGTATTTATATGCTTGTTAGAACTAATAATGTCTAGTGTATGCGAGGTCCCCATAGCATCAGCAGGGCTTGCATTTGAATTTAAATTTTTTATACCATTTTTTGCTTCTTCTTTGATGTCTGTTTGCCAATTATATTCTTTAGTATATATGTAGCTACCAGATTTCAATGGTGGTTTATTAACACTAGTACCAATGTCTTGAATGTTTGTGAATGTGTCCTTTTGCACACCAGATCCTCCTTCATTACAATTACTATGGGGCATCATATCAGTCAATGTTTCACTTCTACTTTCTGGTTTTTCCCTCATACTGGAAGTATTATCATTTTGATTATTTGTAATATCTTCTTTCAGAACAGCAGGCCCAGTGTTTGCATTATCAAGAGCTGCAAATTTGGTATTAAGTTCATTTGCAACTGAAATGTAATCGGACTTTTTGCTTCTCTTGCTTTCAACTTCCTCAGATGTGGAAGATCTTGGTAAATTTGTAGAGTTCTCTGACATATTTGTCATTATGGTCCTATCTGTTCTTGAAGTATGTAATTCTGCTGTAAGTGCAAGCAAAGTACCTTTATTTGTCGCACTAATTTTGATCTCATTTTTATCTACAGTGCCATCTGTGTTGACAGATTCTTGACTTAGAGTTTCTGTGTAAGCATATCCACGTCCATAGGTGGTGTCTTTAAAATTCTCGTAACTCCAGTGTTCAGTCACATTGCTCTCTCTCTTGCTATTATTTTCATTTGACTCTTCCTGCACAGTAAAGGTACTAATGCTGTCATCATGTACACCCATCTCAGAATGGGTCATTTTCACGTATCCAGTACTTCCTAATTCTTGAAGACCTTCTTCTGTATACGGAGTATTTTCAGTGTGGTCACTGTAATCATAGTTATTACTGTCCACAGCAGGAGTTCCATTTTTATTTTGAACTAACAAGTCCTTTTTTGTAGAGCCTTCAGTATATACATATTCACTCTGACTATCAGTACTGGTTATCATAGTTTCAACTGTATTTTGTTTGTATGATCCTACCTGTGTCACTGCTGCAAGAGAGCCATTTTCACTGTATTTCTGTACCTCCCTGTTGGTTATTACAATGTCTTTCTTTGTACTCATCTCATGTAACCCCATCTGTGCTGTCTGGAGAGAGTTTTCAGTATCTTCACATTCAGTGTAATAATCTGTCTGAAAAGTACTGGTCACAGTGCTTTCATTCATACTTATGTCTTGGAAGTCTTTATGTGTAGATACAGGAACAGGAATTTCAGCACCTTCATACTGGATCTGATCAACTATCTCAAAATTTGTGGTAATGAAGTCTCCATGTTCCCACTGTTTTTGTAATTCTTTCCATGTTGTTGATTCAAGATCATTCACATCTCCATATTTACTGTAGTCATCTGCAATGATACTGGTTGCAAAAATAGAATTTCTTTTCTCTTCATATGGTACTTCTTGTGTAGCTGATCCAAGAGAACTCTCACTCATTTCATATTCATTGTACTTATTTTTCTCAGTCCTTTGTGTGACATAATCCTTACTCCTGTCATATTCTTGCAGATCTTCCATTGTCATTGCTCCAAATGAATGTTCAGTACTACCCATATCAACGGTAACTAATGTATCTTCGTGCCCTCTTTGCTCATGTGATATGCTTTGTGTAGTTACCTCAAGAGACATTTCACTGTAGTTATACGTCTTAATACTCGCTGTACCGAAAACTGCATTTTCGCTTTGTTCTTTTGTAGGTGTTGCTGGAGCGTTCTCACTATTCTCGTATGCACTACTAACTGTCATAACATTTTTGTTATCATTCTCCAAGTCACTTTGTGTAGATGTCACAAGAGAATATTTTATAACTAATTCTTTGTTGCTGTTTATTCCAATAGTGTTAGTTACAAAGTTATCTTTGGCTACTTCATGTGATTCTTTGTCCAATCTTTCTGTAATAAATGTTATAGTACTACTCTCAGATTCACTGTGTGTGCTCAGAAGATTCATGTCTGTCACAGTATCTCCTTCTACTGTTGGCTCAGTTGCATTCTGATTCATGCTGCTCAAATACTGACCACTTGGAAACATCATAGCACTAGTAGAACTCAGATCTTCTTGGAATTCCTGTGTTGGACTATCTGCAATTATACCGAGTTTTTTTGCCTGAGTGTTTCCTACTCCACCTCTTACTTGCACTTCACTTTCTGTTACACTCTCAAAGTCCTTGGTTTCATCAGTATTTCTGTCAATGTACTGATCTCTACTGGGTATTACATTTTTACTGGTTTTGTCAGATTTTTCCACTTCCCATATATATTCTAATTTCCCCTGTACAGTTGTCTGTGAAATGTTATCTACATTCAGATATTCAGAGGAACTAGTGATGACACGTGTAGTACCTTTGTTATCATTCACATCTCTGTCTTTATCTGCATTTCTGTATTCATATTCACTCTGTACATTTTCTGGTATAAGATGAGACTGAACAGCTCTCTCAGTGCTATATTCATATACAGAACTGTAAGGATATATTTTAATCCCTGGTGCAGTGTCAACATCCAAACTTTCTGTCACTGTAGGTTCTGTATGATAAATGTCTGTATATAGATCATGTAGAGTTGTTTCAGACTGTGTTACTGGATTTATGGAAACATCATTTCTATCACTTTTATCTAGTTCTTCAGGTATAGTTCTTCCACCAAGAGAATTTGTATATGTGGGTTTAGACGAACTAGCATCCATTTCAGATTCTGAGTATGCGCCAAAATTTGTCACATATGACATGGAGGTGATTATACTTCTGAGCTCAGTCTCTGAAAACTTCACTGGCAACATCCTTATTTCAGTATCATCATCAGATGGGCTAGTACGTTCAACTACACCATTCCTGGTTGTTTGCGCTTCTAACATGACCCTCTCACTTTCCTCTTCCAAATTATTATCTTCTGACCTGTTGGACAGCAAGTTCATGTTTTCAGAAACGTTATTTTCAGAAGGATTTATTTCTGCAATAAAATCAGCTTTGGGGCTTGATGATTCAATATTTCTTTCTTCAGATACTTCAAATGGTTCTTTCAGTTCTGAAATAAAGTGCTTCAGAGACTCAAACCTACTTTCAAGGCTGTGCATTTTGTCAGAAATTTTCTTTAAAATCCTTTGGCATTTTACTTCAGGACATTTATTATCTTTATTATCTGTGTGAATTTCACGTCTTCTTCGAAAATGTTGTTTATAGAGTTTAGAGAGACTGTGATTCATAGGAACAGATACTGAACTTAGATTCTTCTCTTCTTGAAGGCCAAGTACAAAGTGATGATTCTTTGACTCCACTGTCATGTTCTGTTCAGAAGTGATTTGTTTCATGAGTTCAAGATGCGTGTGTGTTTCTACATCTTCATGCAGTTTTGAAGAATTATCCTCTTTATTAAGAGGAACAAATACATAATTACTTTCATTGTACGGAACTACAAACTCGTGGACAGGATTACTAACTGTATCATTTTGTAAAGTCTTCTGGGCTGCACTGGATATTCCTTCTGGAGTATTATGAACAGGAGGAGGGAATGTACTGATTTCAGTTATATTCCAGATATGATCCTCATCTAGATTACGGAAGAGCATTTCAGTCTCCAAGTCACCACTGGTAGCCACATTATTTGGTTTAGATTTGGTATTGTAAATATACTGGTGAAGCAGATTAAGTTTGTCTTTAATATCTGAAACAAAAGTGGAAATATCAGTCATTACTAAGTTCACTCTACAGCAGGACACAAAGGCCCAAAGGAAGAGTAAGGGTATAGCTCTGCTCTTTCTTTAACCTTGGCGCTAGATGGGGGTGGGTGGTCAACGCCATGTGCCAACCACTTTACCTCTGGGAAAGACACCCGGTACCCATTGTATAGGAGGCTGGGTGGGTGACACAGCCAGTCTGGACGGGACCTTAATAATATATATATATATGAGATTGTTTGTACTGCCTAATAAAGAAAGTGTGGACCAACAAAATTTTCTTAGTGTAATGCAGATGTATTATAAATTTACACAAATTTTAGGAGAAGAAAGTCCAAGTCAGGGTTATGGCAGCAATTTATGACCAGAGGGAACAGCTTACTATTAAGTGACACAAAAAACACTGCTCAGTTCAGTTACATCACTCTCACCAGCTACAGTATCTACCATCTTACTCGAAGCCATCCTATTATGTTTACAAATGTGGTTTTTTGACATTATATACAATTTTTATCTTATTTCAGAACACTAAACAGTAGCTCTAATTATAAGCACACTACAGTGATGGTCTTCTTTTGGATATCTGCACTGTGTAGTGGTTAAATGTCCCAGTGTTTCGATGAAACATACCGCTTCCATCTTCAGGATGACTGAATTGTTTCAAGAGGATGTTGGAGAGAAAAGAAGAAAATGTCTGTCATATGGACAGTGGGAGGTTATTTTGCCCATTACAGCTGTAAAAGGTTGTAAGAGGGAATAGGATTGCCCCAGCAAATGGGAGCCAATATTCCCCCCTCCCCCTTCCCCCCCAAAAAAAGTGAGGGGCTGTTAGTGCACTGGGTATATTACACATACATGCACTCAAACCACATATGCATGTCCTCACATTCTATCACATATAGAAAAAGTAGTAATATCATTAGACCTGAAATGACAGCAAGCTCTTTAAAGTTTACAGCGTAAAAATATAGCCCTAAAATATTAATCCACAAAACCATTTTCATTTGATCTTTATATATCCATATACCTATGTATTGATCAGCAGGTACATCACAGGAGGAATAATCTTGAAGACTGCTGAAATAGATATATTTCTTTTTTCACACAGTAAAAGAATACATACTATGTGATATAGGTACTTACGTGTAGCATTGTATGCAATGGTAGCAATTAATACAGCAACTGCAGCCACTCCCAGCATCAGAGGTACAACAGTGGCTGCTGGACGTCTGATCCTTCTTGTGCAGTAGTATGGTGAACAGCGTTCATGGCGGGTAAATCTTCTG
>Ga0209755_10009391_pt1 | contig 10339 bp, 10 predicted proteins | sample TergutCo191P1_FD_187301 | JGI IMG/M metagenome (GOLD analysis project Ga0209755, IMG submission 187301) | Cornitermes sp. P1 segment gut microbial communities from Petit-Saut dam, French Guiana - Co191P1 (SPAdes) (version 2) | ecosystem: Host-associated > Arthropoda: Insects > Digestive system...
ATAGAAAAAGGTGAAAGCCGCATGGATTGCGAATTAAAAATCGCGGCGAAATATAAACGTCCTTTTCATATTCTCAGGGAGACGGAAATCAGTATCGGCGGTTTTCTCGGATTATTTTCAAAGCCGGGAGTACAGGTAGAATTTATTTTTCCGCCAGCGCATCTTAAAAATTCTTTAGCGTCGGTGAATGGCTATAATCCGAACGATTCGTATCTATACAATTACAGAATTCCGAAAGGCGAAAGTACGGGGCGGCATTCTGCTCATCCAGGAACACGTTATGCGCAAGATTCCGAAGCGCGTCAGCATTATTACGAAGAAGAAGAGAAAAGAAAGATTCTGGCTATGGCTACGGCAAGAAACGCTTCTAAGGAAGCGTACGCTAAAAACACGGACGTTAATCCGGCGTATGAAAAAGGCAAAGAAGATTCAAAAGAGCTTATAGACGCTCTGAAAGGGCTGCTCGATAAGGTTGAAAATATCGAAGCTGACAGAAAGAAAGAAGAACATCCCGCCTTTGTCAGCATAGAAAAACTTTTAAAACAAAATGACTTTTCCGAACGTTACATAAAAGAAATAATGAATCGTTTAAGAAAGGAAATGTCTTTAGAACAGCTTGATAATCCTGATATAGTAGAGGAGCGCGTTCTTGAATGGATAGGCGGGAGTATCGGAATTTTTTATGATGATATTATCTCGGATCGCGTACATAGACCGAAAATCATGGTTCTTGTAGGTCCTACCGGAGTCGGAAAGACAACCACAATATCAAAACTTGCGGCGATTTACGGAATCGAATCCGAAGAAATAAAAGCGTTAAATGTAAAAATGATAACTATCGACGCTTTCCGTATTTGCGCAAAGGAACAGCTTGAAAAAATGGGAGATATTATGCAGATACCGGTTTCCTGTGTTGTTAATAAACAGGAGCTTAGAAAAGAAATAACACTGCACAGCGGAGACACGGATCTGTTTCTTATCGATACAATAGGCAAGAGTCCTAAGGAATCTGTAAAGTTAGGTGAAATGAAAGAAATCCTTGATGGGCTCGGAAAAAACGCCGATTATCATCTTGTTATCGGAGCGTCCACACGAACGAGAGATATTGAAGTAATCATGCAGCAGTTTGAGCCTTTTAATTACAAGTCGGTAATACTTACAAAAACAGATGAAACGTATCATTTTGGAAATATAATTTCCGCTTTGGCTGAAAAGAAAAAACCATTGTCTTATATTACGTGCGGTCAGACAGTACCGGTAGATATTAAAAGGGCATCTGTGGTAAATTTTCTTATCAGCCTTGAAGGATTTAACATAAATCGTGATAAGATCGAAAAACGTTTTCCTTCGGGAGACGCGAATCAGTTTAAATGGAAATAAAAAAGAATAACAAGGGGAGGCTACATGGAAGATCAGGCGGAAAAATTGCGGGAAATAATGAAGCGAAAAAAAGACGGCACGCAGGTGACAAGTTCACAGCGTCACCCTTCAGCCGCGAAGCAGGGCGGAAAACCCGCTGATAAAGCGAGAATAATTACAGTTACTTCCGGTAAAGGCGGTGTCGGAAAAACAAACCTCTCCGTTAATATGGCTATCGCGTTCGCGAGATTGGGAAAAAAAGTCGTTGTAATGGACGCTGACTTAGGGTTAGCGAACGTCAACGTTATGTTAAACATGATTCCGAAATATAATTTGTATCATGTTATAAAAAAACAGAAAACAATCAGAGAAATCTTAGTGGAAACAGAATACGGAATCTCAATTGTCGCCGGCGCTTCGGGTTTTTCACAGATCGCGAACATGGGCGAGGAAGACAGAAGGGATTTTATCGCGGAACTTGATTCTCTTTCAAACGCGGATATCATCATTATAGACACAAGCGCCGGTGTTTCAAGTAACGTTCTTGATTTTATCGCCGCGGCGGACGACGCTGTTATTATTACTACTCCTGAGCCCACGGCGATTACCGACGCTTACGGAATAATTAAGATAATCGCGACAGAATATGATTCGCTTAACATGGGGCTTAAACTTGTCGTAAACCGCGCGAAGGGAGCGGCTCAGGCAAAAAGCGTCGCCGACAGGATGATCAATATCGCAGGTCAATTTTTGAATCTCAAGGTTGATTATCTCGGGTTTATCTATGACGATACGTCCGTTCCTCAGGCTGTTTTAAGACAAAAACCGTTTATGGTTGTAGATCCGAAATGCAAAGCGAGTATTTGCGTTCAGCATATCGTCGATCGTATGGACAGAAATAAACCCGGAGAATCATCGGGTTTCACGGCTATGTTAAAACGATTGTTCGGACAATCTCAGGAAGGAAAGGGAACAAGTGAGTAATTTAAAATGGGGTGTTATATTTGCGGTTTTCGCGTTCGTTGTTTCTGTTCTTATGGGAATAGTTTTCGGAGTAGCCGTGACTCACATTTTTTTAAGAGCGTTAATTTTTTCCGTCGTTTTTTTCGGACTTGGTTTCGGACTTCGGCTTATTGTGAATAATTATCTTCCTGAAGTTTTGTACAGCGATGATGCCGCTCAGGATGATTACGGGCGCGGGAGTTACCCGAATGAGCAGGGTTCCGAACAAACGGGCGCAGGCATTGTTCTTGATAATACAGGCGAGTATGCTTTGCCGGAATTGTTTAAAACTTCGGGCGGTTCGGACGAGATGGGCAATATAGAAGATTTAGTTTCAGGCAGATTTAGCGCAAGAAATTACGCGGAGTTTGGTCAGGCAAAAGGTATAGACGCTAACGCAGAAGCAAGCTATAATAACAGAGTTGTAAGCCAGGACTTTTCTCTCGGTTTACCGGAAGAAGTTCCGTTCATGGATGGTGATTATCAGGATGGTTATTCCGATAACAGTTACCAGGGCGGTTCCGGGGATGACGCTCCTGAGGAAAGGCAGGCTTTTACTCCGAGTTTTGGAGATGGAGATAGCGATGGAATGGGAGGGCTGCCTGATTTAGATATGATGGCGAGGGCTTTTTCATCCTTTGGCGGCGCGCCCGCGCAGGGTCCCGCCGCTCCTGCGGCGTCTTCGCAGCCGGCTTCCGGGTTTGTGCCGACTACAGTGAATGAGTTTGTTTCAACGCCGGAAGCGCCGTCATCATCGGGACCTTCTTATAATAAAGGAAATAAACCTGAACAGATGAAAGGAGATTTTAAACCTAAAGAACTGGCGGAAGGCATAAGAGCGGTTTTAAATAAGGAAAAATAAAGCGGTTACAATGTAATGCGCATAACATTTTAAATGGAAGGTTTGGGAATGGCGGGAACCACAGTGAACCCTAAGGGCGAGATTACGAGCGCGGAAAAGACAGAAGAAGACCTCTGGCTGCAGTACCGCAAAACGCGTGATCCCGCTATCAGAGAAGCTTTTATTAAACAGTACGCGCCTCTTGTAAAATATGTAGCCGGAAAAGTTTCGGTAGGAATGCCTAACAATGTTGAATTTGATGATCTTGTGGGTTACGGAGTTTTCGGTCTTATCGACGCGATTGAAAAATACGATCCTGACAGAAATATAAAATTTAAAACTTATGCCGTTACCCGCATCAGAGGCGCGATCTTTGACGAACTTCGCCTTATTGATTTTGTTCCGCGTTCTGTCAGGCAGAAAACGCGTGAAATTGAATCGACCATTTCGAGTTTGGAAGCGCAGCTTGGTCGTACCGCTTCCGATCAGGAAATCGCGAGCGCGATGGGAATGGACGAAGCCGAATATCTGAAAACAATTCAAAAGATTTCAGGCACAAGCGTAATTTCACTTAACGATTTGTGGTACTCAGGCGATGATAACGATAAGGTTTCAATCGTAGACAGCATTGAGTCGCCTTCAAGTTTAAACCCCGATGTTGTCGTCGTAAATGAAGAAATACGCCGCGTAATTGTCGAGGCGATTAATGAACTGCCTGATAAAGAAAAGAAAATACTTGTTCTTTATTACTACGAAGATTTAACTCTAAAAGATATCGGACGTGTGCTGCAGGTAACAGAATCAAGAGTTTCCCAGCTTCACACAAAAGCTATTCTGCATCTTAGATCGAAACTGACAAATATCCGAAAAGGTATTGTATAATGATTGATTTTGTCCAGTTGCAGGAAATTATCAAAGGGCATCTGGAACAGGATAGGGCAATTCGATCTGTTGACGCGTCAGGTTCTACGCTGGAAGCCGCCGTTAATGAAGCTGCGACTCTTCTGGACACATCGGTGCGGCGTCTTGAATATGAGATCATCGAAAGAGGCTCAAGCGGTTTTTTAGGCGCGGGAAGAAAAGATTGGGTTATTCGCGCTTATGAACGCGAAATGTCAAAAAAGAAAAAATCAAAATCGCAGGAAATCATCGAAGAAGAAGATCTCAGTGCGCCGGTTATTATTGATAAAGACGGAGACGCTTTTGTTCAGTGTCTGCCTGACGGAGTTTATCTGAAAGTAATACCGCCGGTCGGCAACGGCAAAAAAACAATGGCGGCTTTGGCAGTGCAGGCTCTTCGTGACAGAAGAATTCAGGATTTCGATTCCGCAATGGTTGATAACATCGTAAACGAAGCGGGCGGAATGTACGTAAAAGTTGCGGAGTTTAAACACAAATCTCAAAATGATAGTATGGCGTCCGTAGAAATGGATGATACCGAAATGAAAGTATATATTACGATAATTCCTCCGGGAGACGGAGGAGCTGATTTATCGTTCGATACTTTAAAAAGCCTTATGGTTCAGTACAGAGTTTATCACGGCGTAAAAGAAGATGTTTTAACGCAATTAGCGGATAAGCCGATATACAGAGATAAAGTTGAAGTTGCCGAAGGATTGAGACCGCAAAACGGAAAAGACGCGTATATCCTTTATCATTTTGAAACAGATCAAACAAAGATCAGTTTAAAAGAAGGAGCAAACGGACGCGTCAATTTCAAAGACCTCGGTATTATTCAGAACGTTGTGCAAAATCAAAAACTTGCAGAAAAAATTCTGGCGGAAAACGGAGTTGACGGAAAAACGGTTACGGGAAAAATTCTTCCCGCGCGCGCCGGTAACGATATTCAGCTGCCTGTCGGAAACAATGTGCATGTCGGTGATGACGGAAACACTGTCCTAGCCGATATTAACGGTCAGGTAATATTGGTAAGCGGAAAAATTAATGTTGAGCCTGTATTCACTGTAGAAGGCGATGTTAATCTTAAAACCGGAAATATTATCTTCCTTGGAACGGTTGTTATAACCGGAAATGTTGAGGACGGTTTCTCTGTTAAAGCGGCGGGAAATATCGAAGTAAAAGGAACAGTCTCTAAAGCGGAACTTGACGCGGAAGGTGAAATAGTAATTTACCAGGGTATTAACGGCAAAGGCGGAGGAAAAATCCGCGCCGGTAAATCGCTTGTATCTAAGTTTATTGAAAATGCCAATGTTGAAGCGGGAAATATGGTTATTGTATCTGACGGCATCATAAATTCTAATGTTGACGCGATTAAGAGCATAGTTGTTCAGGGAAAACGCGCGGCAATCATGGGAGGAAGACTGCGCGCCGGTGAAGAAATTAACGCCCTTGTTTTGGGAAATTCCAACAGCGGAACGGAAACTATCTGCGAGGTTGGCTACGATCCTCACAGCAAGATCGAGCTGGAGCGGCTACTTGAAATAAAAGAAAAAAATGAAGAAGAATTAGAAGATATGAGACTCGATCTTCAGAATTTGATCAATACAAAAAAACAACGAAAGAGTCTTCCTGAAGAAAAAGAAAATTATCTGCGCGAATTGATGGATAGGCGTCAGGTGTTATCTGAAGAATTGCAGGTCGCGGTTGAAGGAATTGAAAAAGTTCAAACCTATATGAAAGATATACAGATTCGCGGCAAGGTGTCCGCGTCTAAAAAAGTGTGGCCAGGCGTGAAAATTATTATACGCGATGAAAAAATGGATGTGAATTCAGAATACAAAGCTTCAACTTTTGTTCTGGAAAACGGGCTTATCCGCGCGGGGAAATACGAAGAGCCTGACGAAGCCGCGAAGAAGGGACTGGATGGCTATAGCTCCAATTGATCTTCAAACTCTCTTTACTCAGATGGACAAGGTCGGCAAGACTCAAGCCGCTCAAAAAGAAGGGCAGGTGGTACAGCAGGCGATTCACGGAGAGCAGATACAAAAAAAGACCGAAGAACTAATAAGGCAGGTAAATGAAACTCAGAATACAGGCGACGGAGCGGAAAAGATAAACGATCGTACGCAAAAACAAAAGCAGGATAGTAAAAATAATAATTCCGGAAAAGAAGAAAACGAAACAGATGAAAGCGATCAAAACAAGACGGTAAATCCTGCTTTTAATTTTCGCGATCCGCGTTTGGGAAACAGAATAGATATCAGGCAGTAATTAAAACGGAAAAGAATGAATATCTTAAACATTATTTCTATTGTTTGTTTTGCTCTTTGTCTGGTTATGTTTTTTTATTTTAGATGGTACATAAAAAAAAGAACGGTATCTTCGGGATTTGACGATCGCATTACGGAATTAGCCCGTCTTGGCGCGGAAATCGACAGATTAACAGACAGGGATTCTCAGCTCATAGAAGAAAGAGTTGTAAAATTAAAAGCTATTTTAGATGATACCGATAAACGTATCGCGGTTTATGTCAGGGAAATGGAAAGAAGCCGCGCGGGCGAAACTCTTTACGCGAGTCTCGGAAAAGGCATCCGCGATATTTTTGACACAAACGAAGAAACATTTCCGGAAGATACGATAAAAATTTCTAAAGAAGCGAAAGCTCCAGAAGCGGTTCCGCCTCCTCCGGCGCAAACGCTTACATCTCCGGCATGGCGGACTGTAATGAGCGAAAAGATTGAGGAGTATCCTCCGGTGAAAGAAAAAGAGACGTCCGTTTCAACTCCTTCCTTGCTTCCTTCGAGACAGCAGATACGCGCTCATATCGATTTGTTAATTGATGAAGGGTATTCCGCGGAACAGATTGCGTCGCAATTAGGTATAAGCGTAGCGGAGGTAAACCTTGCGATAAATTTACGCAGAAGATAATATTTTATGATTCCTTACCGCGAACTACACAAACGATTGCGAATATATTTTTACTATTTTTACTAATTGAAAAGTTTTTAACTTTACTGCACACTCTAGTAATGAATGTAAAATATTTAATTCTGATTTTACTGACTTTTTTTTGCGGCACCGGACTTTTTGCGCAGGATGATTTACAGCAGAAAAATGAAGGAGAAAATCTTACGATAAAAATCGCGGTTGCAGGCGCCGGAAACGAACTTTATTTTTGGTGGGGGCATATCGCTCTTGTAGTCGAAGATTCTGATACAGGTAGAAACCGTTTTTATGATTACGGGCTTTTTTCGTTTGAGAGTGAAAATTTTTATACTAATTTTATCATGGGATTAATGTTATATAGCTGCGGAGCTTCATCGGCGGAAGCAAATATCGCAAATTTTAAAAAAAGAAACAGAAGCGTCGTTTATTATACTCTTGATTTTCCGCCGGAGACAAGAATAAAGATCAAAAATTTTCTGGAAGAAAATATTATTCCGCAAAACCGCGATTATCGTTATCATCTCTTTCGGGATAATTGCTCAACAAGGATTCGGGATGTAATAGATTACGCTGTTGACGGACAATTTAAAGAACAATACGGAAATATTAAAGGACGTTTTACGCTAAGAGATCATGTCCGGCGTCATACATATTTTTCTCCTTTCACAAACTGGTTTTTGAGTTTTTTAATGGGACAGGTTATTGATACGCCTATAACAGTCTGGGATGATATGTTTGTTCCGGCGGAAGTCGGAAAGCTGATACAGGAATTTTCGTATAACGACGCAAACGGCGTTAGGCGAAATTTAATTTCGTCTCCCGAATCAATCGAAGTAATTTTCGAGTCTGCCGGAAGACCGGAAGTACTCGACACTCCGAGATTGCAAAGTCCTCAGGAATTTGCGTTCAGCCTTGTGTTATGTTCAATTTTCGGGTTTTTCTTTTATTTGTATTACAAAAACAAACGTATCGGCAGAACGCTTGCCGGTATCAGCATGAGTTTGTGCGGATTCGTATTCGGTTTATCAGGGCTTCTCCTTTATTTTTTAGCTATTTTTACAAATCATGATTATACTTATCAGAACGCGAACATGATTTTTTCAAGTCCGATCCTTCTTGCCGCGATTCCTATCGGCATAGGTTACGCGGTAACAAAAAGTTCTCAAAAGCTGATTACTTACGATCTGTTATCAAGGATACTGTGGCTCTTTACAGCCGCCGCGATTTTAGTATCAATGCTGTTAAAAATTTTGCCGGAATTTTATCAAAAAAATCTTCCTGACCAGCTGTTGATGCTTCCAATTTCTCTTTTATTCGCGTTTCAGCCTGCAGGGCTTCGAACTACGATCGATAAATATTTTAAGAAAAAAAATCAAAAAGCAGAGAGTTGAGAAAATGGGTAAAAGCGAAGAATGGCGTGATAAAAAATACAATGAAATTTTTGAAGAAGAAACAAGAGGCTTAGGACGCCGCCGTCAGTCTGATCCTTCCTGCACACCAGAGGATTTACAAGCTATCCTGAAAAACCTTTACATAATGGACGGCGCGGATCAGGGCGGGCGCGGCGACCTTCAGGATACGATAATATCCGCCCAAATAGCCGCTTATGAGCATTTTATAGCCCAATGGAGAGCGGAAAACAAGGCAGAAAAGACCTTAAATCAAAATTCCTGAACAACATAAAAAATCCAATTCTCAGTCCCCTTTAGCCATAAAATCTGTAACCTTTTCCTTCTTTTTAGGTTGTATTTGTAGTACATCAGTGTGTTTTCGTGTTCCTCCTATTTCTCCTTTTCCCCGGAGTTACTCCTTTCTCCGGGGGTTTTTTTATTTAAAGGTTGCTGTTCCAAAACTTTCGGTTCGAAAGTTTTGGAACAGCCTCAAATAAATAAAAAATCATAGATCAACAGAAAAACAGGATTATTTCCCGAATTCGGCTACTTGACATTTTTGTCGATTTTTAATAAGGTTAATCATTATCCCTTGTAGCTCAGCTGGCAGAGCAAGTGGCTGTTAACCACTGGGTCCGTGGTTCGAATCCGCGCGAGGGAGTTTTAGCCCGTCTTTGGACGGGCTTTTTTTTATATCTAACTCCTTATGTAGTAAGGAATTAGCGAAAAACCTCTAAAACCGTCTGTTCTGACGTTTCCGTAATTTTTGTTGAAAAAGCCGTTGGTTAGCAAAATGGTCAACAAATGGTCAACAAAATTTGGTGTGAAGGAACGGAAAAATGAGTATTTCTGTTGGAAAGTATCATCTTTTTGAAAGAGAACGAAGGGGTCATACTTATTTTTATTACTGGTATGAGGCTAATGGTAAAAGAATTCAAAAAGCCTGCGGTCATGGCTGTGATGACAAACGAAAGGCTGTAGCGTATTTGGAAGAACTTTTGAAAGCTGAATTAACCGAGACAAAAAGAAAATCCGCTTTAACCTCAATGTCAATTTATGATTTTGCAAAGGATATGTTTATTGAAGGAGCCGCTCATCTTGTGCGGTGGGCGGCAAAAGGCAAGATTCTTAAACGCCAAACAATCAATCAACATAGGCGGCATCTGACAGGATATTTACTTCCTAAATTTCAATCAAGTTACAGTCTTTGATAATAAGTTTTCCGTTTTTTCTGGATATAATAAATACGCTGTCCGGTTCATCAAAATTATAATCAATTACAAAATCAATGTTTCTGTAATTGAGTCTTGCTTTTACCGCTTTCTCCGACATGATTCGTTTTTTCTATTTTCGCAAAACAAAAATCATATACAATTTTCGCTATATTAATTGCCAATTTTGCAATTACATCATCTACAGCCAGCTCATTTGGGTAACGAACAGCAACACCATACGGGTTTAAATCTGCACAAGAACTCTTTATTTCGGAAAATACATTGTCATATTCCATACATATTTGACACAGTTCAATTAAATTGTGTGTTTTTGGCGGTTCTGCATTCATGGAAAAAATGTATCCCTTCAATGCTTTCTCTGCACATTGTTGACTAAGATAACAAGCCACTTCAGTTTATTTTGGATGCAAATCCTCATATAAATACCTTGCTGAAATTAAATCATTCTGAGAATAATTAAGCTACTCTTTTGCCAAATCAAGCGTGGTCATAAAGAACTATTCCTTTTTGATCAATTGTTTTCTCAATAGTCGGCAGTTTACTTCTCACTTCAAATCGGCTTTTATAATTTGCAAGTACATCTACAGCTTTATAATTCGGGTTTTCAGCTAGCCTTCGATTTATTTTTTGTAATACTAGTATCGGTTTTTCAGTATCATCCTTCA
>Ga0209755_10009392_pt1 | contig 10338 bp, 10 predicted proteins | sample TergutCo191P1_FD_187301 | JGI IMG/M metagenome (GOLD analysis project Ga0209755, IMG submission 187301) | Cornitermes sp. P1 segment gut microbial communities from Petit-Saut dam, French Guiana - Co191P1 (SPAdes) (version 2) | ecosystem: Host-associated > Arthropoda: Insects > Digestive system...
GTTTTCGGAAAACTTTTTGCGAAAACAGCGTTTTTCCCGTTCAAAAACCCGCGCCCTTCCGGTAAACTGCCCAAATGAACGCCCCCGAATTGATACACCTGACCCTGCGCTCCCCGATTGAGTACGTTGAAGCCCCCCTTGTCCCCTTCGCCGGATTTTTCCCCGCCGGCGATTCCTCGGCTGGTACCCACGCCGACGACGAAGCGCGGGAGTTCCTTTTCCGCTTCGAACTTGACCAGGAGCAGGCGACGCGCATAGACCCCGACCCGGCCGCCTTCCCCGGGGAGCTGGTCTTTGCCGGGAGGCGCGACGGTGGGCGGGAGGTCGCGGGGCAGGGGGCGCAGGTGCGGGGCGTTGCGGGGCGCGGGGTGCTTCCGGAGGGTCAGTACGCGTTCGTGCAGGAGCGCAGGGAGCTTGGGCGGGAGGAGTGCGTCGCCATGGCGATCGAACAGCAGAAGGATGGCTTGTGGGAGCGGTTGCGGTTGGGGAGTCTTTTGTACATACGCTATTTGTTCGAGGATGGAAGCCCGGTTACGCAGTTTTTCAGGCCGTGCGATTCGTAGACAAGGCGGCTTATGTATTGTATAATTTTCTGGAGCGATGGGATTAAGGTAAGGAGAAAGGAAAGCCGTGTCTCAAGATACCCGCCTTGAACAACTGAAAAGCCTCGTGTCCCTTTTTTCCGCAAACATAGCCCAATACAAGGGCGGCCAGTACGATGAAGCCAACACCCGAGCGGATTTTATCGACAAGTTTTTCGACTTGCTTGGTTGGGACATCGCAAACGGCCAAGGCTTTTCCGAAAGCTACCGCGAGGTGGTGCGGGAGGACAAGGTAAAAATCGACGGCTCCCAGAAAGCGCCGGATTACTGCTTTCGCATAGGCGGCGTGCGCAAGTTTTTTGTCGAGGCGAAAAAGCCCTCGGTGAATGTCAAGGATGCCGCCGAAGGCGCCTATCAGGTGCGGCGGTACGCCTACACCGCCAAACTGCCCCTTTCAATTTTGACCAACTTCGGGGAATTCGCCGTTTACGATACCCGAATCAAACCCGGCAAGGACGACAAGGCAAGCACAGCGCGGATTTTCTACTGCACCTTTGCCGAATACGAACAGCATTTTGATTTTCTGGTCAACACCCTTTCCAAAGACGCAATTCTGAAAGGCAGTTTTGACAGGTATGTCGAGGAAAACAAAAACAAGAAGGGAACTTCGGAAGTCGATGCCGAGCTTCTCGCCCTTGTGGAAGACTGGCGCGTCGATCTTGCCAAAAACATCGCCAAAAACAACCAAGGGCTTTCGATCTATAACCTGAACACCGCAGTGCAGAGGATCATCGACCGCATCATTTTCCTTCGCATTGCCGAGGACAAGGGTATCGAAGATGAAAACCTGTTGCTTTCCGTTGCCAAGTCGGTGAATATCTATGAAAAGCTTATTTTGCTTTTCGTCAAGGCCAATGCGAAATACAACGCCGGCCTGTTTGCCTGCATGGATTGGATCAACGACGTGCGTATTGACGACAAGGTGTTGTCGAATATCATTGTCAATCTGTATTACCCAGAATGTCCCTACGAATTTTCCGTTCTGCCGGTTGAGATTCTCGGAAGTATTTATGAACGCTTTTTAGGCAAGACGATACGTTTTCGCGCGGTCAGGGGCGATGTCCAGACCGCCATCATCGAGGAAAAGCCCGAGGTGAAAAAAGCCGGCGGCGTGTTTTACACTCCGCAGTATATCGTCGATTACATCGTGCGGAACACGGTGGGCGAAAAAATCAAAAACAAAACGCCAGATGAGGTCGCAAAGATCAAGGTTTGCGACCCCGCCTGCGGTTCCGGTTCGTTTTTGGTCGGTGCGTATCAGTATTTGCTGAACTATCATCTTGATTATTACACGCAGGCAAAGAACGTAAAGGCCACGCTCAAGAACGGGAAAATCTACGAGTCGGCTTTTCGTTCGTACAAACTTACGATAGAGGAAAAACAGCGTATTCTTACCAGCAGTGTCTTTGGCGTTGACATTGACAGTCAAGCGGTGGAAGTGACCAAGCTGTCGCTGTATCTGAAACTGCTGGAAAACGAGGGCAAGGAAGCGGAAGGCTGGCTTTTCAAGTATTCCGATAACAGGCTTCTGCCATCGCTTGAGGACAATATCAAATGCGGCAACAGTCTTATTGGAACGGACTTTTACGCCCAAGGCGATCTTGAGCTTACCGATGACGAACAGATTAAGGTGAATTGTTTTGATTGGGAGAAGGAGTTTGCGGAGGTTTTTAAGGCGGGTGGGTTTGATGTGGTTATTGGGAATCCGCCGTATGGAGCTGGGTTTAACCAACAGGAAAGAGCATATTTAAATCGAAGTTTCAAAATCCCAAATTATCAATATGATAGCTACTTGCTCTTCATAGAGCAGAGTATCAAATTGCTGAAACGAAATGGACAACTTGGCTTTATCATTCCAAATACATGGCTCTTAAACCTAACGGCTAATGAATTACGCAAATATTTATTTTCAAATGTGCAGATAGAAAGAATCGCCCATTACATGAACAAGGTATTTAAAGATGCCGTCGTAGATACGGAAATAATTGTCTTCAAAAATTCTGTTCCATGTAATAATGATATTGAAATAGATATTTATGAGAAAGACGATGTTATTTTTAAGCAACAAATTAATCAAAAAGAATTAATCGATTTGAATGGATTGCCAGTTAATATTCTTGAACGAAAAGAATATAAATCAATAAAGGAAAAATTGAGCGTATTTTCAAAATTGAATGCGATATGCAAAATTACGCAAGGAACAAAACCTTTTCAAGTTGGCAAAGGAAAACCACCTCAAACTAAAAAGATAGTCGAGAATAAACCATACGTTTCAGAGCGAAGAAAAGACGATACATTTATTCCTTTGTTGCGAGGTAGCATGATGAATCGCTATAAAATATTGTGGGCCAATAATTATTGGATCAAATTTGGCGATTGGCTTGCTGAACCACGATATTCCGCTTCCTATGATAGCGAAAAGATAATTATACGGCAGACAGGTGATTCCTTGATAGCCACTTATGATAAAGATAAATTCATAGTGAGAGATAATCTGTATACAATAGTGAATTTTCCAGATTCCTATCTGTCGTTGAAATATATCTTGGGTATAATCAATTCTGGTTTTTTGAGTTGGTATTACCAAAATATAATAAACAACGAAAAGGGAGAGGCTCTAGCCCAAGTAAAAAGAGGGCATCTTGCAATATTGCCTATGCCTACCCTTGATCTGTCTGTCAAATCGGATAAAACCAAGCACGACAATATCGTATCTTTCGTGGATAAAATGCTGGAACTCAAGCAAAAGGAAGCTGCGGAACCGAATCATCAGATGAAGATGATGATTGCCAGACAGATTGAAGGTGTGGACAAGGCTATTGACACGGCGGTGTATGGGTTGTATGGTTTGACAGAGGATGAGATTAAGATGGTGGAAGGATGATAAATTATTTATCAATTTTTATACAAATTTTCTCTCAGAAAGAAGGCAAAATATGATTCGTGGAATAACCCAATACATAATGTTCAGAAGGAGGTTTCATGGAAGGTATTAATAGCCTAATCCCAACACTTGCTGGCCTTGTTGGTGCGATCATTGGAGCCGTATTCGGTGGAATTGTTCCGCATTATTTACGTGAAAAATCTGCTTACAAAAATTTTCGCAAGAACAAACTTGAATTGTTATACAAGGACATAACCCACTGGTTAAATGATGGGTTTTCTAACTTGGTTATTAATTTTCATTTGGTTTTCATTAAAGAAATAGATTGGAATGAATATCTTGATAAAATAAGCTCTGAGACTAGTAGCGATTTTGATTATTTTCAGATTGAGATAACAATTAATTTGTATTTTTGCAAATTGGAAACGGATTTCAATAATATAACCAAAGCATTTCAAGAACTTAACAGGTTTATAAATAATGAAATAAAGGAGGCATATTTAGCAAGTATGGATATTTCTATATTTAAATCAGATTTTGATGCTAAAGTCAAGAATATTGATTTTTTAGCAGAAAAATTGAAGGATCATATCAAGCGTATGTCAAAGGAAATATAAAGGAGTCCAACCATACCGAAACAAAACCGAAGAGCCTAATCAGTAGTTGAATATGATGATAGCTAGGCAGGTTGATGGTGTGAATAAGGCTATTGATACAGCCGCATATAGAGGTATGATTTAATGGAGGATGAGATTAAGGCGATGGAGGAAAAAATTTGATCATGATAAAGAAAAATGATGTGAAAACCACAGTCCAGATTCATTCACAAGCAAAATTAGAATTTTATGAAGCATATTTGAATCGTTATTTGAGGATATTATGCCATGCAAAACCAATTAAACGAATAAATATATATGATGTATTCTGTGGAATGGGAATTTATGATGATGGAGGCAAGGGAAGCCCTATTATTGCATTTGATATAATAAAAAATATACTTCTTAATGAAAATTTAAGGAAAACAGGCACCCAAATATCCCTTGTCGTAAATGACAAGGATCTTCAAAAAATAGAACGTGTAAAAAAATATATTGAATTAAACAACAAAGAAAATATTTGCAAAGTAGAATATTACAATAATGATATTGAACAAATGTTTGATATTATCAAAAAAGAAGTTGCTTGCACAGTGCCAGATACTCGAAATATTATCTTTATTGATCCTTATGGATATAAAAATATAAAAAAGGAAATACTATATCAACTAATGGATAATCATAGAACAGAAATTATTCTATTTTTACCTATTTCCCATATGCATAGATTCACACAAAAAGCAATACATGATGAAGAAGCAATCCAATATGAGCCATTGAGAATATTCATTGCTAGTTTTTTCGATGCAAGCCACAGAATGGCAAAAGAACAACTTCATGTGATGGATTACATAGACTTTATCACCGAAGCGTTAAAATTCGGCGAATTTCATGCCGTATCATATTATATAGAGCGAGATGCGGCTAATTATTTTGCTTTGTTTTTTATAAGCTCTCATATTTATGGTTTTGAAAAAATACTTGAAGTGAAATGGCAATTGGATGAAGATGCTGGGAGAGGGTTTAGAATACCGCCTATGCAAAAAGATTTGTTTGAGACTGTCATTGCGGAAGAAGAGAAAGAGAGAAATGTTGCAAAGCTGGAAGCTATACTGTCCAGCTTCTTGGCAGAGCCTAAAGATAATAAACAGGTATATGAAGAAACGTTAAAACATGGGTTTTTGCCAAAACATGCGGTCGAAGTTTTTACGAAATGGAAATCTATCAGCAATGATTTCAAAATATACAACATCAAAACAAAAGTTGAAACTAAAAAAGGAGGGTTTTATATCTCTCATACTAATTATAATGAGAACCCTAAAGTTTTATTTAGGAAGGAGACCCATGAAAACAACAAAAATTGAGTGGACAGATCGCACATGGAACCCTATTACTGGATGCACAAAGATTTCGTCTGGTTGTGCGAATTGCTACGCAGAAATTATGGCACGTAGATTACAGGCAATGGGGCAAAAGAAATACAAAAAAGCTTTCTCGTTATCTTTGCATGAAAAATGTCTTAATGAGCCACTTGCATGGCAAAGATCCTATACTATTTTTGTTTGTTCTATGAGTGATATGTTCCACGAAGATGTACCAGTTTCATTCACAAGCAAAATAATGAAAACAATTAAAGCGACACCGCACCATCGTTATCAATTGCTTACGAAAAGAAGTAAACGAATGAGGAAATATTTTCAAACGCATGATATTCCACAAAATGCTTGGCTTGGCGTAACAGTTGAAGCAGAAGAGTATAAAGATCGAATCGATGATCTGCGCCTTCTAAAAAATGCATCCATTAGATTTTTGTCCTTTGAGCCCTTATTAGGGGATTTGGCAGAATTAGATTTATCAAATATCGACTGGGTTATAGTCGGTGGGGAAAGTGGCGCAAATGGAAGACGTATGAAAAAAAAATGGATTGATAATATTAGAGAACAATGCGAGAATCAAGGGGTGTCTTTTTTCTTTAAGCAATGGGGAACATGGGGTAGCGATGGCAAGAAAAGAAACAAACGTGCTAATGGTAAATTATTGGATGGAGAGATAATACAAAATTTACCTGAAATTGAAACGGCATAGTTTATGATCGTATATCACGGTAGCGATCAAATCATTAAAGTCCCAGAGCTTCGCCAACCAACAAGAACCCTTGATTTTGGCACTGGCTTCTATACGACCACTAACAAAGAACAAGCAATAGATTTTGCCATAAAGGTCTATGAACGTTCATTTAGAGCAAGAAATATCCCGCAGGGAAAATTTGTTAGCGTGTATGATGTGGACTATGAAGCAATGCAACGGGAACTTGATGTCTTGCATTTTGGATCTGCTACAGAAGAATGGTTTGATTTTGTTATCGCCAACCGCAGAAGCACTTGGCAAGGTAAGAAATATGATATAATCTACGGCCCTGTGGCAAATGATACCATCTATCGTACTTTAATCGCTTTTGAGAATGGAATACTCTCAAAGGACGAGACCATCGCAAAGTTGAAAGCCTATCAATTGTTTGACCAAATGACTTTTGCATCGGAACAAGCCCTTCCGTTTCTGAAATTCTCGGGTTTTATGGAGGTTCCCAATGGCTGATTCCCAATTCAAAGCAACATTAGAAATGCTTGTTCCTCTTGTTATCAAAGAAATACTAAAAAGCCGAAACATAACCGAACAAGAAGCCTTTGAATTGTTGTACGCATCATCCCTATACGGCGCACTGGAGGTGGAATCTACCAAGCTATGGCATTTAAGCCAGTTGACCTTGGCAAACTTGTTGGACGAAGAACTTGAAACGGGTACCATCACGTTTCCAGAGGAGGCATAGCAATGAGTGATAATGTAGATTTTATCGCATACTGCTTAGAGGAATATAAATTCGCAAAGGGCATGGCTGGGAAAGATGTTATCGCACTTTTCAAGAAATACGATATTATTGATTACATCATTACCTGTTACGGAGCGTTGCACACGACGGGCGGCTTTGCCATCGTGGAGGATGTTGATTCGTTAATTGAAGATATTGAGAAAAAGCGGAAAACTAAGGTACAATAATCTAATTCGCCTATCAAATTGACGCAGGAAGGTAAACATGGTACAGCGAGTCAGGAGGGACGCAATGGCCCAACAAGAAAGCATGGACATACTGGAGTTCCAGCGGCGGTTTGCGACGGACGACGCCTGCCGAGAGCATCTGTTCAAGATACGCTGGCCGGAAGGCCCGACGTGCGCAAAATGCGGCGGCGGGAATTTCTACAGGATAAGCGCAAGGAACGTCTACGAGTGCAGATGCGGGCGTCAGGTGTCGCTGACCGCTGGCACGATCATGCACGGCAGCCACACGCCGCTGCGCAAGTGGTTCTGGGCGATATACATGGCGGCGCGCGACAAGAGGGGCGTGTCCGCGTCGCGGCTGCAGAAGGAGCTGCGTGTGTCCTATCCCACCGCGTGGCTGATGCTGCACAAGATCCGCCACGGGATGGGCGGGAGGGACGGCCAGTACCTGCTGTCCGGGATAGTGGAGACGGACGAGACGTACGTCGGGGGGAAGAAGGAAGGCGGCAAGCGCGGGCGCGGGACGGGGAAGACGCCGGTGCAGGTGGCCGTGTCGCTGGATTCGGCTGGGAAGATCCCCGGGTTCGTGAAGATGGAGGTCCTTGAGGACGCGAGCGGGGAATCGATAGGGGCTTTTGCGGGGCGGAACATAGCTGAAAGGTCGGCGGTGCGGACCGACGGGTTCAGCTCGTACCTTGCGGCGCTGGGCGGGCAGTACGAGTACAGGCCCGAGCGGTTCGATTTCAAGGGGAACCCGGGGCATTTGAAATGGCTGCACCGAGTCGTCGGGAACGCGAAGGCGTTCATCCTCGGGACGTACCATAGTCTGGGAAAGAAGCACCTGCAGGCGTACCTAAACGAGTTTTGCTTTCGCTTCAACCGCCACCGCGCCGAGGGACAGCTGTTCAACAGATTGCTGAACGCCTACGCCAATTCCCCGACCATTACTTACGAGGAACTGGTGTCGCCTGTGGCAACTTGAGAGTCGAATTTTATATATTATAAGCTAAGGTAGATACTTTTTTGACATGCTTTTCCTTGATGTTAAGAAATCCAGCCCAAGAGCTTTGATCTTCTGTTCTTCATTACCGATTTCTATTTTCCAGCGTTTTTCCATAAAAACAAGCATTTTGATGCCGCGTTCCAAAATTTCTTTTTCAGTCCATTCATCATAAAGTGTTATCTCATTTTCACTGTATGAACCAAATCTGTAACCAGTCAGTTCCGCATCCCTTTTTTCGTTGAATGGTTTGTTGCTAAGAGATGAATTTTTTGCTTTGGACAGTGCCAAAAGATTACCAAGAGAATTTCTTAGTGCATTTTTCTGAGCTTGTGTAAATTTTGAAAACCTACTCGTCCAATACGGATGGTGTGCTTTCTGTGGATAAATATGTTCTATAGAAGAAAAATCATGTTCATAATTTTCTTGCACAAAATCATTCCAATCTATTTTTTCTTTCTTTCTTTTTGATTGTGAATGCAAATAAACCTCATATTCAAAAAAGAAATATCTCACAAATTTCCATGTATAATAATTTTTTCCAAATTTACCCCAATCTGTAAGACTCTCAACTATACTACCTTCTTTCAACATGCCGTCAATATCTTGCGTAACACTCTCCAATAGCTCATCGCCAGTAATATTTTTAGAAATATATGGTGTTGAATAATAATATTGTCCATGTCTTCTTCTGCGATAATTATTATTCAATACCGATTGGATAAAATAATATTTTTCTAACTCTTTAATCATCTTAATTCGCATAGCTTCCACATTTTCTATTCGGTACACCGAAAAAATAAGAGGATAGATGTTTCGATCCATCAGCCTTCCTAGCTGTTTAAGAATGTTTTTTTCTTCATCACTATAATTGGAATCATTTGGAGAAGACAAATTGTAGTACAACTCTACCGATTCTTTTAGTTGTTGTGAAAATTTATAAATAAAATTACGTGTTATCTTAGGCAAATGAGACGTATTCTCATCTTGCCCTAATCTATTTTGGGCAAATAACTCGTTTAATAAGAACCTATTATTTCTTTCAATTGCCATTTCAAATCTTTGTAACATTCTGTCCTTTCTGGCATCAGGTTCATCTGGGATTTTTTCAATTTGAGTCAAATAAAAATACGTAAAAAATGTTCTTAAAAAAACATCATCTACAATTGGATGAACACTATTCTTTCCAAGATAATGGTAAGCTGATTTCCACGCATCATTTATTACCCTCCTTAATCTGTTCCCAGATCCATCTCCAGCAGACGTAGGAAGTTTTGTTGAAAGAAATATCAACCTATTCTTAAGTAATTCCAGTGTTGTCAATAATTTCCCTCGATTATTCATTGTTTCAAATGTAACAAAAACGTCAATATCATTAGATATTTCGTATGCATTAAAAACAAATTGTTGTGTCGTTTTTACAAAAACAGTATTTATTTCTCCCGCTGTCATATTTTTCAATTTATTAGTAAAAAAAGATTTTGCAACGAAAAGGTTTTTTGTGTAAATTGTCTCTTGCTTTGGATGATGAATATCTGATTTTTCCATAAAAATATGCGTTTTCAAATATTCATAACTGGGATTGTCTTTTTCATATCCAAAAATATATGACTTTGATATCCCCTCTGGCTTAGCGTCAAAAATATACTTTTTCTGAATATCTTTAAGCTCTGTAAAATTCAAATGTTTTTCTTTTGTATTTTCTAGTATGGCTATTATGAAAATAACTATCGTTGTTAATCTTTGCTGTCCGTCTACGACATAATATGGCTTAAAATTTTTTGATTTAATTATCCATGCATCGTCCTCCCATTTATCCCATTTGTTTTCTGGGACTTTTTCCAGCGTCAAGACCCCAAGGTAATGCTTTGAATCGGTATGCAGTTGTTCAATGTCTATCCAGAAATCATTTAACTGATCTATGCCCCACGAATACCCCCTTTGGTAATCTGGTATTCGGAAAAGGGTTTCCGTAAATACCCTTGAAACAGTAAACAGCTCTGTCTGCACACACTACCTCGATAAACAAAATCTGTTAGTATTTTACTGTGAAGGCGAGGATGTTGTCAAGCCCTCGCATTGCCTCAAAATTATTCTAGCCCAAAAGGGGCCGTGCCTCAAAACAAAAATCTAGCCCAAATTACAATGGTTCCTGCCTACCACGGAGGAACAAATGGGGTTAGACATGAAAACCAAAAAAAA
>Ga0209755_10009393_pt1 | contig 10337 bp, 12 predicted proteins | sample TergutCo191P1_FD_187301 | JGI IMG/M metagenome (GOLD analysis project Ga0209755, IMG submission 187301) | Cornitermes sp. P1 segment gut microbial communities from Petit-Saut dam, French Guiana - Co191P1 (SPAdes) (version 2) | ecosystem: Host-associated > Arthropoda: Insects > Digestive system...
CAACCGAATACTCGTCATACGCAATTAATTTACTGAGCTTCGGTCTCAGCTTTTCAAGCGCACGATAATGAGTTGTCAATACAGTGTTTAATTTTACACCAGTTTTTTGGCTGATCTCGGCAAATGAGCAATCTTCATAATACCGTAGTATCAGTATCTTTTTTTCAATTTCCCGCAGAGTGTCAAGCGAAGTCATAACTTCGGAAGCTTTTTCACGTTCCATAATCTGCTCAACAACATCATCTTCACTCACAAGCAAATCGACATAATCCATTTCTTGCCGTTTTTGCTTTTTATACTCACGATATGCAAGACGTATACAAGTTGTTGAAAGATAACCGAAGTTACATTGACACTCATCTTTGACTTGTAAAAAGGCATCGTGCACTATGTCTTCCGCCAAGTCGGCGATATTGCGAAGGTTAGAAAACTTATGTCTGATAAAATTGTAAAGCTCATTTCTTAATTTTTCCACAAGTTTTCATTTCCTTTCACTATATAAAAGCAAAAACATAATGATTTTATTTCATAAAATTTTACTTATTTTATCTTATTTTTTATTTTATTTATATATTAAATTTTCAATATATTCCGTAAAATCTTAGGCAAACTTGCACATAACGTTCTAGGTAACTGCGGTTTTTATACCCAAACCGCCCGAACAGGGTATTTTGCAATTACCATTTATTATGCGACATTAGGTTTTCTTATAATCTATTTATTTTCCCTGATCCGGAAATATTAGTTTTTACGTCAGAAGGGTTTCCACGATAGTTTATTTCGCCGGAACCTGATACTATTGCGTTTAGATTGTCTGTAACAAAAATATTTGCAATTCCGGAACCGCTAATATTTATGGTTATATATTTTGTTATGAATTCATTCCCATTAAATTTTCCTGATCCGGAAATCTTGATATTTGAATTATCATTATTTCCGGAAATATAAATATTCCCGGAACCTGAAATTATTGAAGAAAATATTTCACTTTCCAAAGTAACTTTTATATAACCGGAACCAGATACATTTGTTTCAAATATTGATGAAGTTACTTTATCATTACTCTCAAAACTCCCTGAACCGGATATTGAAACAGAAGTCAATACAGGTGAATAAATCTCTACCAGAATTTTTGTGAATGAATAATTTCCGTTTTTGATTTCTATATACAGAGTATTATTTCTTATTTCTGATGTTACAAATTCAATAAGATTTGAATCGGCAGTAACAACTACTCTATATTCTGGACTAGTATTAAATCTTATTTCAACACTGCTGCCACTATTAATTTTTTGGAATGACGATACAATCCTTTCTGATGTCACTAAATGACCATTTCCTGCTATTGGAATAATGGTACAAGATGCAAAAAACGCAATAATTCCAGTGATAAATGATATCAAAATGATGGGTAATTTCTTCATAAACTCCACTCCAAAAATTTTATTTATGGAAACTAATTACTATTGTTTCCAATAATTTATTTATCCTATATGTACAATCCTTTATTCTATTTTCCTCTGTTTTCCATGAATCCGATAACGGAAAGTTTATTCCGTCTTTTGCGTTTTTTCCTAAATCCCACATATTATCTTTTAATTTATTTTTATTAAGCCATTTTACTATAAAATCTAATTGTTTTTTACATTCAGGATTATTAAATTTTGCCAATAATTCAATTGCTCTTATATATCCATTAATATTTTTTACATTAAAACTTTCCGGTACAGTTAATAGTTTATTGTCATATATGTAATAAATTCCTGAATTATTTTCTAATATATATTTAAAGTAATATTTTTCTATATTTTTTTCCAATAGATTTGTTATTATTGATACAAGATAAAATATTGAGATATTTTCATGTATAGTTTTTACTCCGAATGTTTTTATATATGATTCTTTATAGATATTATGATCATATTTTTTATTTATAAATGCCGCATTTATAATTTCTACCCATTTATGAGCGACATTATTTGCTGCATTATCTTTTTCTGAAAATATTTTTATCCATGCTGACAATAATAATTCTGTCCCTATATGCCAATTTGCGAATTTTTCCACACGATCAGGATATTTTGTTTTGCCAATTAAACAATTATGCATATATTTTAATGCTTTCTTAATTGGTTTGTCTTCTGAAGTAAATCCTAATATTTCCAGCCTTCTTAATGCCTGTTCTGTTGTAATTGACGATACTGAATCTTTATGTAATGTATGAAAATAACCCCATGAACCGTCATCAAGTTGCATTTCAATTAATTTTTTAGCCCATTTTCCGCTTTTAAAATCCATTTTTTCCTTTTATTATATATTAGCAGCATTTTAACATAATTTGTTTATTTGTCAATTACTAGAATTACTTCGTAATTCCTTGAAATTTAAAATAAACCCGTAGTGCCACATGTAAAAATTATACTGAAATAGGCAAACTTGACAAAAAAAATGAAATGTTTTATATTACTTAGTATTAAGAGGTATTTCTATGAAAAGTATTCGCGAATTATCAATGTTGATTTTATTTATGGCTGTTTTAGTTTTTTCAAGCTGCGATAAAACAGATGCTGCTAAAGCATTGGCTTTACAAACTTATAATTTATCTAAAGAGATGATAGCGTCTGTTTCTGATCTCAATAAAATTGCAAAATTAGGTAAGGAAGCCGCTGATATAGCGTTAAAGGTCGATGCGCTTTCTTCCGTTAATAAAACCGCTTATAAAATTGAAATGGCGCGGCTTGTCAGTTCGGATGCCGGAACGTTATTAAAGGATTTACCTGCCGCATTTAGTCAAATTCAAAATTCAATTAACTCGCCGGAAATTCAAGAAGCGTTTAAACGCTTTTCATCTTTGTTTTAATCTTCAATTTCACCTAACGCCGGCGGCTGCGCTCCGTACCTCGTGCAGACAATTGCCGCGGCTTTGTTGGCAAATGATAACGCGTCACGCAATTCTGTTTCGCTTAGATTTACAATCATGTTAGGTGACAATTTTCCGCGCAGTTCAAGATGCGCTAAAAACGCGCCGAGGAAAGTGTCGCCTGCTCCCACTGTGTCGCCGGTGTTTGGAATTTTTACGCCCGGGACGCTTGTTTTTATTACGGTGTTATCGCCGCGGCGTAAAAGAGCGGCGGTTCCGCTGCTGCCAAGCGTTACGATGGCGAGGCGCGTTCCAAGATCGATCATTTTTTCCAGAGCTGTTTCAGGTTTTGCGTCAGGAAAGATAAACTCAAAGTCTTCGCCGGAAATTTTCGCGATTGTACAAAGACCCGCCCATTTTTTAAAACGAGTCAAAAAAGCCTCGCGGTCTTTGATAAAAAACGGACGGATATTAGGATCAAAAGCGATAACTTTTTTTTCGGCGGATTTTACGGTTATAAAAGACTCTATTGTTGAAGCGATTGGTTCCATTGTCATACACACCGATCCGAAGACAACGCAGGAAATATCAATATCGGAATTTTTCTCCAAAACAGAATTTAGTTCGTTATGCGAAAGCAATCGGTCTATAGCGCCTTCATGGTAAAATGCATACTGCGGTTCTTTTCCTTCTTCTGTTTTTATAATCGCTAAAATAGGATTTTCTTCGCCTCGGATTAAAAAATTTTCTTTTACATTGTATTCGCGGAGCTTTTGCACTTGAATATCACCGAAAAAATTATTTGAGATTCGCCCGAGAAATCCTACTTGAAAATTTGTATTCTTAAAAAGATTTCCAATCGCTATCGATGTGTTGTATGCGCATCCTCCGGGAATAGGCATAAAAACTTCTCCGAACTCGGGGGAATTTTTTCTGAACATATCGATAACAGCTTCGCTGATACATAAAATCATAATTCATTATATCTGAAATTTACGCCTTTACAAGAAGAAAAATTTTATTTATTATTTTTTTAGAATCAATTATGCCGGAAAAAAAATTTGATATTGAAATATTAGACACAACCTTGCGGGACGGCGCTCAAGGCGAGGGAATAAATTTTTCTCTGCGCGATAAATTATCCGTTACCGAAGCATTAGACGATCTCGGAATCGCATGGATCGAGGCGGGAAGCCCCGCAAGCAATCCGAAAGATATGGAATATTTCAAGCAGGCGGCGTCTCTCAAATTAAAAAATTCAAAAATATGCGCTTTTGGCTCGACGCGGAAAAAAGGAATAAAAGCTTGTGATGATCCTCAGCTTCGCTCGCTGATTGACGCCGGAACCGAAGGCGTTGTCGTTTTCGGAAAGACATGGGATTTGCACGTAAAAAATGTGTTAAATGCCGCGCCGGAAGAAAATATTGCGATGATTTTTGACACAATAAATTTTTTAAAATCCAAAGGACGGGTTGTTTTTTATGATGCCGAGCATTTTTTTGACGGCTGGACTTGTGATCCTTCTTACGCGCTTTTGACAATAAAAACCGCGCTTGACGCAGGCGCGGACAGAATTGTGTTATGCGACACTAACGGCGGAAATTTTCAGGATAAAATCGCCGAAACCGCGCGGGAAGTAATCAAAGAATTTCCGCAGAATATTATCGGTATTCACGCGCATAACGACTGCGGTATTGCGATCGCCGCGTCTTTAGCCGCGGTTCAAGCCGGATGTACTCATGTGCAGGGAACTCTTGTCGGTTTCGGTGAAAGATGCGGAAACACTTCTTTAGCGGCGCTCATTCCGTCGCTCGAATTAAAACTTTCTCTCCGCTGTCTGCCGCAGGGAAATCTTGTCCGCATCGGAGAGATAACAAGAAAAGTAGCCGAAATCGCTAATGTCAATATCAGCGATGATATGCCTTACATCGGCGCGCACGCTTTTTCGCACAAGGCAGGAATGCATGCCGACGCCGTTTTAAAAACAAGCCGTTCTTTTGAACACGTCACTCCGCAGGCTGTGGGGAACGACCGTCATCTTTTAATGAGCGAAGCAGGCGGACGCGCCGCTGTAGCGGAGCGTGTGAAAAAGATAGAGCCTGATGTTCACAAGGATCACCCTGTAATAATTTCGTTAGCTGATAAATTAAAAAAACTGGAAGCCGAAGGCTGGGCGTATGAGGGAGCGGACGCCAGTTTTGAAATTTTAATTCTGCGCGAGCTGGGACGTTATACGCCATATTTCAATATTGAAGCGTACCGTGTTATGAGCGAACATCCGTCAAATGAAAAACTTGAGTGCTCTCACGCGTGGGTAAAAGTTCTGGTTGACGGACAAAGCGAAGTCGCCGCTTCCGAAGGAGCAGGTCCTGTCGGCGCGCTGGACATCGCGCTTCGCAAAGCTCTCACGCGGTTTTTTCCGGGTCTTGCGAAAGTAAGACTCGAAGATTATAAAGTCCGCGTCATCGACGGAAAAGACGCTGCTGCGGCTCGTGTGCGGGTTTTGATTCAATCTACGGACGGGCAGAAAAGCTGGAACACAGTTGGAGTAAGCGCCGATATAATCGACGCAAGCCGCGCCGCTCTTGTGGACTCAATCGAGTATATGTTGATTCAAAAAAAGGAAAAATGAGTGTGAAATCAATGTATTAATAGATAAAAAATTATATTGGTTTAATTGTTTTATAATATTGCCATTATTGTTTAAATATTATATAATCGGATACTGGACGTAAGGAGATTGAATGAAAGTCTTTTTGATTGGCGGAACAGGTCTTTTAGGGAGCGGGGCTGCAGGAGAATTGATTAAACGCGGGCATGAGGTAAACGCGATTGCTCTTCCTCCTGATATGGAAGATATTCCTTCCGGAATGAAACTCGATTTTAAAAATTATCTTACGCTGTCCGATGATGAATTGCGTAAATGCTTCTTAGGCTGCGATGGTTTTGTTTTCGCTTCCGGTATTGATGAGAGAGTGACCGGTCCAAAACCTATATGCGATTATTTTAACAAATATAATGTTATTCCGCTCGAACGAATGATGCGAATCGCCAAAGAGTGCGGAGTAAAAACCGCGGTAATTTGCGGCTCATATTTTTCTCACTTTGATAAAAAATGGCCTCATTTAAATTTATCAAAATGGCACCCGTATATTAAAAGCCGCAGAGAACAGGAAAAAATGGCAATGTCATTCGCGGATGATAAGTTCAATGTAGGAATATTAGAGCTTCCTTACATTTTCGGAACTCAGAAGGGTAGGGAGCCTGTTTGGACAATCATTGTAAAAGCAGTGCGCGGCATGAAAAAATCGACGATGTATCCGAAGGGCGGCACGACAATGGTAACAAGGATGCAGGTCGCGCAGGCGATTGCCGGCGCTTTGGAAAAAACAAAAGGCGGAGTCTGCTGGCCAATCGGATGTTACAATAAAACATGGAAAGAATTTCTTACAATCGTTCATAACAACATGGGAATGAACGGAAGGAAAATTATCACAATTCCGAACTGGCTTTTAAATATCGGCGTTAAGTTTATGGAGAAAAGTATCCGCGGCGAGGAAGAGACAGACGTTGAGACCGAGAGCGGAATTCGTCTTTCCAAATTTTCCGATATACAGGGAGCGGAAACTTTTATTGACAGGTCGCTAGCCTGCGATCCTCTCGGAGTGCAGGATGATGATATTGAGAAAGCAATCGGCGAATCAATCCGCCTTGCTGTTGATGTTCTGGACGGAAAAGTAAAACTAATCGGCATGAAGGGTGAATAAAATGACAAAAATTTATTATTTCAGCGCAACGGGAAACAGTCTGTGGTCGGCAAAAAAAATCGCGGAGATTATCGAAGAAAAAGATCGAACGCAAAAGTGCGAGTTATTCAACATCGGCATTGAATTTGAAAAAGAAAATATTTTAATCGAGGCGGATGCCGTAATATTAGTTTTTCCTTCATACGCTTACGGTCTGCCGATTGCCGTAAAACGATTTGTAAAAAAAGCGGAATTTAAAACTCCGTATATCGCGTCATTTGTCACATTCGGTTCTTCTCCTCTTGGAACGCACGGAATGTTAAGGCGTATTTTAAAAAAGAAAAAAATAAGTAAATTATATTTTGGCAGGATTCCGGCGGTAGAAAATTATCTTGCGATGTTTGGAACGCCGAGCGAGGAAGTAATCACAACACGCTTTGCGATGCAAAGAGAAGCGACAGATGACGCCGCGCAGTCTGTAATCGAAAGAAAAGAGAATAAAGTAAATACATTTACTCCGTTTTCATTATTTATAACAGGGTTATTTTATTGCGGCGTAAAAATATTTCACCGGTGTTATCAAGTCAGCAAAAAGAAATGCTCAGGTTGCGCTGTCTGCGTGAAGCTTTGTCCTGTCGGCGCGATTTCCATGAAAAAAAATAACCGTCCTTTTTTCTCTTCCAAGTGCGAGTGCTGCCAGGCGTGCGTTAATTTGTGTCCGTTACGCGCAATTCAATTTACGCGCGTAAGATACGGTACGCCTGGTTATCGTCATCCTGAAATTGAATTAAAAGAACTGATGCGTTAAATTAATGCGGCATGAAAACAAACAAAAAAATACAGCGCTTGTAACCGGAGCCAGTTCCGGCATCGGGTTTGCTTTTTGCGGGGAGTTCGCGCGTCTTGGTTATCCGCTTTTAATGGTCAGTAACGAAGATGAAAAGCTCAAAGAAGCGGCGGGCGATCTTGAAAATAAATACAAAGTAAAAATTACTTCTGTGTGCATGGATTTAGCTAAAAATGATTCAGCGCTTGAGCTTTTTAATTTTTGCGAAGCGAATAATATAAATATTGAGATTCTTGTAAATAACGCCGGTATTTTCTTTTTTAAGGACATTCTTGATACAAAACTTGAGTTAAATGAAAAGATAATAAATCTTCACTGCCTTACTCCCGCAAATTTATCAAGTCTTTTTTCGCGTAAAATTATTGCGGATAACAGAAAAGGTTATATCCTTAATATGTCATCGATTTCCTCCAGGATGATGATGCCGGGTATCGCGATGTACAGCGGCACTAAAAGTTTTCTTCGGAATTTTTCGCGCGCTTTGCGCAATGAAATTTTTAATAAGGGAATAAGCGTTACAACAGTGAGTCCCGGAGCTGTCGCGACAAATCTTTACAATCTGCCTGAGCGTTATCAGAAACTCGGCATTTTTTTGAAGGTGATTATTACTCCTGAACGCTTCGCGCGAAAAGCTGTTCAAAAAATGTTTAATAAAAAAGCGGAATATATCCCCGGCGGTTTTATTAACACATTGTTTATCATTATAGTTAGGTCTCTGCCTGAATGGCTGATAAGAATTATTAAGAAAAAAATTGATAAAAAATTAAATCCGCTTTAAAAACATTAATTTTTTAACATTTATTAGATGGATGGATTAATTCTCTTCAAACATTTCTTCTATAGATAATTCTTTTAATATATTCATCCAATCTCTTCTGCCATACAAAAACCTTACAATTTTAATATATTTATTATCTTCACCTATTATATAAAATATTAAATAATTCTTAACTTTTTTTAACCTATAGCCTAAATTAGCTAAATACTCATCATTTACAAGGTCTATGAGCAGGATTTTCGCTGATTTCAAATAATTTTTGTTTTATCTCTTTTTTTAGATTATTGGCTGCCATTGGAGCCTCTAAATCATTTTTTATATAATTATAACTTGATGTAATATCTTCTTTATATAATTTAGATATTTTTAACCTGTACATTTGTCTATTTAAGATTGTCTAAGTAATTCATGAATTCTTCTTCTTCGATATATTCACCGTTATTTATTTGATCCAAACCTGCCTGTAAAGCGGAATAAAGCTCGTTTTTACTTTTACCGATTAATTCTTGGTATGCTTCTTCGGTCATTACTGCAAATCTGCCTTGATCATTATTTGAGACGATTACAGGCTCTTTATAATTCTTGCAGTAATCAAGAAATTCATTTAAATTATTGAGAAAATCCATGCTTTTTCTGATTGCCGGCATATAACACCCCGCTTATTATAAAATTCAATATATTACCATTGTTATACAAAGTCAATAGCAAAAATAAGCAGGGTTATTATATGATTTTTTTATTTAACTACCCTTGACGCAACAACGATTTACCATTTCTGTTGTTGCGGGCGATGACCTGGCGATTCGACTTGAAGTTCTGTGCGACAGTATTGACCTTTGGGTCTTTGTCCGCACCACCGGCAATAACTTGCTTGGCCTTTTTATTTCCCGCCATAAAGATGACCCGATGGAGCGCCGGTTGGAGTTGAGCGATATCAAGGCCATCAGAGGCACCTAGACGATTAATTACCCACGCAGCCACAACACCGCTATTGCTCTGGTCTGCCTGCAATTTTAAAACTCCACTACCACTCCATGTATATATATTCCCGCCGATATGCAAATGCACTTCCGTCAGATCTCTACCATTAAAGACATTTTTTGCCGCCCCATCAAGACCATTGTATGCGGTCGCCATTGCGCCGGCAGTGCCGGAGAATGTTGCGCCGTTGTTACCTTCCGCGCCGACACGATAAATCGGTTTCGGAAACACTGTTCCTTTGGAATAATCATAAAGCCCCGTGCAGTCGCCTGTGTCTTTTATGCAGTCTTCGCCGATTCCCAAATGTCCGTTTCCGTTATTGTCCGTATCCGGGCAGTATACAGGTTGTGCTTTCGGGTCATCACAGGACATTATACCAATGATTACTCCCGCCATCATTATCAAAACCCAAATTTTATTTTTCATAACAAGCTCCTATTGTTAAAATATAAATTTATAAAAAGCAGTTTCCCTTAAGAAGGACGTGGCTGTCCGAGAAGAATAAAAACCACCGAGGACACAGAGAGACACAGAGGTTTTTGTGCGAAATTCTTCTCTTTTCTCTGTGTTCTCTGTGGTTAAATTCTTACTTATTGGACAGTTCCTGACCCGCAGTCCGCGAGAGCGGACATTTAATCCATTCCTTAAAAGAGACAACACCTGTAAGGTGTTGACACTGTTATTTATATAGTGTGTATAATTGAGTGTTGAGTGTTGAGTTCATTGCAAAAATTGCCTTTGGCAATTTTTGCTTGGAGTTTTCAAACCCATAAAATGGGCTTTTTATGTCTGAATATTCTGCTTTTTTTATCATCGTGTTATTTTACAATACTTATTTTTTTATTTCAATACTAAAATTTGGGAATTTTTTTGGGGTTTTTTTGGGGTTTTATATTGACCTAATTTTTTCCAGCATTTCTTCTTCTGTATATGTTTCACCATTTTCAATTTGTTTCATTCCAATTTCAATTGCTTGATATAATTCTATTCTGCTCATCAATTCATCATATTTTTCCATGCTCATAATAGCTAAATCCCCCTGTCCATTTTTTGTAATGAATACTGGTTCCTTGTAATTATGGCAAAATTCAGAGATTTCACTATAATTTTGTAATAAATCAGTAC
>Ga0209755_10009394_pt1 | contig 10335 bp, 10 predicted proteins | sample TergutCo191P1_FD_187301 | JGI IMG/M metagenome (GOLD analysis project Ga0209755, IMG submission 187301) | Cornitermes sp. P1 segment gut microbial communities from Petit-Saut dam, French Guiana - Co191P1 (SPAdes) (version 2) | ecosystem: Host-associated > Arthropoda: Insects > Digestive system...
CAGGCTCACCAAGCGCAATAAGCGCATTGTATGCCGCAATCCATCCGCAACCATTATACCAACCCTCGTTCATGCCCGGTCTTGAGCCCATCTGAATCAATGTTGCAGGTGGAAGTCTTTGATTGTCAATCGGTGTTTCCAAGTCAAAGTAAATGCTACGATTATGCACATAGTTTGCATTTGCACCTAGCTGACCCTGTTGCTCTGCTTGCTCCATCTCAGCCTGCATTGCCTCTGCCAATTCTGCCTCAAGCCGCTCTGCTTCCAGCCTCTCAGCTTCAAGCTGTTCATTCTCCAGACGCAATTGCTCTTCAATATAAGCTAAATGACTCTGCACAGTTCTTGAAATTGCGGCAAACATTCTCATAATCGAGTCAGAATCGCCAATCTCCCGATAAATTTCAAGCGCACTTTGGTACGATTCAAGAGCATACTGAAACATCTCGTTTTCGTAGTAAAAGTCACCCTGCTCCTCATATTCTAGTGCAATTACACGTTTAGCTTCGATAATCCGTTGCTCAGTTTCTTCAACCAGTTCCTGAACAACTGTAACACCCTCATCAAAATCAAGCGAATCCGCCAAACTTCCGGCATTTTCAAAAATGAGCAGAGCATCGTCATAATCGCCATGCTCCAAAAGCATTTCACCAAAAGCGACCATTTCTTCAAAGTAAATAAACTGTTCGTTTAATTCAATAATTTCGCCAATAAAGCCTGAGTCGAGCTCTTCTATGTTCCTTGCTAAATTTTGTGCAAGGATAAACTCATTGTGCGCCGCTTGAAAATCGCCCAGTTCGAAATACTCTAAACCATCCATCATATGTTCGATGACGGCGATGAGATCACCTGTCAGAGACAAATAGTGGTCATCGTCAAGGCGCAAAGCTAGCTCATGTGCTTCAAAAGCCTCAGAGAGAGCAGACTCGTTTTGCCCACTTTCGACATACTCTATGGCTTGCGCCAAGCGAGTTTCCATGTCATTGCGTAGCCTTTGCAGATGCCATAAATAGGCTAAACCCGCTGTAATAAGAATAACGCAGGCAGAAGCGACAGCAATAACACGAAATTTCTTCATCTTATTATTTTCCCCCGGACGTTGCAGCAGTCAATCCTTTCAAATCTGCCAAAAACTCGTCAACCGCTGATTTATCTGTTGCCCATGACATTACCAGCCGCACTGCTACGTCGCTTTCGACTTTTGCCCATTCGTAAAATCCGTATAACTCGCTCAGCTTTTGCGAAATGTCGGTTGGTAGCACAGGCACTACAAAGTTTGTCTGTGCTTCAAATAGTAGTTTGTAACCCAATTTTTGAATTCCGCTTGCCAGATAACTTGCTGTCTCGTTACTGTGACGAGCCAGTTTGTCGTATAGTCCATCGGAAAAAAGCGTCTTGAACTGTACACCCATAGCAGATGATTTTGCCAAAAGCGCACCGCGTTGTTTCATTAAATATCTAAAATCAGGTTTTAAGGCATCATTAAAAATAACTACAGCTTCACCAAAAAGTGCGCCGTTTTTAGTTCCGCCGACAAAAACCGCGTCAACGAGCCTCGCAAAATCGGCATAGTCTAAATCACAAGACGCCGAATTAAGCGCGGCACCAAACCTAGCACCGTCAACATACAAATAGAGTTCATTACTCCTGCAAAATTCTGATATTGCAGTCAGTTCAGCCTTGTTGTAGACTGTCCCTCCCTCTGTCGATTGCGAGATATACACAAGCCGTGGCTTAACCATGTGCTCATCTTCATGTTCGTCCAAAACAGATTCAATATCGGAAACAGCGAGCTTTCCATCATATCCTACGCGAGTGCAAACCTTGTGCCCTGTGGCCTCAATCGCCCCTGTCTCATGCACAAAAATATGCCCTGTCTGCGCGGCGATAACGGATTCATGCGGACGCAGAGCCGATGAAATCACCAAGAGATTTGTGAGTGTACCGCCCGAAACAAAGTGAACGTCAGCACCGGGTGCCTTAAACTTCTCCTTGATAAGCTCTGCGGCATCTCGACAAAAGACATCAAGCCCATAGCCGTCAAGCTGCACTGTACCGGCATTTTTAAGCGCATCCAAAATAAGTGGGTGCACAAGCTCACTGTAGTCGTTTCTAAAACTGTATTTCATATTTTCGTGTCTATTCCTCTCCTCTTAAAATCAAGCACAAATGCTCATGAATTGTCATTAAAGATACAAACATGAGCATTTCTCCGATAACGTTATTGCTCTGCGCTGTCGATTTCACTCAGCTCCGCAAATTTTGCTTTCATTGTCTCGTTTCCGCGTGTCAGCCGCTTTATTGTGACTTCTTCCGCCTTATTGTTCGCCAACCGTAAATTGTTATCCGACGACAAAAGCGCTTCCTTAGTCTTTTGCAGAGCGGCAATCGACTTGTCTATTTCGTCAATCGCTGTCTTAAACTTACGGCTCGCCAGGTCATAGTTTCTTGCAAATCCTGATTTGAAAGATTCAAGCCGCTCCTCAAAGTCTGTGATATCAATGTTTTGACTACGCACCAGCGCAAGCTCCGACTTGTAGTGCATGGAGTTCATCGCCGCATTGCGTAAAACGGTAATCATCGGAATAAAAAACTGCGGGCGTATAACATACATCTTGGGAAAACGATACGACACGTCTACAATCCCTGAATTGTAAAGCTCGCTGTCGCTTTCGAGAAGTGTTACCAAAACAGCGTACTCACAGCCTTTTTCATTGCGGTCTTTGTCAAGCTCTTTTAGGAAATCTTCGTTTTTCTTTTTGGTCGCAGTTTCATCGCCCTCATTTTTCATCTCAAACATAATGGAAATTATCTCGTTACCCTCATCATCCATTTCACGGTAGATATAATCTCCCTTACTGCCTGATTTTGCGTCGTTATCTTTTTCAAAATACGCAGCAGGAAATGCCGTTGCCCGAATTCGGTTAAACTCAGTCTCACAATGTTGCTCAAGAGTTTCGCCAACCATCTTGGTCGAGAGCTTTGCTTTCATGTCTCGGTAATATTCAATCATCTCTTCTTTTGTTTTAAGCTCATGTGCAAATTTCTCTTTGAGCGTAGCTTCAGAGAGTTTGCGCTCGGTGTCTTTGGATTTTAGCTCACCTAAAAGACTGTCACGCTCTTTTTCAGCTTTACTGACAGCTTCGGTGATTGCAAGTTTTTTCTCAGCGTCCTGCACCTGAATCTGAGCTTTTAACGTGGCAATCTGAGTGTCTTTTTCGGATAATTCATTTTGCAAACTGTTTTTAACGCTCGCCTGAGCAAGCTTAATTTCATCGCCTTTTCGCTCAAGCTCAGCTTTCAGCAGGTCTCGCTCTTTTTCAACATCCGCCAAAGCTTCGGAAACCGCAAGCCTTTTCTCTGCCAAGGCAAGTTCCCCCCGCTCTGCCAGAGCTTTCTCAAACTCCTTATCCCGAACCTGCTTTACAATATCAGCAAACCCGGATTCATCAACCTTAAAAACTTCACTGCATTTAGGACATTTTATTTCATTCATTGGTATGATTTCCTTTGTGTTTTATGGAGGCGAGTACCTCTAAACATCTTACCATATGGTAGAATTAATTGCTATAGCAAAAATATTTTAGTAATATTGCTCCTAGGGGTAAGTGTTTTTCGAAAAACTTACGTAATATATAGTGAATGCGTTCAAAATTTATGTGACGGCACATCAGTAAGGAGAATTCAAAATATGGAAGATGCGAAATTGATGCGACGAATTCAGAGCGGTGAGCAAGATGCGCTTTCTTTTATGATGGATAGCTATAGCAAGCTACTTTGGGTGATTGTTGGTGCAATTTTGAGCAATGTTGGGACAGCGCAGGACATTGAAGAGTGCATAAGTGATGTCTACGTCCATGTTTGGAAAAACCCAAAATCTTATAGCCCCGAAAAGGGCTCGCTCAAAACATATCTGGCTGTTATCGCCAAGAGTAAGGCGCTTGATGCTTACAGGAGACTGAGTAAAGTAAAGATTATCGAACTTGACGAGGCTATCGAAAGTTCTGACGATGATTTGCTCGCCCTTATCATGCAAAAAGAGATGTATAAGGAACTGTATGCGGCAATTGATTCGCTCACCGAACCAAACAAGGAGATCATCATGAGGCGATACTTTTTTGAAGAGAAGCCTGCACGCATCGCAGAGGCAATCTCACTTCCTGTAAAAGAGGTTGAAAACAGGTTATATCAAGGCAAACAGAAGTTGCGGAAAAAATTAGTATGCGGAGGATACGGACATGACTAATAAAGATTTAATTTCAGAGCTTTCGGATGAGCAGGTTGATAAGCTACTTAAATATGCACCTGCATATTCCGAGCAAAACCTAGCTAATATAAAGGCACAGACCTTAGATAAATTAAGCAATAAGGAGAATCCTGTCGTGAAAAAATCATTTTTTGGACGTTTAAGCGCTGCCGCTGTTGCCGCAGTGATTGCCGGGGTGACGCTGTTTTCAGTTGTCGCTGTCGCCGCCGGACCTACCATTATCGAGAACATATCTAGAATAATTTCTATTGTAAATCCCACGCATGTTATTGAGGATGCAGAGAGAAACATCAGCTTTAAGATGGAACTTAATGTGTTTGAGTATGAAGCGCAGCCACATCATGTAAGTTTTGAAGATGCCGGAGTAATAATATCGGAGGCAATATACGAAGAGTTCGGATTTTCGCTGGACGGTATGGTTGGGTATGCTACGTTTTTGGGGCCGACACTTGGTGGACTTCCCGAGCGATGGAGTGGAGTCATTATTGACGAGGAGTTGACGAATCATTCAGATAACGACATATTATTTCATTTTTTGATTGATGCAATCACAGGCGATGTGATATATTTGGCAATGAACACGCCTGAGACACCGTTTCACGGATAATGGGTGATGGTATTAAAGGGAGCGGATTTATTCGCTCCCTTTGTCGTGCTTACAGCAAGTTGCACGGAATGAAGTTGTTGCGCTCATCAATTGGAATCGGTTCTTCGATCATGCATACAATTCCGCCCGCCCCAATCTCTACGCTTGCTTTTTCTAAGATTGAAAACTTCTTCACCTCGCGGCGGTCAGGATTTGCTGATTTCTTGATTTCCAGTGGATGAATAAAATTACCCCTCTCAACAAACACATCAATCTCTTTTGCGTTTGAGTCCCGATAATATGTCATGTTTACCTTTGAGGGAGAGTAGGAGTAGCCTTTTAGCAGTTCGCTCACTACATAGTTTTCAAAATATTTTCCGCTTGCAGCTCCATTCATCAGCGTTTCATAAGTAGGCCACATAGAAATATATGCGGCAAGCCCTGTGTCGCAAAAGTAAAGCTTTGGCGTTTTTGACAGCCGTTTGAGCGCATTGCTGGCATAAGGTCGAAGCAGGTAAACGATTCCCAACCCCTCCAGTAATCGCAACCACTCTTTTGCAGTTGGTTGCGAAATGTCCGCTGCATCCGCCAGCGTTTTATAATTTACTTGCTCACTGAGTAGCGCCGCCGCACAGGTGAGGAATTTTGAAAATCGCAACATGTCCGTAACACCACCAAACTCTGCCACATCACGCATGAGGTAAGTGCTGATATATCCCTCATAGTATTCCGCCCGCTCCTCCGTGTCTGCCCTGAGCACCTGCGGCATCCCACCTCGCCAAATATGTTCAAACACTTGCCTGATGTTATTCTTTGAAATTACTTGTTGCCTTTTTTGCAAAGTGGTAAGCGAAAAATCCAAGTCGTCTGCAAGGTGAACTCCAAATTTCTCACTCTGCGACAAGCTGAACAAGTTCAGAATGCAAATGCGTCCTGCAAGCGTCTCACGCACATTCTTCATCGTTTTATACTGCTGAGAGCCTGTCAGCCAGAAGTTGCCTGTTTCTTCACTTTCATCACACATAATTTTTATTTGCGAGAACAATTCAGGTGCGTACTGGATCTCATCAATTATAACGGGTGGTTTATATGCTTGAAAAAACAACACAGGATCTTCCCGTGCAAGCTCACGTGCTTGGAGGTTATCAAGTGTAACATACGTTCGATTTTGCTCCTGAGCCAAGTGCTTGAGCATAGTTGTCTTTCCAACTTGTCTTGCTCCAACAACAAGCACAGCCTTAAAGAAGCCACTCATTTTAACAAATTTACGTTCTAAATCACGTGCAATATAGTTCATTGCCTTCTCCTAGTTTATGATAAAGTAAAGTGTGGTTTATTTTATCATAAGTTTTGAAGGCTTGCAAGACTTTTATAGCGGCTACACCTGTTTGGGCGCAGCCGCTTTCACTTTCACCTCACTCCCTATCGCCCTGACAACACCTTCATAAAAGTACCAGGTACGGTGGACTCAAAGCGAAGTTCCTCACCTGTAGTTGGGTGCTTGATGGCTAATACAGAGGCATGCAGACAGAGCCTGCCTACGGGATTCGTAAGTGCGCCATACTTTTTGTCACCCACTATGGGATGCTCCAAATCCTTCATGTGGACACGTATTTGATTTTTCCTGCCCGTCTCCAGAGATATATCCAGCAAAGAGTATCTGTCCGTGCTTTGGAGCGTACAGTACTTTGTAACAGCCAACTTGCCCTGACCTTTTTCCTTGCTGGAATACACAAACAGGGTCTTCGTCTGCTTGAGCCAAGATTTAATTTCCCCTTCGGGGGGCGAAACTTTGCCTTCCACAATAGCAATGTATCCACGCCGGAGAGCCAGCTCATCCCAGCGTTCTTGCAGTGCATATTTTATCCGCTCGTTCTTCGCCAATAGCATCACACCCGATGTCTCACGGTCAAGGCGGTGGACAATGAAAATCCGCCCGGATTTTGCTTTGCTTTTCATGTAGTCAGTCACAATATGATAGGCTGTGTTTGTATGCTCTTTGTCTGTCGAGATGGAGAGCATACCTGCCGGTTTGTCAATCACAATCACTTCATCATCTTCGTAGATAATCGGGATATCCATTTTCGCGCTGGTCTCAGGCGCCCTTTGAAGCACAGTAATCTGTTGCCCCGGTAATAGTGGGTGGGCATAATCCTTGCAACTCTCCCCATCAACAAGGATTTGCCCCCGCGTTAATATTCCTTTTACGTAGTTTCTGGATTTGTTGCTCATACAGGTGAGCAAAAAGGGTAGCAGGGTGGATTTTGTGGTAACGTTGAATGTTAGGTTATTTTTCATGTTAATGACCATTTCTTTCGAATATTCTCAGGCACAAAGCGACTCATGAAAGGAATTGTATCTCCCGAATCATCTCAATTGTCTTTGTAATCCACGCCAAAGCGCCATCAAAACGATAGCCTGTGAAACCTGCTACTTTTATAATTTCCGCAATCTCATCTCTCGTAATGGAAAAATCAAGTAATCCCCCCACAGAAACACCGGCTGCCGCTATTTCCTTGATGTAATCCCAGTACGTTCCGGCGTAGCCGAAGGTTGCGGCATATTTGACCGGGTCGCTTACCGCCTCGCAAACCATTTCCTCGGTATCCTCGTAGAAAAGGCTCCTACCATTGTCATAGAGCGGATAGAAGGACTCGCCCTCTACACTTATCTTGACGGCAATGTTAGACAGGTGGCGGTCATCTTGCCGTGTGATGAAGTCGAGCAAAATCATTCGGGCTATGTCATCCCGATATCGCGGGCGGACTGAAATCAGGTTTTGATATTCGTTGTCTGACCGAACCCCTTTAAGCAGGCGGCGAAAGTGCACAATATATTCCTTTGAAAAGTCATAAAGAAACTCAGAAAAAATCGTATCTTTGTCCACACGATATGCCGGACAACAGGGAACACCTAACCGCTCTGCCAGCAGATATACGGCCACTTCGGACTCCACATCTGTCATCAGCGGGCTAATTCGTTGCTTATAGATGCCGTACTGCCCTTCGTACACGCCGTAACGCTTGATATTATAGCCTTCCGGTGTATCGAGGGAGTCTCCTGCGAGGTCGATACGCTGATGAAACACGGAGTCGAACACGGCGGTTATGGTGGCGCCCAGTGTTTCTTCTTTGCTGTGTGCAATCCATAGTAAGTCTTTCGGATGAATTCCTCGTGTGATTTCCGCAATCTGCAGCACATCATAATGCGACAACCCGCAGCGGAACAAAATACGTTCGATGTCTCTGCGGTCACGGCTGACCATTCGCTCTGACAAAAACTCATGGAATTGCTCCTGCGTCCACTTGTCCGCCCCTTTGGTGTAAAGTGCTACAACCTCATTATATGACGGGGAGGTGAATGTCACAGTGTTTGCACTGTCAATCATACCGATTACGTCATCAGCCCATTTTAGGAGTCGCGCGGAGTTATCGTGCTTTATCCGTCCATCCGCCGGTTTTTTAATACTTTCCGGGATCTTATAACTTCTGCCCTGTTTGACTACACCGGGGACTTTCCCCTCAGCACAGAGTAAACGCACGCGGCGGTCGGAAATCCCCCACTGCTCTGCCGCTTGTTTGGTTGTTATGTAGGTCATGGCAATCACATCCCTATGGTAGTATAGCAATAAGATACCTCATTATCGGAATAATGTCAATCGCATTGTTCCGATAGTGACGTGCCGCAAAAGGTTATATCTTTTTTGGCATTATTGGTGTATAATTGCGGTTATAAATAATACGGTCACTTTTTATGGAATCATAAATGTGTCAAGAAAGCAGGTGCTAATATATGTTAAAGACCATAGCGTTTATTTCCGTTTTTATCTTTGGCGTTATTGCTATTGTACTGGGGTTTACAACTTTGCGGATTGACGGAACGGCTAATAATTGGTTCGCAATTATTCCGGGGATTGTTTTAGTTATTAGTGGAACTGTAGGAGCATGTATTTACTCAAAGAAGGCAAGAACATTCTTTAATTGGTTTTACGAAATTATATTGATGCCTTTTTTCTCTTGAGGTATCGTGAGAATACAGGAAATTTTGACGAAATAGCAGAATTATCTAACGCCATCTCTGATGCGCAGCATGAATTGGCAAAAATAAAGCAGTTATATTAACTATATTTTAGATATAAAGACAATTCGGAGGAACATAAATGGTAACATTGAGAAAAACCACAATTTTGGATGAAAAAATGAGAGAAAGCATAGCCCTTACCATCCCCGAAGAGCGTGAAGATTATGTGGAATCCAATGCAATCGCCTTATCGGACGATTTTGAGTATAATCGCAGAAAAATCGCAGTGTGGGAGAGCCGCGCCATTTACGCAGATGACAAGCTGGTAGGGCTTATATGTTTCAACTATTATACAGATGACCCCGTTTACAAAGAACCCTGCTATCGTATACGCCCTTTTGCAATTGATAGAGGTTCTGCCGGATTTGGGTATGAAAAGGCGACCCTTGCGGCCTTGCTTGATGAAATTCGCAAGAAACCTTTTGGGGATGCTGAAGCAGTTTTTGCCACATATCATCCTGATGATAAAGATGCGAGAGGGCTTTATGATAGCTTTGGTTTTGCAAAGACCGAACTTGATTGGTCGGCAGAGGGCGATGATGAGTGTGAAGATATAATTGCACGTCTCGCCATATAAGGAGGATTTAACTATGATTGAATTAAAGCCAATATCTATATTAGATAAAGAAATGGTGGAATGCATTAATTTGAGCGTAACAAAAGAGCAATATAATTTTGTGGCATCAAATTCCTACAGTTTGGCAGAGGCCTATGACACAAACAAAAGGCATATTGAAAAAGGAGAACACAGCCGGGCTGCCCCATATGCTGCATACAACGATGGCAAAATGCTTGGATTTGTAATGATTGGTTATTTTTATCCAGGGGAAAATGATGAGGACGAAGAATATTGCGATGAACCATTCTATTATATCTGGCGTCTGTTTGTGGACGTAGAGCATCAAGGAAAAGGGGTTGGCAGAGAAATTCTTAATCTTGCCATGATAAAAGTCAAGTCAAAATACCTGGGTGATGCGAATTTGTGTTTTTCATCGTATGACCCTGATAATACTGCATCAAAAAGAACCTTTGCCGCATATGGCTTCCATGAAGATGGGCGCATTATTGACGGCGAAGTGGTTTGCAAAATAGGAATATAGCACGTGTCATTGCTTTTGCATATGGATAATTTGGATATGCCCGTTTCTCATTGTCTCGATCAATCGAAACCCATTATCTGAAAATGTGTTTGCAACCTCTTTTGATGAGTAGAATTTTACATCACCCTCTTTTGATAGCGGAAGAAAGATATTTGCAATTTGCCTTACTCCAGGTGGCAAATATATCTCCGCTATGTAATGCCTACTGAATATATCTAAAGAGCACTGAAAACACTGGAAAAGTTGACGAAATCATGGTATAATATCTGCAGAGGAAACAGCAAAAATAAGCTAAAAAGCTTGCA
>Ga0209755_10009395_pt1 | contig 10335 bp, 5 predicted proteins | sample TergutCo191P1_FD_187301 | JGI IMG/M metagenome (GOLD analysis project Ga0209755, IMG submission 187301) | Cornitermes sp. P1 segment gut microbial communities from Petit-Saut dam, French Guiana - Co191P1 (SPAdes) (version 2) | ecosystem: Host-associated > Arthropoda: Insects > Digestive system >...
CCCACACTATAAGAGAGCCAGCTCCTTCACGAACAAGCGCGAAGCAGCGTGATTACATTTGCTCCCTAACTTGTCGAGATATAGACGAATGAGTGAGAGCGTGCGGCATGACGAGCAGGGCTCGTCACTCCACGACAGGTGATGTTTACGCTATGACGAGCAGTGCTTGTCACTCCACGCTGAAGGGTTAAGGACAGGGTAAATGGGATTCAATTTATAGCTATGTAGAATTTTTTTCTTCAGTATGACTGGATCACTTTAAAGTTTCTAATCAGTCTTGATGGATGGGGCAATTAATGTGTGGGCCTGGATTCTGTATGCCTTGAAGATAAACTCATTCATTACTGTAGCTTGAAGTCATATCAAATACATTCATGTTAATTTTCCAGTAACATCCAATGGACAAATGATTTATCATGTACAAGAAAATCAGTCATATTGTTTTGCTGCCGAGTTCTAGGTATCTTTACAATTTGGGAAACCAAGCAGTATACTGTGTCTGACATGGTAGGGGTGTAATTTTGGTCTTGTTCTGGAACTTAAGAAATGTGCACATATCTGTAGTGTGCTTCAGATGCCTAAACTGATGTGGAAAGACAACTAAAAATTGGTATTGTCAATTGTGTATTACAATGACTTCTGCAGAATCTCTGGAGGGTCATAACGAGATCCCTAAGTGTATGTGAAGATGGCCTCATTCCTAGTTTGAAGTGACTGCTGATGTAGATTTTCCAAGTAATAATTATAGGAAAATCTTCACATAAGGTTTTTTTTTTTTTGTTAAGAGTAAGCTATAAAACAAATTCTTGAATGCAGTAAATTTATCATCCAGATTATTAACTCAGGTTCATTGAAAATGAATGTTAATACAGGGCAGTTTTAAGTGATGGGACATTAACTGTATGAAGATACAGGTGTTGGTATCTTGTAACATTTTAACCCTTTAAACACCAAGTTAAATCCCATCTGCCATTTACTGGCATTATTGATAGCTCACCATATTCTCCAAATTTGCCGGATAAGGTTTAATCACACATGACTGAATCCTTATTAAAGATATCTAAGTACAGCCAACATTACACAAGACTTCTATGTTGTGAGAACACCCCACATATCTGGTCTGCTAATGGTTAGTTGGCACAGTTGTAGGCATGGTCCAGTGAATGACTACTGATGGCTGAGGACCTGAAAAGGGCTGCTTTGCTAAAGCAGAGATGTGCTGTGATGAAAAGCGGCGCTGTATGGTTCTGTGTGCAGAGCAGATACTGCAGAGACAGAGAGCTGCTGTGAAGAAAAACAGTTACTGGATATGTGGGGTGTTCCCACAAAGTCATTCCAAGTTTCAGTGCAAGCCATCCCACTGTAGCTGAGTCACAACTTGCAGAATTTAATCTTTTAAGTCACAGTAGTAGTAGTATCACTAGCTAGCTACCTGCAGACTAAAAGACACAGCCTAGCATAAGGTTGGCATTTCAATTTCGCCATTTCAGAAACAGTCTCCAATCCTTCTGAACTATGACACTGTCAATGGGTGAGTCATTCCCAGGGTTTCAAAGGTTTACAGTACCTGCATGTAAGCAGCCCAGGTTTCTTCCTGGACTTATGAGAAAATTAAGGCACCACTGTCCTTGAATCATATGATTATCAGATACAACTCACAGAATTATAGTGTTATACACCCACCCCAGGTCCTGTTACAACAACAAACTACCATGTTAATTCCACTCTAATCCCACCCTTGGCTTATCTGACCTCATTTCTAAGTCCTCTGCTCAAGCTCACCCCTACACATCCACTCCATTCCGGAATGTCACCTCCTGGTATCACTGGTACACTTGAGCACTTACTCTCAAGCACACAAACTGCCCTTGAAAACATGCTTGTACTGAATAGAGTTATCATTTCTTGCCTGTTATATTTTTTCCCCTCTTACCCTAGTTGTGACCACTTCAACTCTGCTTTCTTTTACACCCATGAAATCTTTATAACCTGTTTCCATTTTCCTCTTATGTTCTACCTGCAACCTAAGCCTACACAGCACCACCAAAACAACTAAACTAAACTAAACTGGTCTGCTACTCAAATTACATATCCTGCTCTAGTCTTCTGTAATAACTATATGTGAGCAGTTTACTTTTTCGGAGTAACCTGACGGTGGAGGCAGCAAGTTCCTCCGAAACGCTGGTACCAGAAGAATATGATGGTTTATTATACTGTTTTTTATAGCCTGACCGTAGTTATTATTACGAATAACAGTTACGGAACGAAAGTCCGCGACTGAGTACATAAAATTGGTTACGAGAAATAACGTACATGATATACGGCACATTCTTTTGATACAGACTCTGTCGAAGTCACTTTCTGGCTGAAAACACATGCGTTTAAAACTGAAACTATATCTCGGCAGTACTCCACACCATCCGTGTCTGCACAGATGATTTATAACCCGGCTGTGACCACTCACTTTGCTGTCTGGAACGGAGTGTCTAATAGAAAGGCATCTGTGCTTGTGTTGTCATTTATGTACACGTTATCAATGTGTCGTTGCATGCGCGTGTTTGTTCTTGACACGGTTGGGATGTGAAGGAAGTAACAGGTTAGAAAGGTTATTTATGGTATGATGTGGCAGATGTTTAATTAATGGTCAATTTTAACTTGTATTGAATTTGAATTTACAGTGTTATAATCATGTCTTGTCTTCTGATTACGACATAACCTTCATTTCGAAATCGCATTAAATGTACATAGTTCACAAAAGTCAGATGTTTTGTGAGTACTGCGGTTTGTATGTTAGAAATGAGACAAGTCGAGAATTGAACTAATGTTTATGGATGGAAAGTTCATAACGGTCATCCTTTGTAAGTAAATGAAGTCAAACTGTCTGCAGAAGGTTTTGTACATTAGTTGCTTGAAATATATGTCCACTGATTCTTGACCTAAGCACTAGATGGAATTAAGTGGTCATCCTTATACTCTGACCGCTTTATCCCGAGGCAAAGAATCTCCCGTATCCATCATATAGGAGGCTGGGTGGGCGCCAGAGCCGGTCTTTCTTTCTTTTCTTCAGTCTACCACCTGGATATTTCCAGAATATCTTAAATTAGACTACGATGAATGTCTTTATCTTTTTTAGTTCATTATTTACTACTAATCTTACCTCTGAAACTTCATACACGGCACTACAATTATAGCTACTATTCAAGGTGGAACACTAAAGTGTGGGATTCCTCAGGGTTCAGTTATGGGTTCCTTACTTTTTAACATATACATCAGTGATTTTCTAGGGACAATTTATAAACTCTGTCAGGTTATAATGTTTGCTGATGACACCAGGATGCTTATTACAACTAGTAATTATGAGAACTAAATTGAATATCTAATTCTGTCTTACGTCAAAACGGTTTCAGGCAAACCCATTTTTATTAAATGCAGATAAAACAAATAGAGTACAATTTAAACCGGCTGAAGTCTCCTACTATCCATTAAATTTAACGGATACTGTAAAATTCTTGTTGAAACTGACACTATATAATTTTTAGGTTTACATTCGGGTAGCCACCTCATGTGGAAGACTCACATAAGGACTTTATTAAATAATTTGAGTACTGTATCTTTCATCTTGAGAAGACTACCTCATGCACTAAACATAGAAACACTGAGGATCATACATTTTGCTCATTTTCACACATTGATATAGTATGGTACAATATTTTAGGGCACTTCAACTATTATACATGAGTTTTTCTTAATTCAAAAATGGATAATAAGAATTATGTAGGGAATAGGTCCAAGGAACTCGTGTGGAAACTGGTTTAAGGAATGTAATATAGTAACGGTTCCAAGTTTTTATTATTTTTGTATGTATGATGTTTGTTGTTAACCATCTGGATAACTTTCAGGCTAACTCCTCAATACACTGTATAAATACAAGGCATAAAATCCTTTTGTGAAATATTCTTCTATTCAAAAAGGTGTTACTTACTCTACAAAATTTTTAATAGTTTACCAGCAAGCATATTGAAACTTCAAATTAATAAATTAATTTTTAAGTCTGAGTTAAGAAAGTATATTTTTCTGCATGCAGTTTATTCTATAGAGGAGTTCGTATCAAATGATCAGAATTATGTCTAATCATTTTAACTATTCAATCATATATTGTACTGAACAACTTGTAGCTGTCTTGTTTTATGTATATAACTCTGAATAATTATTATACATTTCATATTAATAGTATACACATTTTTTATGTTGTTAGTCATTGTGATTACATATTGTGAAACCTGTGGCTATTTAATTTGTATCTTGTGATGAAGTTGTGTAACCGCACCAAGTATTATTTTGACCTATTTCATATTCAATCATCGTTGAACAGATCTTGGATCTATGAAAAGTGCTTGTTTGTTTGTTTGTTTGTGTGTATGTGTGTTTACACACACACACTGTAAGTTAAGTAAAATAAAGAAGGTCGTCCATATTTTTGATCTTCAACCATAGATGGGTGACAGGATCATAACCCTTTAATTGTGCAAAATTGTGTAGTCTGACTGTAATATGAACAATGTTTAGATATGCAACTACATTTGCATGTAATTGTACAATATTTTTTAAATACGATTTTATACAAAATTACATAAGGAATTCTATGTATTAAGTTAGTACTATTCACAAACAAACATATCTTTATATGTTTATTATATTGCATGATTATTTTATGGTGATAGTGTTTCAGCACTTCATTTCTCCCACCAGGACACATTCCATCAAAATGACAAAGTTATTGGAGTGGCTTTTTGGAGTGGGAATTTTCCTTGGAACATGGCTTGCCATAATTTCAAGGCATATCCAAGCTCAGCTACTTGAAGAGTGGATGTCTGTCATCATCCCCCTACCTCTGTTTCTTCCAGCATTATTTGGGGTGAGTATTGTGGTGCCACAGTTGAGGATATTTGAACAGAAATTTCACAGAAATTACATCTTTGTTAAGACCCACTTTGCAGTTTTGTTACATGTTGCACAAAACATCGGAAATGGTCTAGGTGCAAGGGTCATTGCGGTGCCCACCATACTATACTCTAGTTTTATTATATTAACAGTTACTCACTTCTTATAAATAGTCATTATATTTGCCATTTGTTATTGGAACCTGTCCCTAATATAATTTGCAGATTTATTTAAGCCTTTAATTTCTTGTCATAACAAAGTATTAAAAATAGGCATAACCACATGCCCAAATTTTTTGCGATTACTTACGTGTCTCTGTGGTTCAAACTGCTACTTTGTAGTTTTGCTCACTGTGAAATATAGTTGACACGTGCTTCATATTTGTCATGGTAGCAGAATCCTGCCATAAATACTGTCAAGAATATCACAGTAATTTTTATAAAAGTAATTGAAATTTACATTCTAGGTGTTGCATGATGACTCTTTCACAGTGGGTAGAGTTTATCAAGGTCACTTTCAGACTATGGAAGCATCGGCAAGCACATCCAGCATGTCTGTCTAAGAAAGTCACTCTGCCCAGATAGAATCATGCCTGTCAGTCTTCTACACTTTGTTGAAATGACCTTGAACCATATTAACAGGGGTTGTCCATGCACATAAAAGTCTGTTAGTTTGCTGCCAAGGAAGCTGTGAAGTGGCCAGTGAAGGATGATGTGCATTGGAGATGTCAGTCATGTACAGCATCTCATTGTGGATGTGTTCAGGACACATCAGTCATTCCAGTGAGACTACTGGCATTTATGTTGTTAAGTCAGCCATGGCAGAACACAACATGAATGCAGAATGTCATATCAAACTCCAGAACATGGTTATCCTCCTCACCAAATATCTCTATGTGTATAATCAGTAAGATAATAGAGATCAATCTCTCTGTCAGCAGAATGAGGATTTTCTCTGCCTAAGAAAGCCATGGAAGCCTCTCAAACTGCTCCCTGAAGAAGCATAGAAAGCCTCCTTCTACCTCCTTATAAGGATATCCTGTAATGTGTTTGTCCAGCCTGGCCATTTTCAGGACCTTCCCATCTGTTCCTTCCCATTCCCTTCATCTCCCTCCCTAGTGATTTTTAATATCTTTAAGTCTGATGGTGATAAATATGAACCACTGGAGCTGTGGCATAAATGTACAATCAACAGTAACAAACACAGAAAGTGTACCATTTGTGCCCAACACTGCATGCAGTGTTCACAGTTTTATTGCACTACTGGAACTGTGCCTTAGTTTTTTCTCCTTATTTTTTTCACCTAACACCTCTTCCATTTATAATTTCTCTCTTCCCATTTTTACCTATTAGTACAAGTGATTTCTTTACACTGAAAATGGAGGCAGCTGTTTCCTCTGAGTCACTGATACTTGGCTACACTCTAAAATGTGCGGCATCCCTCAGTCATTGCTGTGAGAACCTTGTATCTCACAAGACTTAGAGAATAATATTATGATGGGGTCATGATGTATTCAAGAATGATGAAGAAATGTGTACATTTTTATAATTCATTACATCAGTGGGAAAGTAGTTGAGGAAGGTGTGGAATATCTCAAAACTCACAAATATGTAAAGCAGTAATAATGAAACGTGGGGTGACACATTGGTATAAGATAAATGGTGGGCAGGATGCCAGTCACATTTAATGACTCCAGTTGTCAAGTTTGTGACTTGTGATGAGCGTACACTTTTATTCAGAATGTTGTTAATCGGTATGGAACATCATGTTTTCCTAATGATACAGATCTTGTTAGAACACATAGGCTAGTTTGGGGAGATGAGAAATGCGTACAGAATATCCGTAGTAAAACCGTGTGAATCGGGAATGTGAAAGGCTGAGAGAGGAATGCGAGGGTAGCATGAAGATAGGCTATATTGGAATAAGTTGTAATGATGGTTGGTGGATCAAACTGGCCACTGTTGGAGATAGGTTTTTGTTTATATGTGATATGTTCAGGGTTCTAGTCTATCACATTGGAGTTGCTGAAAAGTCAGGTCTTGTTTATTAGGCTGTGTTGACTGGTAAATAGTGATCACCATGCCAAACGACCATTGTACATTCTTCATTGTTTAGGTCAAGAAGTCTAAGAAGTGAATTGACACAGTTTAACAACCCAGAGGACTTGAATCTTCATTCAGGCTTTGCTTGATTAAAAATTGCAATGTGGTAATAATGCAAACATTTGAAGTTATCAACAGATAATTAGGTAGGTCACTGTCTAACACAACTGTATATTTTTGTGTACTATAAGCAAGCTGTGTTTCAGACTTACCCACCATCATCAGGCTTGTATATAACAATTTAAAATAAAAGTTTAAATGTACATATGTACTTACTTTTGTGAGATCGCACAGTAAGCATTTTTTTACAAAAGCATTTTACAGATAATAAAAATTGTAAAAAACATGTAATAATTACACTTTTAAGTTTACATAAAAAATTAAAAGTGTTGTATATACATATACATGTATTTTTTGTGAAATCTTATAGCACATAGGTTTTTACAAAAGCATTTTATGAATAATAGAGTTTGTAAAAAGCATGTAATGTAAGACCTCAAGAACATTGGTGTATACATTTTCATTCTCATTGTCATATAAAAATGTAATGATGGCCTGCCACCACTGAAACGTAGCTTGCTTATAGTACACAAAAATTCACAGTTGTATTAGCTGGTATCCTATGTAATTATTTATTGATCGTTGAGAGCACAAAGGGATGGCATCAATCTGTTTGAGGTTATGTTTCATATCTATAAGGTTCTGAAGGTTGGTGAATGGATTGTATTATTATTAATAGGGCAATATAATTTCTTCCAGAACTTGTTTAATAAATTCTTTATGATTGTGGACAGTGGTGATAAATTAGTTTAGTTTTATCTACTGCAGTCCTGCATTTTACTCCAGTCAAGCAGTGTGAGTGTTAGAATGAGTTTCAAAATCACTAAGTTCTGTGTGACATGAGTGTTGCTGTGATTCACTCACATGTGATTTCATTGCAGCTTTATGCAGTGTCAACAGTGCTTTGGCGGGTGTATACTTTCAATAACTGTGAAGAAGCAGCCAAAGAGTTACAAAAGGTAAGGTAATAACATACAGAAGTATTTTTCAGGTGAGTCATCCCCGTTGTGTTTTCGGTAATTAATAAAACATATAAATTTGTAGTCCAACACAACTTTATTATGTAAAACCCCTTGAAAGTTACAGCCTGAAGATGGCTTCATGATATCTGAAACATTATAGCTTCTATGTTCCTTTAATTAACTATATTTTACATAATAAATTTGTGTTGGGCTATAAATTTATATATTTTATTAAATACATAGATTCATATGGTGGTAAAATATACAGTGCAAAAAATACACTTGTTTTAGAAACAGAATTTATATCAATTGAAATTTATGTCTTGGGTCTGCCACTGTAACATTCACATTTGTATGTGGCATTGCGTCTTTTCTTTGCATTTCATATTGGTGACCATGAATATCCCATACTGGTTACAAGTCTTCTATGACTTTATTGCACATGATCGTCATAGGTTGCGTTCATAGTCTTCTTTCAAAATGTGTTGCATTTGCTTCGTGCCAATCGGTGTAATGTAACATCACTCCTTGACATTTGTAGCAAACGAGTTACAATCATTATGGTGCTACTTGTTCCTTTCACTCTCTCTTATAAATGCCAGTAGTTCATAGGATTTTGTAATATGGCAACTAATGGCATTGTACTTTTGATAAGAAGAGCATGTTATTTCCAAGCCTACCATAGATTTGCTGTCATTACTTTTCCTTAGCAGTTAACAGTTTTTAGTTGCAAAATTGTGAAGAGCGACTTAACTTCATCATGTCTGTCCGTCTCTCTGCATGGTATAACTCAGCTCCTACCGGGTGGATTTTCACGAAATATAATCTTGAGTACGTTTTGAAAATCTGTTTAGAAAATTAATGTTCCATAGCTTTTTCCCTAAAATCATGCCATTTGTGAGATAATGAAGAAAAATACAGTAAGGGCCAAACAGGCCAGTGGACAGTATAATATGGTACATGAACTTCGCATACTGGGTAGCTAAGGCTACAGACACACATCAGAATTTGTAATACTCATTGCTTATCCATGGCAGCAGGGGTTATGGAAATGCGCCTCAGTGTTACATTATGTATACATTGCTTGTCTTGTTAAGCTATAGCATCTGTGTAGCAAGAAAAATTCTGTCTGCCTCAGTGTCAGTGTACCGAACGAGGACACGTTAGATAATCACACGAACATGTTAACCAGCAGGTGACAGTGAAATTCAAACCCCCACAACTAGTGGACTTCATTTTGTGATTTTGAGCATGATATTGGAAAGAATTAATTTTTGTGCCATCAAGATGAATGTGTTGAGTGTGTGTTAGTGATGTGTAAATATTTTTTCTCAACAATGAGTAAACATTCAACACTCAGTTCTTTTGGTGTTGCCAGAGAGCAGTATGTAGTCTTGAATACTGTGGATTGTTGAGTAAATTCAGAATTAATTTTGTATTTTCACTGGATAAGATTTTTTTTTTTAATTTATCAGATAAAGTTAAATATTTGTTTGCACTACCAATATGAAATCCTATCTTATGTCGTTTGTTGTGCCAGTAACTCATCATATTCTTAATCTGCAGTGAAAATTCAATAAAAATAAGCAAAAAGTGGGGGGGAGATAATTTTTCCTATACCACGGTAAATTCAGAAATATTCCCTCTCCCTCCAGGCACTACAATAGCGATAATGCCTGGTATTGAGAGGGTTAAAAAAATAAGTTATACAGCTCTTCTGTTTGGGTTCATTTGTGTAGTTCTTGCAACAGTAGGTTCTCAGAATTTTTGGAAATTTAGTCATGTGTACATAGGTAATAAATGACCTCAATGGCTAAAAAGAATTACTTGCTGTAAAGACTAATTTTATGATTGCGTACGTGCTTGACTGTAGCCAGTACTATGGCATTGGTATGTAATTACCATTTTATTTCCAACAGTGTGAGTAGCATGAACAAGTTACATGGGCTAAAAATAAATGTGTGTGCCAGTACACAGAATAAAGATAGTCTGGTTGGGATTGTCAAATTACTGGACAATCGCAGAAATAATTTTTTATGCCAGTAACCGAATTCTTTCACATTTAAAGTGTATATGATATCCAGAATGGAACATTGGATCAGCATATTGGATCTATTGTCGTCGTCGTCATTTGTTGTTATTCTTTTTTTTTTTTTTGTAGGAAATCCAGCAGGCAAAAGCCGATTTGAGGCAGAAAGGCATCACATTCCAGGATGACTAGTAACTGAATGTAGCACAGCACAGTGGCTGACCCTGTATACAGACTTATA
>Ga0209755_10009396_pt1 | contig 10334 bp, 8 predicted proteins | sample TergutCo191P1_FD_187301 | JGI IMG/M metagenome (GOLD analysis project Ga0209755, IMG submission 187301) | Cornitermes sp. P1 segment gut microbial communities from Petit-Saut dam, French Guiana - Co191P1 (SPAdes) (version 2) | ecosystem: Host-associated > Arthropoda: Insects > Digestive system >...
GCGTCTTTTCGGGCAAGGCGACATCGTCAAGACGTACTTTTGGCTCCAATATTTCGACCAATTCGAGGGCACTGTCCTTGTCCTTCGGGGGTTGGGGCATGTTTTGGGCGGAAAACGTCATCTCCGACAGTGGGCTTGATGTTTCAAATGTAACCCCACGCTGTTCCCCGGGGGAATATGCGTCCCTTACAGCCTGGGCCAGGGAAAGGTTCCCCTTGGTTTCCTCATCGTCCGCCAGTTTTTGCAGGGCCAGCTTGAAATTATCCTCACTGCTGGAGCAATGTGCTTCGATAAGGCGCAGGATCAGGGTTGATTTCACGAGAGAGCCTCCATATATTGGACAATATTGTCCATATGCTATATTTATAGTGTATTGAGGAATAAAGATCAAGTAGTATTTGGACAAGATTGGACAATACCCGTTGCATCATGGCAGATCGCCAAACTTTTGGCGCTTAATCCATTTTGCCATGCTTTTTTTTAAAATAAAGCACTTGACCATTTGCAAGTAGTTCCATATGATTATATATATGATTTTCTTGGAAATGTATATTTTCGGGAAATACTCACAAAGAACTATAGCAGGCACCAATCTGCTTTGTTCTGAATATGCTTTGCAAGCCTGTTTCGGCGGCGGTAAGGCTCCCCCCAATCCCTTCCGCAAGGCCATCCTTCTGTCATTGGGAATGGTGGAGATGAACTTTGCATATAAAATCAATGGCTGTGCTTTTGAGGCAGCAATTCAAAGTTTCAGAAATATTGTAGACTTTGGAAGAAGCTCGCATCGAAATGGTTAAAGCTCACCTGGCCGTCAGGGGAAATATACACGCTTATAGCGTGTAAGGAGTATCCAATAGCAATTTCACGCCTCTTCTTTGCCCTAGTTGGGCTTTTGTCCCTCGATAAAAACGAGAAAAAAGGCTGTTTTTGGTGGCAAAACCGATAGAGTTCGCTCTTTTGGCTCCAAAAAATTGTAACTTTGAATTGCTGTTTTGGAGGTTTCTTAAGCAACTGATTCAAATTATAGCAGCGAAACTGATGGCAAGAAAACATCTGGATTAATATGGCAAAGCATCATTAATTCAGGCGAAAAAGCAAAGCTAGTTTTTTTGCAAAACAATAATATATGCCATTTATAAATATGTATTACTCGTGATTCTTAATAATCGGAAAACAAGGACAATGCAAATTTGTAGAGAGTGGGTTAGAGTCACAGAGACAAGATTAGGTACAACATATGGAGATTTTGATTCTGGTTTAATAGTAGGAACAGTCATCAGAAAAGGGGGCTTGCAACAATTTCCTTCATGTTTCTGGTAGTGTAGGAGTTTATTAGGCAAAGCCGATACGGTTTAATACCCGTGGCTTGCCACGGCTGTGACCTATGATGTATTTTTTTTGCCTTTGCCGCATGAAGTCTTACAATTTTTGCGAGCAAAAATTTTTATTAAAGATTTATCTTTTCGCAAGAAATGCAAAATGAATGTAAAGTTGCTTGTAATTAAGAAAGTCGGATAACAAAATGAGAAAAAAAGATATTCTTGGTAATTTCATTAAAAAACCTAAAGTGGCATGTATGTATTTATTGATTAAAACTAATGAAAAAATCGAGAGCTATTCTGCAATAATTAATTTCATGCCAGGTTGCAGGGAGTTATACGTAGATAACGGAGAAGGAAAAATATGCTTAGCAGGCGAAGGGTATACTTGGATAATATATCTTCCCCTACACGAATTCTGGAGTGTAACTGCTTTTTTTAGCCCTGAAAATGAATTAATTGAATGGTACTTCGATATTAGTAAAAAAAATTTCTTAGATGAAGACAAGATTCCCTGTATTGACGATCTTTTCCTAGATTTAGTTGTTTTACCAGATGGGCGCACAATAACCATCGATGCTGATGAATTGCAGGATGCTTTTCAACAAAATAAGATAACACGTGAAGATTATAACCATGCTTATAAAGTGCACAACCAAATTGTACAAAGCAAATGGAGTGATGCCAGTTTTTTACTGGACAAGACCAAAAAATTAAAAACAGAATTATCTGTTTTCCTAACTAACTCGGATAAACATAAAAAAGGAGTTTTGCTCTATGGCTCCCGAAATAAAATCTTATAGCTGGGATGATTTAACTCAGTTAGCATCTTCTGTATGTGAAAGAATAAAAAACTCTGGATATATGCCTGAATGTTTAATTAGTATTCTACGTGGTGGGATTTTCCCAGGGTTGCTCTTATCGCACACGCTCGAAGTAAGGAATCTTTTTGCCGTAAGTATTTCAACGACAGATAATGAAGATATTAGAGCACCAAGGCATTTGCCTAAAGTTGAAAGCTATTTTGACAATAAAAATATATTAATTGGAAAAAAAATCATATTAATCGATGATGTTGTAAATACTGGAAAAACAATGGAAGAATGTTGTCACTATTTCTTGAATCTTGGTGTGCATGAAATAAAAACGGCCTGTTTAGTTAGAGATACATATTCGGAAGGCGCAGAAGACAACCGTCTTTTTCAAGTAGACTACGTTGGAGAAACAATACCGTTTTGGGCAAAATTTCCTTGGGAAACATAATATCGTCAAATTTCAGGGAAACTTGTGCCTATTTGCAAAGGTTTTAAGTAGGCTACTTGAAAGCAATTATACTCTCCCCCGTAAATTATATGGATTCTCGAGGAATTGGTCTTATTTTAAACGCTTATTGCAGATGAGAATATTTTTTTATATTGCTCTCTTATGGTGCAGAAGCATACTTGAAGAAACAGTAGCACAATCAGTTATCAAGTATCCCTTTCATCAGGTTAAATGACACTACATATTTTTGCGATAAAAATTTTTTGACAAAATACAAAAATGTAACATGCTAAACATAGCAGAAAAAACAATGAAGATGGGGGCATAAAAATGAAAGCTTATTTAGCTGGCAAAATTTTGAAGGGCGACGAAATAGGAAAAAGGAAAGATTGGCGAGAGGAATATGACAATATTTTGTCATCTATTGGGATCGGTATTTTATCACCTCATGATCCTTCTTTAGATGAGAGTGATGTCATGCAGATTTTTGGGCATGATTGCTTCCTTGTAAAAAAAGCAGACATGATCATTGTTAATGCAACCGAAAAACTTGGTGCTGGTACAGCCCAGGAGATGGTGATTGCGAAGTTGTATGCTAAATTCGTAATATCGGTTGTACCCATAGATAGCCACTATCATAGACGTAATCTTGTTATGGAGTGTGGCATAATTGAAAATTGGCTTCACCCCTTCATTTCCTCTTTTTCAGATTTAATTGTTAATTCCCCCAGTGATTTGGCTCTCAAGTTGAAAGATATAAATATGTCAGACATGCGGGTGAAAACTATTTCTATCGTTGAAGACGCAATTGATTATTACATTAAGCGAAGGGATAATTTTGGGAAGTAATATTTTGATTTCTGGACTTACTGGAACTGGAAAAACATCTCTTTCCTCTTATTTGTCTCAAAAGTTTGGATATGGTTATATTTCGGGGTCAGATATTAGAAATGAATATCATAATCTAACGAAAGGGGACAGAAACTTGTGGTTAAATGATGAGAAACATATTTGGGTTGACAATAAAAGAATAGAAGATGTAACGTTAGAAAATTTTATTGATGAAAAGCTTGAATTTTTGAATATGACAAAGCAAAAGCATGTATTTGACGTTTGGTTTCTGCCTTGGTATACAAAAATTTCTTCTTTTAAAATCCTAATTTTAGCTCCATTGGACACTCGAGCGAATCGTTTACAAAAAAGTGTTCGAATTTGTCATAATTTACAAAGTAGTATCCATCAAAAGGATATAAGGTCATATCAATATGCTTTAAAAAAATACAATGTGGATATTATAGGGGATACATCGCCTTTTGATATTGTACTCGTCAACGATGATTATTCAGAGTCAGTTTTTCTGGAAAGAGCATGCGAAGAGATATCAAAAATGATAAACAAAAATGAAAATTAACAGTAAACCTATCGACACATTGTATTTACATTTTCTCAATAGAGAAATGTATCATCCCATTGGTTGCAAAATAAATGATGAAGATGTTTTAAATGCTTTAAAAATAATAACACTTACAACGGATGAATTATTAAGCACAAGTATAGCATATGTCTGGGAGTGTTTTTATGAATTGCCATGTTCCTCTAGATTCATTTTGGATCTCCTTTCTGAAGGAATGCTTTGCTTAATTGGTTCATCTTATTCGAACAATGAATTTTTGGAAAAAAACCATAAATTATATGAACATGACAAAAAAAGATATAATATGTATTATAATAATATACCAAAAGAATTACTTGAATATATGCCTAAGATAATAAAATTCCAAGATACTACGGCTTATTTAGAAAAAGAGTTGTTTGTATGGGCTGATACTGGCAAATCATCTGTTATTGAAAATTCGGAAATGAATAGGCACCTACTTAAACAGCATCGTCCTATTATTGGAGCTCTTACAGAACGTGAAAATAAAGCTATAACAAAAATATTGTTTGAAGATAAATTGTCTAGTAATATAGATGTGAATCAGTTAAGCAGAAATATTACTTTGCTTCATTTGGCTTCATATATTGATTATATAGATGGTGATATAGTTTCAGGATATCGCAATTTAGATTTTTTTGATACAATATCAAAAGATTATCCTATTTATGATCTGGGAATCAGAGCGTTTATACTGGAATCTATAGGCGTTGATTTGGATATGGAACCAAACATATTGCTTGCATATGCCAAAGCCTCTGAACGCAGTGTTTTTGCAAAAAAATTAGAAAATTTTATAGAAAGAGTTTATTATACCGTTTTATCAAAAGCGAATAAAACTATTTCTGCTATTATATGTCACAATATGAAAGAATTGATTAAGCCAAGTTTATGTGCCATAGAAAAAAGCGAATTTTTTTCTTGGGAAAATTATCTAGCATGTTTAGATACGATAAATGATTTTCTTTGCAAACACGAAACGGCATATAATGATGTGTTTAATGCGACAAATGGCAAGGAGATTACTGCTGTGAAAAAAATTCTTTTGTGTACTGCAACTAACGATGAAACTAAGAAAACTCTTGAGGTTGCAAAAAATTACGGCTTGAATCCGAAGATACAATATCTCGATGATCATTCTGTGTATCGTCTTGGAAGTATGAAAGGGGTTGACATTAGTGTTGTTCAATCTGAAATGGGCACTGAAGCCCCTGGCGGAGCAACATTGACAGTAAACGATGTTTCGATGAGGCTATGTCCTCAATATGCTATCTCTGTAGGTATATGTTATGGGTTAGAAGAAAAAAAGGCAAAACTAGGGGATGTTGTTGTTGCAAGTCAGCTTCAATTATATGATCTGCGCAAGATTTCTGGTGACGATGAAGAAGTCATTCCTAGGGGAAATAATGTTTCGCCATCAGTTGATTTGTTAAGTAGATTTCGAAGCTCGGCTATGAGTTATAATGGGGATTCTGTACATTTCGAACGGTTTATTACTGGAAACATATTGGTAAATTCTCTTCCTGCTGCCCAAAAATTAAAAAACACATTTAAAGAAGCATTCGCAGGAGATATGGAGGCTGGAGGAATTTATTCTGTATGTGACAAGAGGAAAATCAGCTGGGGAATAGTTAAAGGCATTTCGGATTGGGGGCATAAAAAAGATGATTCTCATCAGGATTTGGCAAGAACAAATGCTATTAGCTTTGTGTTTTATTCTATAGCACAAGGCGGATTTGTGTAGTATTTTTAATGGGTATAATTTTTTGGCAAGATTTTTTATGAGAGACTACATGTTTTCCAATCGATAATGTAGTTTGTATTTACTTTGATTGGTATTGACAGTATATGTGAGTCTAATATTTATCAGAGAGTGTTACCAAGGTAAAATATTTCTATGATTTATAGTGATATATTTTTGATTTTAGAAATATAGCAAAATGAATTATAATTGTCATTAAGCAGTTGTTTTTTTACTGATTATACAAATAATATAGCATGAATGGGAATTGGCATGAAAAATCCAAGAATAATTGGTTTTTGTGGCGGTGCTGCTGCTGGGAAAACTGAAATAGTAAATATTATTCATGAATGCCTAGACAACATATCAATATGTATACCTCAAGACAATTATTATTTATCAGATGAAACTTTGAGTTTTTCTGAAAGAGAGAAGATAAATTTTGATGCCCCCTCTGCATTTGATGTAAACTTGCTAGCAAGCCATTTAAAGATATTGAAAAAACAAAATGAAATTGATATGCCTCAATATTCATATATTGAACATTTACGGTTGACCGAAACATTAAAAATAAAATCTAATAGAATAATTTTATTAGATGGCCTTTATTTATTTCATTTTCATGCATTAAGAGAACTCATTGATATAAAAATATTTGTTGATACATCGGAAAATGTACGATTAGATCGAATGATAAAAAGAAATGAACGAGAAAGAAATGAAAATGCAAATAACACGACAAATAGATTTTATCTTCATGTTAAACCTATGCATGATTTATACATTGAAGCACAAAAAAAATATGCCAACCTAATTGTAGATAACAACAAATCATTAAACGAAGCAAAAGAAAAAATAATGTATTATTTAAAAGACAAATTTAAGGATATTTACACTCCATTTCTTTAACTTGAAATTTACAACAAAAACTTCTGGTAGTCAAAATAAAGGGGTGGTCTAGAGGGGGGGGTATGTTATTTTCTATTTGCTCACAATGTTTAAATTTCATTTGTACGGGGGTGTTAATTATATGAAAAAAAACCTGTTGGATTATTCAAAAATGGGAATACTTGGACTGCAACATATGTTTGCTATGTTTGGAGCCACAATTCTTGTGCCACTATTAAGTGGTTTAAGTGTACAGGTTACCCTTGTTGCCGTGGGCATTGGAACACTTATATTTCATTTTTTTGCGAAAGGGCGAATACCAACATTTCTTGGCTCATCATTTGCTTTTTTAGTAGGCACTCAGTTAATCACAGACCCTATAGAAGGTATTTTTGCTGGAACCACAATGACTCAATCAGAAAAGCTTGCCTATGCTACAGGAGGGATATTAATATCGGCTTTGGTGTATTTGCTTGTCGCCGTTTTGATAAAGCTGATTGGTGTAAAGAAGTTCATGGAATATATGCCACCCGTAGTCACAGCACCTACAGTCATTCTCGTTGGTGTAATGCTCGCTCCTATTGCTATAAGCCAGTCCTTGGACAACCTGTTTTTAGCTGTTTTAACGCTGGTCATTGTTGTTGTTGCTTCATCTTGGGGTCGTGGAATGATAAGAATTATGCCTATCCTTTTAGGAATAGGGGGTGCCTATATTGTTGCGTTGTCAATGCATTTTTTAGGTATAACCAATTCTAATGGTACCGCTATAATAGATTTTTCGGGAGTGGCGGATGCAGATGTTGCAGGGGTACCTCCCTTTATGTTGCCTAGATTTAATATTGTGGCTATCTTGGTAATGATTCCTTTTGCCTTATCAACTATTGTTGAACATGTAGGTGATATGATTGCACTAAGTACAATTACAGGTAAAGACTTCACTAATGATCCTGGATTAGCCAGAACACTAATCGGTGATGGCGTTGCGAGTTGTTTTTCTGGGTTAATTGGAGGGCCTGCCAACACTACTTATGGGGAAAATATCGGCGTAGTTGCGATTAGTAAAGTTTCCAACCCCCGTGTAGTACAGCTGACCGCCCTCTATGCTATTGTGCTTGGTTTTTCCCCAATATTTGCGGCTGTAATATACACTATTCCTAGTGCCATTATAGGGGGAGCCTCTTTTATGTTATATGGCATGATTGCGGCTGTAGGAATACGGAGCCTTGTCGAAAATCATGTGGATGTGAGTAAAACAAAGAATTTAACTATTATAGCTATAATGCTAATAACTGGACTTGGGTTAAGGTTTGGTCCTACTATAACCTTTTCTATAGGAGAAACAAATGTACCGCTTGACGGACTTGGAATAGCCATAGCCGCTATTTTAGGTATTATGCTTAATGCTATTCTGCCAGATTTGGATAAAGAAAGCCAATGAAGCCAAGCTCTGCGGTATCTTCTTAATTTCATGTACCATCTTGGTAGGAAAACAGTTCAAGCTGTTCTCCCTTATGTGTAGGCTCTTTTGTTTCTTGGTATATCACGTATCACTTGTTTGCTACCATAATCGTTTTCCTGTAATTCGTCTTGTCGTCAATCTCCACTAAGGCATTCACGCAAAAGCATTTATAGATTGTTCAATTCAACCGCCACCTTAGATAGCCCCCACATATAACCTCGGCGCTAAAGCACCGAGGTAACAATTAAGACTAGCCCTTTCCGCTCATGCGGAAGCCACCGAGATTTCGGTCGTGTTGGCTTTCGGTATGAATGCGTGTTGCGGCAACAGCCCGGCAAACATCTTGCGCTGTACCGCTCTTATCGTTTCCCTATTCCCGTCCAGTTCATGGTCGGCGTAGTGTTCCAGCGTGTCATCAGTCCTGTATCCAGTCTGCGACTTCAACAGCTTTTTGTCCAGCCCCTTCACCATGTATGACGTGTAGAAATGCCGCAAGCCGTGAAAGACGTATTTCTCGGCCTCCTCCTTCGTCATGCCGGTGGAAATGAGTGCCGTGCACCTGGCATACAGTAGCCGCTTTCCGCCAACCGGCACGTCAGGCGAATGATCAGACTAAAAACCAGACTGTCCGGAGTTGTATCCCAAGGGTTGCGCTTTGCCAGTTCAAGCAGGGCGGTTATTAACTCCGGGAAATTGACCTCTACCGTTCGCAGTTCGTTGTTCTTTGTTGGTTTCCGTTTGTCCACCGGGTTCCATGATGCGCAGACGTTTATGCAGTCCGGCCCAATGTCACGCATCCGCACGCCTGTATTTCCCCGAGCCTCATTCCTGTTACCGATGCCAGCAGGTTGCCCAGCATATCCCGCTCGTTAGGCCAAGGAGCGTTGAATACCGCTGCGGCTTTCGCCGGGGTCAGTATATGGCGTTTTGCTGGGGTTGCCGAAAACTTCATGTGTCCGCTCGCCAGGTTGTTGCCTATCATCCCTTTGGAAACCGCCCAGCTTAGCGGGATGGTTCCGGTGTATATCAACAGATTCTTCCAAGATGCGGAAAAAGGCTTTTGCCCTATGTGGTCTATAAAGTCATCCACGTCTTTGGCCGTAATTTCCCCAAACAATCGGCCTTTGAAAAACGACATCCAGTACATTGCGACGTTACTTTTTATGCCCTTTGCAGTACCAGCGGTATATTCCGTGTCCCTTTCGCAGTTTTTCCCGAATAGAGGGCGATTCTTCCCAGTCCCAGAATCTTGTAATGTCGCTGATATAATCGTCAGAAGGTTGGCCTTGTTGTCCTCTGGATTTAACAGCATGGTGTTGTAAAGTCCCGCCTTCTCCAGCGGTTCCCCGGTGTTAAAGGCGCGTTTAAGAACGAAAATCTTGTATGCCCAGTGCAGGGGCGAGCTGGGGTTGCAGTCGTAAAAAAACATATTGCGGCATCCGTCAACTTTCATGGCGAGCCGCGAGTAGGCCGTTGTTACGGTTACATAGCTAAGTTGCGATACTTCGTTGAAGTAAATAGTGTTGTATTCATGCCCCAGAATTTTATCGGCCTGTTCCCGGTCGCCAAGACCGCCAATCCAAATTTCCGAGCCGTTGTAAAGCGTTATAACGCTTTCATGTACCAAGTAGTTATATCCGGCTTTGCCTATCGTGTTATCCAGCCAAGGGAATAGGGTTTCGCGCAGTACGGACGAACGCGCGTCTTTTGCGCGGTAGCGGCAAATCAAATGCCGGCTGCCAGGAAACCGCAGGGCGCGGAAAATAATCGCCATCACTAACACGGTTGTTTTGCCCGAACGCGAGCCGCCGAAAAGCAATATATGCTTTGCCCCGCTTTTCAGCAAGGCAAGGGCTTTCTTCTGTACCGTTGTCGGTTTGAACATTACGCTGGTTCCCATTCCGCGCCCCTACAGTCCTTGAAAATCCGGGGTGAAAATAAGTTCACCCTGCTTCTGGCCGTTGCCGCTTGGCGTTACAAGCCCAGCCGCATCACGTTCCGCTTTAATTGCGGCCTCCACCCAGTCCGTAACGTTGCCCTGCGTCAAATCCGCGGGATCCATCAGGTCAAGTTTTTTGCTTACAACGTCAAGCATTTTCCCGGTAACTTGCCGGTGTCTTTCCCCCTGCGCCTCAATCGTTTTCCGCATCTCGGCAAGCCGCAGTTTCTCCGTGTACCGGTCGAAGTCGCCGGCGCGTTCCCTCCAGCGGTACACCACCGCCCACTTTC
>Ga0209755_10009397_pt1 | contig 10334 bp, 8 predicted proteins | sample TergutCo191P1_FD_187301 | JGI IMG/M metagenome (GOLD analysis project Ga0209755, IMG submission 187301) | Cornitermes sp. P1 segment gut microbial communities from Petit-Saut dam, French Guiana - Co191P1 (SPAdes) (version 2) | ecosystem: Host-associated > Arthropoda: Insects > Digestive system >...
GTAGATGGGTGGATAATATTAGGAGGATCTCCAGGAGGTGGAATGTGGGCATGTGGACTGGATTGTGCTGGCCCAGGATAGAGACAGGTGGCGGACGCTTGTGAGTGCGGTAATGAACCTTCGGGTCCCGTGAAATGCGGGGAATTTCTTGACTAGCTGCAAACCAGTTAGCTGCTCAAGAAGGACTCTGCACCATGGAGTAAGTAAGTATGTTGTGTGTGGATCTGAGAACAAACAGCGATTATTTCCCTATACAGCACTGACTGACTGGTTTGTATAACAGAGTCGGAGAGTTTACTTCGCGGTACGGACTGGGTCTTTACGTGTGATGTGTATTAACCCTTCAAAGCCCAGTGGTCACTATATGTACCACCAGTTTAACATTCAACAATTCACGTTCTGCCCACACAGTGTATTTATGTGTTTTGTGTGGATCTCAGAAAAAACATCGCTTATTTCCCTATACGGCTTTAACTGACTGGTTTGTATAACAGATATACTGTTTACTGCGCGGTACGGACTGGGTATTTATAATACGGGTTAAGTTTCGTCCTCAAGGTTTAAAACGGCTCGTTTTTAAGAAAGTACGTAATTTTTAATCTAATGCCGCATGTGTGTACGTAAATCGCTTTGTCATTCAATTAAGGCTGCTTCATATCTAATTAATATCACCGTATCGACATATTCAAATCACAAATTCAATGTAATTCGAAAAGCGATTCAGTATCTCGGTGTCTCCAAAGTCTGGCTTTAATAAAGAATTGTTGCTTTTTCGGTCATGCTTCATGTGCCGATCCATGATGGCCAGTAAACACATTTACTGCGCTTTGTTTTAATTAATTATGTGCAGCACAGTCTTCCTGGGGAAGCTGACAGTGGCTCACCTCGTCAAAAAATTGTCTGCTTTCTGTAGAACCCGAAGGTTCGTTACAGTGCTCACAACAGCCCACCACTGGGCGTTATTTCGAACCAGCTAAATCCATGCTACACTATGCTCTAATGTCCACTTAGCAATATTCCCCCGGCGTGCTATCAAGTGTTCTATGCATTACTGTTTTATTTCAAATTTGGACGTCAACTGTCTTTTACAGGGACGTTGTCATTGTACTCTTTATCTGATTATTTAAAAATTCAGACCCTGCATAACAGAAAATACAGTGAGAATGCATTACAAACATAAACCCGTCATTGCTGTTTAGAGGAATCGTCCGTGTGTATTGTCAAAATGTTAAAGCACCCAATAATACACTGTGTGGGAGATATTTAGAGTTCTTAATGCTGAAGCACGTGGTACATACACAGGGTCATTAATTTATCTGACAACTGCCGGCTGTCACATAAAATAAGGACCCTGTAGTTACCAGTGTTAATAGACAGCAGCGCTCCGCATGACACAATTTCACCATCAGGCCATTAGCCTTTAGTTTTCATCTTGCAGGTACCACTGGAAGTTCTGGAGTCCCTCAGTTCCAACAAGCGCGTCTACAACCTTATCCTGGAGAACTACCCCAGTCTACTGATGTGCAGGAGTCTTAGCGACAACGGTAAGCTGAACACAATCCCAGAGAACTCGGTACTGCCCGCCCGCGTGCCTGTCGCAGCCATCAAAGCGACCAAGCACTCGACTGCACCCACACAACCCGACACTATGCAACAACATCAGTCAGAGGACCACGCCGACGCTCCTCTGCTGGATAAGCACAACCAAGACCAACAGAAGAGCGTCGCAGTCATCAGCAGGTCGCCAAAATCGTCAGTAAAAAGACACGATAGACATGAATCAGTGCAAGTCGTCAAGAAGCAGTTATGCTCGGCAACGCAGTCTCCGCATTATCTCAAGAATATCCGCGTACACAGGTGAGATATCCGCTGGTATACGAAAGACGCTTAGCAAGGATTCCTCCTTAGTGAGAAGTCAGATGCAGCACGTCCTTGCCACTGAAGCATCACTATGTTTCTGGCGCAATGCCCTAGCGCACTGATGCATTTTTCCCATCTTAAAAATTAAGTCGCGTAGTCGGGCTGATATTCGCAACCATTCACGAATAACCATTTCCGTTTCCTTTTGTGTGTATGTGTGTGGAATGAGAATATGGGACAAATGCGTCCTGTGCTAAGGGATTGTGCTGAACAATAACGACACTTCAGTGCAGTAAATGAGCTGCAGTTAACACTTATATTACTTGTCATTTAACCTTCGGAACCTCACTAACTGGAAGTTGCTCGTATTGCACTAAGAGAAGGGATTCTGTGGCTGTGACCAGCCATCGGGTTCCATCTTAAGGCGATGAATCTTGTGACCTTAGGAGCGTCTGGTAGCTCGGCGCCAAGGATAACGAAATCAGTGTGTTTGTATATATGTATATGTATATATAAAAGCAACCAGTTAAGGACGGCTAGGTTGCGCAGGAGAGCCCACTGTGGGCAGGCAGCCCAACACTCGCCAGACAATACCGTGCCTATCCGGACTGTGGCGGTCCGACTTGATTGCTTGCTTGCTTGCATTCTAATTTTAAAACGTAACGCGCGCGCGCGCGCACGCACGCACGCACACACGCACGCATCATTTCCTTGCCATGGTAGCTTTCTTACATTTTTCTGGTCAGTATTAACCGCACGAATCCAGATGCTGACGACTGTTTGCACTGCAGTTGGCAACATTTCTTCTACTGTGACGTGTATTAATAGAGTGAGCTATCAGATGGGGCGAGCTGCAGTAACACAGCGTGTAACACCAAACACTAACACAATGACCTTCAAAGGGCGAGCTTCTGTAACACCAAACAACACTAACACACTGACCTTCAAAGGGCGAGCTGCCGTAACACCAAACAACACTAACACACTGACCTTCAAAGGGCGAGCTTCTGTAACACCAAACAACACTAACACACTGACCTTCAAAGGACGAGCTGCTGTAACACCAAACAACACTAACACACTGACCTTCAAAGGGCGAGCTGCTGTAACACCAAACAACACTAACACACTGACCTTCAAAGGGCGAGCTGCTGTAACACCAAACAACACTAACACACTGACCTTCAAGCAAGGGCAAGGTTACTAACTCCCTGACCGCCCTGCTGGTAAACAGATTCACCGCCCTCTTAGTTACAGTGCCAGCAAGGGCCAATGGGCAGCCGGCGGTTGAACATCGCAGACGGAGCTCCAGGCCAGGCAGTTGCAATTGATTTTAGCGTCCAGTCGGGCCCTAGGGCTCACCGAACCTACTGCGCAATGATTGTAGGAGCCTCTTTCGCTGGGGGAAAAAGCGGACGGGACGTGAAGCTGGCCCTTCACCCTCCACCTAGTGCCGAGGTGAGGAATGTGTGGAGCTGTACTTCCACATCCCGCATTCCACATCCATGGTGGTCACAGCAGCACGCCAACAAAAGCCCAGTACTGACATGAACCCTGTCAGAACTCGACGTTCTGTGGTTGTAAGGCCAATTTAAAAGCAAAGCCCCAATTTTTTCATGCAGCACAAATGCCACCGAGACATAAAGGATAAGTGGGAGTGGAGGTACGGTCCCACGTATTCTTAACGCTGACAGTGGAGGTACGTAGTGAGCTTCAAGCCCGGCCGTTCTCTACTCTAGTAGCCAGATGATACAAGACACGGTGGGCTACGTGCCTGCCCCTGCGGGGAACTGAACCCATAATAACAGGTCATCCAGCCGCCAGCCTAGTGACAGCCGTACCGACTGTGCTGTCGCTGCTCACAATCTCAACTTGTCAGTAAGCACTGTGCATCTATTTGCAGGAACTCTGTGATGTATCGAGGAGCCATGCTGAATATCCACAAATACCGCCTGAGAGCGTCATCATGTCCTGACATATACCGCAACTCCATGACAACTATTGCGAAGGAGAATGAGGAGGTAACGTCACAACACGTGTAGTTCCTTACTGCTACTGCTGCAACTACTGTTACACCACCAGAGGGCATCCAAACTCGTAAGCACTGGACAGGCGTGGTTAACAAGTACTGTACGATGAGGACTGGCTTGGTGAGGGTGGCGCATTGTTAGCCACGCCGCCCAGAGTTGACGTGTCTGTGCGTGACGTCAACTGGTGTAAGATCCGTCACAAGATGACGGGTTAAGATCACAGTTCTTTCGTTCTTCCACCCCATTCCTACACGCCATTTCTTTTCTCGCTCCTCTTGTATTTATTTCCCATCTATTTTTATTTTACCACTCTGTCGTAATTCTTCTCCCCCAGCAACGACGCTAAAATGTTGAGTTGGGTATTTTTTGTACTTTGCCGGAACTGCTGTTACTACTGTTATCATTCGGTCAGTGTCATCATCATCATCATGAACCACTACAAATAAAGAGTTTCACACGTAATATTTTGTCGTTGCTTCCAGTGTGTCAGTCCCTCTTTTTCACTGTTTTATACAGCACCGCACTTTACGCCTGTCTGAATATAGAGCGCCAGTTGACTGTTCACAAACATCTGTAGCTGTATTCCATTACTTTCTGCACACACATCAGTCCTCTTGGCCGTGTGCCGACCGTTGCCGCTATAAAGCTGCCTGGCAGTTTTAGTAAATAAAATCCATTGTCTTGGTACGCGCATTCTTCAAGAAAACTCCCACAAAAATGCCGCCATCAGGACTTCCTTGGAGACTTCGCACTGTCGCAGCCGTAGATATAAAATAACAATACGCCGGGGGGTACAGCGGTCGAAGCGTAAAGCTAACCACTCACCTCCATCTAGTAGAAAGATTAAGAAATGTGGCTCCATTCATGCCGCGCAAAGAGACAGTCTTACAGTGTGACAGTGCTGGCAACGGACCTCGCTGTATAAGAAGAGCTGTCCTGCTGTGTGAGCTGGGGAGAAAGAAGCAGCCCTCGAAATGTACTGATCTTTCGGAATTTTATATCTTAACCTCGACAAGGAATTTAATGACACTAAAGAACAACTCCGTGAGATTGCTACAGACCTGCTTGCCTAAACACCAACTTCATGCGTGCGTATCCAACAGATTAAATGTTGGCGTGTCAGGATAAAATGATCAAGAATTAAGCCGTGATGTCTGGATACAGTGCCTGTCAATGTTGGCATCTCAGGATAAAGTGATCAAGAACTAACTAGTGATCTCTGTCAATTTTCTTTCACTTCCAGCATCGTAGGAAGCCATAATACACACACACACACTCGCACACCTGACTGAAGCTGACAGACTGTCCTCGAATCGAGAGCACAGTTTTGACCCTGACAGTGTGGATAAGGTCCCTTGTCTCCGGGCTAGCGTTGCATATACGTCTGTCACTGCATCTGTCGTCATTCGTTAACTGTTCAGTTTATAACAGTCCTAAGGCACATGTATGTACAGGTCTAGCCAGACAGAACGTGACAATAACGGTATCAACTGTCACACACAGTACAAAACTGTACGTACTTCTACTTTCAATATATCAGTTACTGGTCACAACCATCTAATGGCCTGATTTGGCCCTGCGCCAACATTGTCAAGGCCACAGCTGTTCTCGTCAGTCGACAAGAGTAGTAACCAGACCGACGATTCATCGTCTGTGAACGCCCACACAATCGTCACTCCAGCCTGCCTGTCAAGTGCGGCGCTTCAAGGCCGTTATCCCCCAAAACAAATGCTGGAAAATCTTGGCGAGGCTGCCCCAGTTTGCTGTTAGTATCCTGACCTCTTGCCACCCACAACCGCGTTCCCATTCCCGGTGTACCTGACTGACATGCGTCAATGATGGTGCACCGCAAAAAGAGCTAAATTAATAATTGACGCACTGTTTCCACGACTGTTTTATTTGGTAAACATTCGTATCGGATCCATTTGCAAAATGTGTATCGGGTAACTGCGATCGCGTTCCCACGACTTGTGTACTTGGCCGAGTGATACATACATACACACACACACACACACATACAATCATGCATGCATACATACATACGGACATACATACATACGTACGTACGTAAGTACATATGTATGTTTGTATACATACATACATACATGCATACATACGTACGTACGTACGTATGTATGTATGTGGCTTGGGATTGTTAAAATCTCTAATTAGTTAAATAGCTTTCTACATGAAGTTCTAAGGTGTGCAACCATCATAATTCTAATTATTCTCTTCTGCAGATTGAATATCTTCCGACTGTATGAGGAATTTCCCCAGAGAATTATTCTATAATTCACAATTGAATGAAAATAAGCAAAGTAAATCGATCTCAGAATATCCTTATTGCAGATATGATACATTTGTCTAACCATATAACATGCTGTGCTTAGTCTAGGAATTATTTGATCAATGTGGTTCCTCCAAGAAATTTTTAATTTACTGCTTCTTCTATGCACTTGTTCCTATAACTGTCAGTGCACAGTGTAGTTGATTTATTGTTACAAATTTCATTATATTTGTTTTTTCCAAGTTTAAAACTAACTTGTTAGCTGCAAACCAATCATACATGCTAATATTTGGTTTGCTGATGTAGAGAAATCTATAAAATTTCCATTAGAAATTATAACACTAGTGTCATCAGCAAATAATATTGGTTCTGCAAGGGAATTTATTTGCAATGGAAGGTCATTTATATAAACCAAAAATAGTAGGGGTCCTAGAATGGACCCTTGGGGGAATCCGTGCTTTAATATTCCCCAGTCTGAAACTAAATTAATAGTTGAATTGGGTGATTTTTGTATTTCCCTTATGTTTTCTGTTTGTTAGATGGGACCTGAACCAATCTATAGTTATTCCTTGAATACTATAAAAATGCAACTTAGTTATCAGAATTTCGTGATTTTCACAGTCAAAAGCTTTTGATAAAGTCGCAGAATATTCCTCCAACATTTAACTTTTGGTTAAGAGATTTAAGTACACTGTCAGACTAAATGCAGCATCCTCAGTAGACTTGCCCTTCATAAAAGCATACTGTTCTGGTGCTAGTATATTGTTAGTCTGTAAGTGCTGACTTAACTGTACATTGCTTTCTCAAATATTTTAGCAAAGGTTGGTAACAGTGAAATGGGCCTATAATTTGAAATGTCAAATGTCTCCCTTCTTGTACAGTGGTTTTACTACTGCCATTTTTATACGATCAGGGGAAAATACCTATGTGTAATGAATAATAATAGATATAGCTTAATGGGATACTGATCAATGAAGCATATGATTTTATAATTTTACTTGTTATTTCATCGTAACCTGAGGAGTTTTTTGGTTTGAGATTACTTATTATACCCTTTATTTCTGCTTCAGTAATTGGAATTATGTTTATAGTAGGAAAGTTTCCAGGAAATGAATCGTTTAAAAATGAAATAGCATCCCTTTTTTCGGATTTGTATCTGTTTAATTTTTCTGAAGATGTTAGAAAGAAGTTATTGAAGGCATTTGCCACTGTTTTTTGATCTTTTAGTTTTTCCATGTTCTCAAGTGTACAAGGGACCTGCTCAATTGGACACATTCTTCCAGTCTCATTCTTTATAATGTTCCATGTTGTTTTTGTTTTATTATCGGATTTTGCTATAAGTCTATCATAGAATTGCTTTTTTGGTTCTTTAATTACTTTTTTTAGAATTCTACAATACACTATGTAGTGTGCTTTTGCTGTTTTTAGTGAGGGTATAAAGACTTCTCTTTTGTTTGCATGATATCTTAATTCCTTGTGTGATCCAAGAATTATTTTTTATTTTATACTTCTATATTTAACTGGGAAACTGGTTTCAAAAACATGTAGGAAGGTATTCAGAAACGAATTAAATGTGTTAGTAGTATCGTGGGATTGATAAACAGATTGCCAGGTTTCTTGCTTTAGTAATGACTGAAAGTTTGAGAGTGTTTCTCTATGTATTGTTCTTGTTTTCTGTTGTAAGAAGACTTTTTTTGTTGCTGCATATATATTATTAACCTTTTGGCGCCGGAATTATTTTTTTTTTATTTTAGCACACCTTTTATATAAAATGTGAATAATACAGGGTACAAATACGTTACAATTATGAAACAAACTGCATTTTGAAGAGAAAAAAACGGAAAGTATATACCATGTTTAAAATATTCAGCACCTATATTTGTTGAATAAATACATAAAATGCAATGTTTAGAGGTTAGCGGTGCGGTACGACCACTATAGTGGTCGTTAGGCGTCAAAGGGTTAATGGTGAGTAAACTGAGCATCATGGTCAGACAGACCATTTATTAAAGGAGATATTATAGTGGATCCCAGTCTACTATTATCCACGAATATATTATCAATTGCTGTGCTTGATTTGTTATGAATTCTAGTTGCAAAATTTACTGTATGAGATAGGTTATAAGTTGTTAGTAAGGAAGATAAATATTTTTTCCGATTGCTGTCATGGAGATTATCTGTGTTTATGTCTCCTCGTAATAGAAATTCGGCTTTTGGTTTATACAAATGTTTGAAGGTATCATCTAGTTTTTTGAGGAACTATTTAAAATCTCCTGTGGGAGCTATATATATACTTAAAACAATTAGTTTGGATGCTTCAATTTCCAGTTCAACTGCACAAATTTCCAAATCATTTTCTCTGCAGGTATGTGCTATATCAGTTTTATTAAAATTTAGGTCTTTGAGAACAAAGATACACACACCTCCCCTCTGTAGATGTTCAGGTGAAAAACTAGACCCTAGTGTATACCCTGGCAGTGTAAGGTGTAGCAGTTCATGTTCCTCCATGTGATTCTCACTAAGACATAGTGTGTGGGGATTTATATTCTCAATTTCAAACGAAAGTATTAGTTCTTCACGTTTTCTCCTTAGTCCCCTAACGTTTTGATGAAAAATGTCTAACGAATTGGATGAATCTAAGTTTTTATCATGGTTTATGAATTTCCAGTAGATAGTATCAGTAAGTCTTAAATGTCTCTGTGATTTTCTTTTTATCCTAAAAAAGGAGCGGCTGTAGCACGGATGATGACAGGAATACTGCTCACACCCAATACGCGACCGCCATCCAATTTATCAGCGATGAGATGCATAAGCTTCTCTTGCCTCTCGAATTTAGATGCAGGCCATGGGTCGTATATTCTTCTCTTCCAATTGTTGTGGTGTTGATAAGACTGAGGTGGGACATGCCATGCCCCAGTAGGGCCTGATCGAGTCGTAGATTAACACTCCTCAACTTCCTGTTTATCCATGGCTCATCGTGTCTTCTGAGAAGGTTCACAAATCTGACGTTGGTGTGATCTGTCCTCCTAGCAATGAAATTGAGGTCGTTTTCAATAGAGTTCTGTCCTCCTAGCAATGAAATTGAGGTCGTTTTCAATAGAGTAATAATAATTTCCTTCCAGGCTGTTTTCTGGCCCACCCACTATAACAATATGGTCTTTTTTAGTAAGGTCTTTCCCAAGATTCTCTAGACCTTCAACGATATTTTCAAGAGGCGCATTGGGCTTAAAAATACTCGTTATTTCATATTCAGTACCCAAGTGATTTTGAAGCAAGGTTCCAATATTCCGCCCATGACTACTTCCGAGGAGCAATATCTTTTTTTTTTTCTGACTGATTTCCTTGTAAGTGATTTTATTTTTATGTCCTTATGCTTCAGCGATCCACGGTTTTGCTGATCAGCTTCTAGTACACCAAATTTGTTGCTCAGCCTTATATGGGACGTAACATTAGCAGAGATCTACGAGCCCTAGACTTAGGGTTTTTTGGTTTAAGCCAGATGTTATTTGTATTATCATTGTCCTTTACTAAGTTGTTCGTATTCCTGTTTGTCAGCGAGTTATTCATGATGTTCCGAATGGTACTGATTCTTCACTCACAAATAGCCTGCTTGCTTGTCAGTGTGTCAACGAGTCGTGGTAATCGACAAGTCTCGGATTGATAAATAAAAAGCACTGACGATTCCTTTGATTTACATCACATTGACTGCGATGGGAAACGGACAAGTGGCCAATATTTGTACAAGTGTACCGTTTCCACGATATGGCATGTATTCGTAATACAGACTATACCATTGTTGGGAACGTGGCTGAACATGGCTAAAGGTTAACGCGCTGAAGCATTAGTCCAAATCTTTCTGCAGCTGTCAGTCTGTCCCATCCTGCCCACCCCCTTCGCGGACTCATGACCAGACCTTGTGAAGTGGGGACTGTGATCATGTAGTCATATTAGCCCCCAGGCGCCTTTTCTGACACGACGGTTCTATCTGGTGTCCAGGGCCTTGGTTTAGACAGAAATGTGTCTGAAATGTCTTGAGAGCATCTTTAAAAATGTTCAGAAAAGAAATTTATTGTGAAAATGTATGCACGTGACATGTCTTTTTTTTTTTAGCACTGAAGGCATTCTTTAAATCCCCCCCCCCCCCCGCAAAAAAAAAA
>Ga0209755_10009398_pt1 | contig 10332 bp, 4 predicted proteins | sample TergutCo191P1_FD_187301 | JGI IMG/M metagenome (GOLD analysis project Ga0209755, IMG submission 187301) | Cornitermes sp. P1 segment gut microbial communities from Petit-Saut dam, French Guiana - Co191P1 (SPAdes) (version 2) | ecosystem: Host-associated > Arthropoda: Insects > Digestive system >...
CAAACAATCTTTTCCTTTTATACTCTATAATTATATTTTTTTATTTAAGAAGCAGAAAATCCGTTCCTCGTACTTTTAAATATATTTCCGCCGCGCTTGATATGACAATTATAAGCATAAGTATTTACATAGGCTGCGGTTATCCTGAACTTGATCCTCCTATTCAATATTTATCTATCTGGGCTCTTTTTTATACCGTGCTTATACTGCTTGGAGCTTTTAGATACAGCGTTCGCTGTGCCTTGTTTTCCGGCATCTACGCGGGTGTTTGTTACCTGATTGTTATTTTATTAAGATCCAATTCGCTTGATTTTCAATATTATTACGATCTTGAAAGCAGCGTTGTAAGCCTTAATTTCCCCACTACAAATGAATCATTCAGAGTAGTGTCCATGGTTGTTACAGGCGCAATTGCGGCTATCGCAAGCAAACGTCACTTAAAATTATTCAGCGGAATGATAATATCACAGTCTGAGGCTTCCAAAGCGGCGTCAAATACCGTTAAAAAAACTCATACAATGGCTGAGTTAATTAAAAAATCAACTAACGAAATATTTTTATCTTCTAAAGATATTTTTGAAACTGCGAATAAACAGGCTGTAAGCATCCAGAAGATTGAAGCGACAATAAAGGAAAACTCAAATATTGCCGTTGATATTTCTGAAAAAACTGAAGAAGTTGCCTCTATTTCTTCCAAAATGGAAACTGATGTAAAATACGGCTTAACTGTTTTGGAGAAAAATGTAGGTCAGCTTGAAGAAATAAAATTTAAAAATGAAAGCGTAATTAACGGAATTATTTCTCTTGGTAATAAAATAAGCAAAATACGCGATGTAATAGAAATTATTAACGCAATTACAGACCAGACAAAAGTAATCGCTTTTAACGCGGCGCTGGAAGCGGCAAGCGCGGGTGAATATAAAAAACGCTTCTCTATCGTATCAAGCGAGGTAAACCGCCTTGCTGACGATATTACCGCTTTAACCAAGGAAATAAAAAAACAGGCGGATGATATTCAAAGCTCTTCTTCGTCATTAATTGTTTCAAGCAAGGAAAGCGCGGAAAAAATAATAAACGGCAATAAATTAATAAAAGAACTTGAAGAAATCTTCGCAGAAATTCAAAACGGCGCGGACACAACATCAAAACAGGCTAAAACAATTACTGTCTCTAGCCAAAAACAGCAAAAATCCACAGAACAGATTAATATTGCCATTGAAGATATTTCAGGCGGGCTTTCCAATTTTATTAAATCAACAGAAATAGCCACATCATCCGCAGACGATCTTTCAAAAACAATCAAACATTTAGAAAGCATACTAACTGTCAATTCTGATAAAAATGGCGAGGTATCGGAATGACAAGAAACGAAGTACTGGAAAAAATTAAAATTGACGAATTTGACGGCGAAAAACTCATCTGCAAGTTTCGCATTGTTATAGCAATAATTTTCTTTTTAAGCGTTCCCTTTATATGCTTAATGAAGGTTTTAAACGGAGAAAGCGCTTTTCCAATCCATGCGTATTTTTGCTGTGTCATATTTTTAATTTATTCTATCGGAGTTCATTTTTATCTTAAAAATAGAAATTCAGTTCCGCACCTTTATAAATATATCTGCGTAATTATCGATGTAATTATACATTCAGCAAGCATTTGGATAGGCTGTACATATCCGGATATAGCTCCCGCTATTACTTATCTTTCTAACTGGGCATTATTCTTCCTAGTTTTAATTATGCTGGGCGCTTTTAGATACAGCGTTCCATGCGCGTATTTTTCCGGTATATTCGCGGCTGCCTGCTATCTGCTTGTAGTAATTATCAACGCTAAAAATCTGGATCTTCCATATTATTTTATAATCGATGACAAAAGAATAAGCGTTAGCTTTCCTGCAGTGTATGAAATTTTCCGCGTTATCGCGATTATTATCACAGGTTTTATTACAGGAATGGGCTGTAAACGCCACCTTAATCTTTTTATCAGCATGATAGAGTCCCAAAGAACTACCGTTATTTCCGCTTCAGAAACAGTAGATAAAACAAGAACTGTTTCTAAAACAATACAGAAATCAACCGATGAAATATTTTTATCGTCAAAACAAATATTCTCTACCGCTAATAATCAAGCGGCAAGCATTCAGGAGATTGAAGCGACAATAAATGAAAACACACAGTTAGCCGTAGATATAGCTGTAAAAACAATAAGTGTCGCAAAGATTGCTTCAAAAATGAAAAATGACGTAATACACGGTTTTGCTGTTCTTGAACGCAATATTACACAGCTTGAAAATATTAAAATGAAGAACGACGGCGTTATTACAGGCATTATATCACTTGGAAATAAGATAATAAAAATCAGGGATATATTAAAAAATATTAATACTATAACTGATCAAACCAAAGTAATAGCTTTTAACGCAGCGCTTGAAGCAGCGAGCGCCGGAGAAAAAGGCAAGCGCTTTGCTGTTGTAGCGAGCGAAGTAAACCGACTTGCCGATGACATTACTTTATTAACCAAGGAAATACGCGAACATGTTGAAGAAATACAGGGTTCTTCGTCATCATTAATATTATCCAGCGAAGAAAGCGCTGATAAAATCTTAGAAGGCAACAATTTAATAAAAGAGCTGGAAGAAATTTTCCGCAAAATAAGATCCGGAGCGGAAATAACGGCGAATCAGGCTCAGACAATATCAGGTTCAACTCAAATGCAGCTTGAATCGACTGAACAAATTACTTCCTCAATTACTGATATTTCTTATGGATTATCAAATTTTATCCAATCCACAAGGATTGCCACTTCTTCTGCGGAAAAATTAACAAAAATGACCGCAGAACTCGGCGATATTTTAACAACTAAAAATACATCTGATATTAAACAGGATGTTAAAAACGGATAATATATGGCAATAAATAAAGAAAAATATATTAGTAAATTCATAGACGAGAGTATGGAAAACACTACTCTTGTAGAAACTCTTGTTTTTGATGTTAAAGACGGTATTTCTGTAGATGATGATCTTTCTACCCTTCTGCGAGCCTTGCACACTTTAAAAGGTTCTTCCCGCATGCTTGAGTTTAACCGCATAGAAGAATTAAGCCATGCCCTGGAAAGCGTTTTTGTCGCTATACGAGAACAGCGAATCGGTTTTTCTGAAAACGCTGTTAAACTTATACTTTCTTCTTTAGATTTATTAAAATCCGGTTTTGTAAAAATTGTTAAAACAAAAACAGATGATATAGAAACTGGCGAACATATTAAGAATTTATCTCTGCTGGCATCTAACGAAGATTTCATTATACCAATAAATACCAGCTCTGAAGAACCGCAAACTGATCAAGAAACAGAAGCAAATAAAGAAGAAACAGAAAAGACTGAAAAACAAGTAAAAAAATCAAAGGAATCCAAGAATAAACAAAATGCTCAGCCGGGTTCCGCGCGCAAAGGATCAAAATCTGAAACTATACGTCTTTCTCTTGATAAAATCGACGGTATTATTAAAAGCATAGCGTCTTTGCAAACTCTGGAAATCTCCGCTAAAAGTTTATCCCAAAACAGCGCGGAAATAATAAAACAAGTTAAGGAATTTTCAAAAACATTCAGAGAAATAAAAAAAATTGATACTATTACAATAAGCAACTTTAGAAAGATAGAACGTTTATGCGAAAGGCTTAACTCTTCTTTAAAAAATTACGCCATAGATTCGGGCAATAGTATAAGAGGCGCGTATGATAGCGTCATATCTCTTCGCACCCTTCCAATTTCTACTATTTTTGACAGTTATCCCCGCTATGTTTACCAATTATCAGAAGAATTAGGCAAAAAAGTTCAGCTTACAATAGAAGGCAAAGAAAATGAAGTTGATAAAAATATAATTGAATCTTTGTCTGATGTTTTTTTACATATGGTGCGTAACGCTATAGACCACGGATTGGAAACCCCGGAAGAGCGCGTTATAGCAGGGAAAAGTGAAATTGGAAATCTTTCAATTTTATGCTCGCGCGAAAGCGGCAGTATGAAAATTGTTATTTCAGATGACGGCCGCGGAATAGATCTAGAAAAAATTAGACAAAAGGCAGTAAGAGAAGGATATGTAGCTGAGGCTTCCGCGGCTAATTTAACAAAGGAAGATCTTACAAATTTAATATTCCAAAGCGGTTTTTCAACATCAGGCGATGTAAGCAATGTTTCCGGCAGAGGCGTAGGAATGGATGTTGTAAGAGACACTGTCGAAGCTTTAAAAGGAAGTATAATTATTGACAGTTACAGGGGAGAGGGAACCAGCTTTACCTTAATTGTTCCGCTTTCGATTGCCGCTTTAATGGGATTCCCTGCAATAAGCGGTAATATGAAATTTATTATCCCTGCGAACTTTGTAGAAAACATTCTTCTTTTAAACAGGGATGAAATTATTACAGTAATTGACCGCCCGGAAATTAAATACAACGACAGAATGATTAAACTTTTTTATCTTAGCCAGGTTTTACAGATAAAAACAGAAACGCCTGATAATTTAGACAGCATATTTGTAGTAATAATACGTTCATACGACGATATTGCCGCCTTCGCAGTTGATAATATTGACAGCATGAGATCTGTAATTTTAAAATCGATGCCTTCTTTTATGGAAACCATGCCCATATTTTCCGGCATTGTTTTAAATGAAGATTATGAAATGGTAAGCGTTCTCCATATACCTACAATTATGAAGATGGCAAAACGCATTAAGGCAATAGAAATAAAAAAACGCAACCTTGATTTTGAAAAGGCAAGAAAATCCATTCTTGTTGTTGACGATTCTCTTCCCACCCGCGAAATAGAAAGCGAAATACTTACATCCGAGGGCTTTCTTGTTGATATGGCAGCTGACGGAGCCCAGGCTCTTAAAGCCGCCAAAAACAAGCATTACGATTTAATTTGCACAGACTTAAATATGCCTGTAATGGACGGCTTTATGCTTGTTGAAAATTTAAAAAAGAATGAAGATCTCTCCGATATTCCAATCATTGTTATTTCTTCTAAAGCTGACGAAGAAGATCAAAATCGCGCATTCACTCTTGGAGCTTCTAAATATATAATAAAGAATTCATTTAATAATCATAATTTATTGGAAGCGGTTAATGAACTTATCGGAGGACAGCAATGAGTGATGATAAAAAACGCATACTCATTTTAGAAGACTCCGATATTTTTGCAGATATGGTACTAAGCGCATTCAGCGAAAAGCCTTATATACTGGAAAGAGCAGTTAATGGTTTTGAAGGAATAAAAAAAGTTTATTCCTTTATGCCTCATCTTATTATAACTGATATAGAAATGCCTCTTTTTAAAGGATATCAAGTTACCCGATTACTAAAATCAAGAAAAAATACAAAAATAATTCCTGTAATTATGTTTACATCCCTTGATGAAACAAAGGATAAGTTCTGGGGAAACCAGGCAGGCGCGGATCTTTATATAGAAAAATCACCAGATAATTTACATCCTCTTATAGTAGCGGTAGATACTATTTTAGCGGCCCCGCTTGACATTGATTTTAACGCAATCGAAAGAGAAGCAAAAAAAATAAATGACTCGTCTATTATAGAAATAGTAAATAATCTCCTTGATAACAAATTATTCCAGACAACTGTAATAGGTTTATTAAATGATTTATCCAGTAAAGTACATTCAATGGAGACAGTCGCAAAAGGTGTTTTTGATTTGCTTCATACTATCTGTGAAGCGGAAATAGCTACTCTCATAATCAAAGGAAACAACAGATTAATATATTTATATACCGCAAACTTCAGTGAATTTACAAATGAAATCGTAAGCAGTTTTATAGAAATATCCGTTTCTGATTTTCATAATCATTTTCCTGATTATAAACACGCTTCAAAAACGCAAAAAAGCTTCTTTCATGAAGGAAAAAACGAAAAGAAAATTATTTCTTATATATCTGTAATACTTACAACAGCCGGTGAAAATTTTGCCAGTTTGCATATCGCGAATACAATTAATGATTATTTTTCTCCTTTAATGATGGAAAATATTAATGTTTTCGCAAGTTCAGCTTCTCCTGTTATTTCTAACGCGCTTAATATGCATGAAATGGCGGCGCTTCAGAATAACACGCGCACTGCGTTCGCAAGGTATGTGCCCGCGGACGTTATGGACGAGATTATCAACGACACAAGAAAAAAAGCGCAAATAAGCGAAAATAGAAATATTTCTATTCTTTTCAGCGATATAAGAAATTTTACTAACATTTCAGAACACTCAGACGCGCAAAGCGTTGTTGAATTTTTAAATTCATATTTTTCTCAAATGGGCAGCGAAATTATTTCAGAAAACGGCCACATTGATAAATTTATTGGCGATGCCATTATGGCTGTTTTTGGAGCTTTCCAGACGCTTGATAATTCACCGGCAAGCGCTATAAGAGCGGCTGTGAAAATGCTTTCCGCTTTGGAATTAATAAACGAACTTCCCTCTTCCTTATCTATCGATAATATAGAAATGGGAATTGGCATTAATTGCGGCGAATGTATCATGGGTAACATTGGATTTAAAAATAAAATGGATTTTACAGTGATTGGAGATACTGTTAATATCGCTTCCCGGCTTGAAGGTTTAACTAAAGTGTATCGTCACCCAATAATTGTCTCAGAGGCTGTATACGAAGCAACAAAAGACAATTTCCTTTTACGAAAGCTTGATAGTGTGCGCGTTAAAGGTAAAACAAAGCCTCTTGGAATTTACGCTGTTTATTCAGGTTTCCATGGAGCTGAAGGCAACAGATTAAGATCGGGAGAAATGGCGGATACTGTTACAGTTTCCAGCCTCTTAATAAACAGAGATACTCTATCCAATTATAATAAAGGTTTACAGGTTTTTTATATGAGGGAGTGGAAACTGGCTCAGGAATATTTTTCAAAGGCGCTTGAATATGATAATAACGATTATCTTTCCAGGCTTTACCTTGATCGCTCAAAAGAATTTGAGAAAACACCGCCTCCGGATGACTGGGACGGAGTAGTAATATATCTAAGGAAATAAATAAAAGAGGTAAAATATGACAATAGAACAGATAAACGAAAAAATTAATAGCGACGAATATTCGGGAGAAAGACTGATAAACAAATTTCGTTTTTCTTTAGGGATTCTGTTTGTGGTAAGCGTAATGTTTGTTTCTATTTTAAGAAGCATAGAAGGGCTTCCTCATTTCCCGTTTAGAGCTTATACTTTTACAAGTTTATTCTTTATTTATTCTGTTCTTGTTTATATTTATTTAAGAAGAAGAACAACGCTTCCTGTTTATTATAAATATATTTGCGTTACATTAGACGCTGTTTTAATAAGCGGCGCTATTTGGATCGGCAGCACATATCCGGAACTCTCTCCGCCCATCGTATTTCTTTCTGTTCAGGCGCTTTTTTATATTATCCTTATAATCGCCGGGTCATTCAGATACAGCGTACCTTGCGCTTTCTTTTCCGGTTTTTTCTCAGGTTTCTGTTATTTAATTGTGGTGTTCGCAAACGGTCATGTTCTGGATGTACCCTACTCTTTTACTCTCGCGGGCAAAGTAATACCTGTAAGCTTTCCGCTTTATAACGAAATATTCCGTGTGCTTGGAATGATAGTCGCTGGCGCTATCGCAGGTATGGCTTGCAAGCGTCATCTTGCATTGTTTAACAACATGATTGAATCCCAAACAGACGCCGCGCTGCACGCTTCCACTACCGTAGAAAGAACCCGTTCAATGGCAAAAACAATTAAAAAATCCACAGACGAAATATTTTTATCTTCTAAAGATATTTTTACAACTGCCAATAATCAGGCTGCGAGCATTCAGGAAATTGAAAGCACAATAAGCCAGAACACGCAAATAGCCGGCGAAATTTCCGATAAAACATCCAGTGTTGCCGGCATTGCGTCTAAAATGGAAAATGACGTAATTCACGGTTTCTCTGTTCTTGAGCGCAATGTTGACCAATTAGAAACAATTAAAATGAAAAATGACGGCGTTATCACAGGAATTATCAGCCTTGGAAATAAAATTTTAAAAATACGCGACATTGTAAAAAATATTAATACAATAACAGACCAGACAAAGGTAATAGCTTTTAACGCTGCCCTTGAAGCGGCAAGCGCGGGAGAACGGGGAAAACGTTTTTCTGTTGTAGCAAGCGAAGTTAACCGTCTTGCAGATGATATTTCTTCTTTAACGAGGCAAATACGCGAACAGGTTGAAGAAATACAAAATTCATCATCATCATTAATTATATCCAGCGAAGAAAGCGCAGATAAAATTACAGAAGGAAACAATTTAATAAAAGAATTGGAAGACATATTCAGGGAAATAAGATCGGGAGCGGAAATCACCGCAAATCAGGCGCAGACAATAACAGTTTTCTCACAGCAGCAGGAAAAATCATCAGAACATATCGGCGTTGCCATAACTGATATTTCAAGAGGTCTTTCCAATTTTATACAATCAACAAGGGTTGCTACATCATCCGCAGAGGAACTTACAAATATGATTCAACAGCTCGATTCATTGTTAACAGGGCAATTCTCCGACAAGGAAAATAATACAGGTGATTTAATAAAAAAATGAACAAATTAATTATTTTTATACTTTTATTTTTAACGTGTATAAATATATTTGCGCGTGATGTCACAGTTAAGGTAATAGATTCAGATCTGGATCTGCCATTGGAAGGCGCCGTTGTAAGAGAAAGAGACGGAAACGAATATAAATGCAATAAGGACGGAATTGCTGTTATTAAAGCTCCTGATGACAGACAGTTTGTCATTTATATTTCGTATCCCGGTTATGAAACTAATACGGTTGTAGTTCCTGTTTCCAGCAATTCCATAGAAGTGTTTCTTCATTTATCAGGCGTAATACAAGGTAAGGAACTTGTACTGGAAGCGCAAAAGCCTGGAGCAAGCGAAAGCAGAACCGGAAGAAGCGTAGCTATCTCAGGGCGTGAGATAGCGCAGTCAGCTGAAATTGGGATAATAGAAGACGTAATGAGCGCTATAAAACTGCTTCCCGGAGTTGGATACACAGGAATATTTAACGCTCAGCCAAGTATTAGAGGCGGTTTCCCCGGCGATATGGGCGCATCACTCGACGGTTTTTATATCAGAAATCCGTATTTCTGGGGCGGGGGATTTTCTATATTTGATCCTAACATGGTGCAAAGCGCGCAGCTTTCTCACGGTGTTTTTTCTGTGCGTTACGGACATACAATTTCAGGGCTTTTAGAAATTGTTTCAAAAGATCCTTCACCTACCGATACTCAATTTGAACTTGGGGCAAACTCAAGCACAGCGAATTTTAATCTTTCTCTGCCTTTAATGGGAAAGGGCGGCATTTTATTCATAGGACGAGTTACATATTATGATCCTGTAGTATTTCTTGCAAAACAATTAACTGACGTAATCCCGGAGTTATCGGTTGCCAATTATATAAGACAGGCGCCGTATATAAGATCTGCAATATTAACCGGAAATTACAGATTTACAAGTAATCTTGAGCTAAGAGCAAGCGCCTTCATTGGCATGGACGGTCTTAGCGCGTTCTTTGAAAATAAAAACCGTACAGATGAATTAAACAGCGACACATTCATGGATATGGTATATACAAATTTTAAAGGATTTTTTACATCAGGAATTTCGTGGAACCCCAGAAACGATATGCTTTTAAAACTTACCATGGGAACCGGGTTTGAAGAACAGAAAATCGATGGAGAAATAGAAAATAATATTCTTGATAAGCATTTTTCTGATGAATTTAAAACTAATAATTCTGTTTTTTTTAAAAGCACAGGACAAGCAAATGATTCGTATAATTTTTATAATAAAATGGAGTTTTTACAATCTGTTTTACTTTTTAACGCTCAGGGAAGAATTGATTACGACTGGAAATTAGGAGATTATCTTCTTATTTCTGCCGGTGTTCAGGAAATGTACAACTTGTACAGAACAACTGGAGATATGAATTTCAGCGGTGAAATTCCTTTTACACGTCTCGGAGAAAATCAAAATGGAGAAAGCTTCCAGACATTATTAAAAAGCAGATACCCTGAGATTAGTGCTAATGATGCTTTCTGGGATAAATTAAGGGTCAGAGTTCCTATTCAATTCGCTCCGGAATTAGAAAATAATTTATTTACGACATCCGCTTTTTTATTAGGTGAATTTAATACAAGCGGCAGCAGGTTAAAAGCGGAACTTGGGCTTCGCTTGGATCATTTTTATCTTATGGGAAAGGGTTTTTCTGTAGGGAGCGAGGCTGTATTAAACCCGCGTGTAAATATAGATATTAATATATTA
>Ga0209755_10009399_pt1 | contig 10331 bp, 12 predicted proteins | sample TergutCo191P1_FD_187301 | JGI IMG/M metagenome (GOLD analysis project Ga0209755, IMG submission 187301) | Cornitermes sp. P1 segment gut microbial communities from Petit-Saut dam, French Guiana - Co191P1 (SPAdes) (version 2) | ecosystem: Host-associated > Arthropoda: Insects > Digestive system...
GTGGAACATTCGGGGAGGTTCAAAAAAATCTTTATGAAGGAATCCGCCCCGGATAAATTAATCTGGGTACCCTAAAAAGTTTGACAACCGATGATTGAATACATAGTACCCGGCAATATTGATGACCGTATACTCTCCAAAGCCGCAAAGCTCCTGCAAAACGGGGGAACCGCGGCCCTCCCCACCGATACAAGCTGGAGTATTGTCTGCTCCATGAACTCCCGCGAAGGGATAAAGCGGCTTAGGGCTATCTCAAAAGAACGGGATGAACGGCTGTTTACCCTGCTTTGCTCGGACATTTCCCAGTTCGGGGAAATTTGCAGTCTGGACAATACCCGTTTCAGGCTTATAAAACGCCTTGCTCCGGGGCCTTACGTCTTTATCCTTAAAACCCTTTTGGGAACCGAAAAAAGCCTGGGCCTGCGTCGCCGGGAAATCGGAATCCGTCTGCCGGATTACCCCGTGCCCCCGGCCCTGATAAAAGCCCTTGGCTGTCCCCTTTACGGCATTACCGCCAAACGCAGCATGGCCGCGGACTGGATCGACGATGAGGATTTTGACGGAGGTGATGCGGAAGAAAGCGAACCTTCCGCGCTTTTTTACCGGGAAGAAACGCTCTTTGACGGGGGATGGGAACTGGAAGACATACGGGGCCTTGATCTCATTTTGGATCCGGGGGAAGACCGCAACAGGCTTTTTTCGACCGTACTGGATCTGAGCTCCGGGGACGTGCAGGTGCTTCGGCAAGGCGCGGGGCCCTGGCCGGTCTAAAAGCCGGAAACCAATCCTCAAGGAAATAATGGAACAGCAGTGGATTCGTGTCGTTTTTAGACGGCGTTTGTTGATTATCAGTTTAATTCTTGTCCAGCTGGCTTTTATCCTTTTTGTTATAGCCGGGACGCATTTTATGTCCCGCTATGTGAACTTTTTTCTGATGGCGTCCAGTATCGTAGTCTGCATATATATTCTGAACAAGAAAGAAAAGCCCGCCTACAAACTGACCTGGATGTTTCTCATTCTTCTCTTTCCCCTGTTTGGCGGGCCGGTTTATGTCTTTTTTCACATGCAGTCAAGCCCGCGAAAACTCAAACGGCAGATGGCCGAGGCTGACCGCCGCTACCGCCCGCTTTTCCTGCCGGCAAGCGGGAATGTAATGCCGGAGCTGGCTGCGGGTCACCGCGAATGTCTGCCGCAAGTTTACTACCTCCAGGAATACGCGGGCTTTCCCGTGTACAAGCACACCTTAACAACCTACTTTGATTCCGGCGAAAGTTTTTTCGCCCAGGCGCTGGAAGAACTGGAAAAAGCCGAACATTATATTTTCCTTGAGTTTTTCATTCTGCGCCAGGGAAAAATGCTTGACCCCATTCTTGATATACTGGAGAAAAAGGCCCGGCAGGGTCTGGATGTCAGATTCATTTACGATGACCTTGGCTGTTTTATGTCCCTGCCCCCGAATTTCAAACAAATCCTTGAAAGAAGGGGAATTAAGTGCATGGTCTTTAACCCCTTTAAGCCCATACTTTCATCGCATCAAAACAACCGGGATCACCGCAAAATTATCAGCATTGACGGGAAAGTCGCCTTTACAGGGAGCATGAACCTGGCGGATGAGTACATCAACGCGCTGGAGCGCTTTGGGCATTGGAAAGACTCAGCCATTATGCTCCAAGGCGAAGCGGCCTGGAGTCTTACCCTCATTTTCCTGCATATGTGGAACCTGGAGCGAAGAAAAAGCGAGCAGGATGAAGCGGCCTTGTTTTATCCCTGGAAGGAGGGCGCGTGCCGAATAGAATCTGACGGTTATGTCCAGCCTTACGCGGACAGCCCCATCGACAAGGAAAACGTGGGGGAGCATGTTTACATTCAGATTATCAACAACGCCAAGGAGTATGTGTATATCAACACCCCGTATCTGGTGGTGGACGATGACCTCCTTTCGGCCCTGACGCTTTCGGCCAAAAGCGGCGTGGATGTGCGTATCATCACGCCTTACCGCTGGGACAAGTGGATAGTGTCCGTTGTTTCCCGCTCATACTACCGCCAGCTTATCGAAGAAGGCGTGAAGGTGTATGAGTATTCGGCTGGTTTTAACCACTCAAAAACATTTGTCTCCGATGACCGGGTTGCCACTGTGGGAACGACGAACCTGGATTTCCGCAGCCTGTATCTGCATTTTGAGTGCGGTGTCTGGATGTACAAGACAAAAAGTGTTGCCAAAGTAAAAGAGGATTTTCTCAACACCCTGCCAGCCTGCAAGGAGATTACCCTTAAGGACTGTTCCCGCAATGCGGTGCAGCGAATCATTCAGGATGTGCTGCGTATTTTTGCGCCGCTTATGTAGAGGTTTCGCTATTGCCATGTGCTGTTCAGCACGTTATCATCACAGTAAGGACATACAATGATCTATCTTTCAGGTTTTCACGCTATTGAAGAACGGATAAAATCAGGCCGCCCCTGCGGTTCCCTTCTGGTTGCCAAACCCGGCCCCAGAGCGCGGGAGCTTACGGCCCTGGCAAGCGAACGGAAAATACGCATTGACCGGGTGGGAACGGTGGAACTTGACCGCCTCGCGCCGGATCACCGGGGCATTGCCCTGGAAATTGACGAGGCTTCCTCGTTGCCGGACATTTCCCTGGAGGAATTCCTTGAAGGGCTTGAGGAAAACAGGAGCGATGTGCTGGTGGCAGTCCTTGACGAAATTACCGACCCGCACAACTACGGCGCAATACTGCGTTCGTGCGACCAGTTCAGCGTTGACCTGGTGGTGACCCGCCACCGGCGTACCGCCAAGCACGCGGATGTAATCGCCAAAACGTCCGCGGGGGCATCGGCGTGGGTTCCCCAGACGGAAACCGCCAACCTGTGTCGGGCGATACAGGAGCTTAAAGAAGCGGGTTTTTGGATTTACGGCGCGGACATGGACGGAGAGGACTCCTACAGCCGCGACCTCCGGGGCAAGACCGCCATAGTTCTGGGCGGCGAAGGCGGTGGCATTTCCCGCCTTTTGCGGGAAAACTGCGATGCGATGGTCGCCATACCGTCTTTGGGGCGCATTGACTCGCTTAATGTTTCCGTGGCGGCGGGGGTGCTTTTTTACGAGGTTATGCGCCAGCGGAAGAATCCTTCTGGACGGAAGTGAAGTGCATGTTTCGATGCCCTTGACCAGCTTTTCAATTTCGACTATTCTAAAATTCTAGTTTAGAATAGTCGGAGAAATGAATGATGTACATAAAACGGGCACTTGAAGAGGAAATTCTCAAAACATCAGCATCGTTTCCTGTATTGCTGCTCACCGGGCCCAGACAGGTGGGTAAAACCACCTTGCTGCGGCACCTGGGCGGAGAGAAGCGCGGCTATGTAACACTGGATGATCCGGACGCGCGTCTTCTGGCGAAAAACGATCCTGCCATGTTTCTGCAGCGGTATACGCCCCCTGTTATAATTGATGAGATACAATATGCGCCGGAAATACTGCCGTACATCAAGATACGCGCTGACCGCTCGCAGAACAGGGGGGATTTTTGGCTGACCGGCTCGCAAATCTTTCATAGCATGAAAGATGTCAGCGAGTCGCTTGCCGGACGGGTAGGGATAATGAACCTGTTGGGGCTTTCCGGCAGCGAGATAGCCGGCGTTACATCCGAGCCGTTCACAACGGAGCCGCAGCGGCTTATGGCACGATTGAACACCGTGCCCAAGATGAGCCTTATCGATATATACGAACGCATATTCCGCGGCGGGATGCCGGCACTTTACACCAGCCAGAATATAAATCTTGAAACATTTTTTTCGTCATATATCTCCACGTATCTACAGCGGGATATACGGAACCTGGCTCAGGTTGCGGACGAGATGGCGTTTTTTAACTTCATGGGTTGTGTTGCCGCCAGGACTGCGGCTCCTGTCAATTACGATGAGCTTGCCCGCGATGCCGGTATCAGCGCCCCGACCGCAAAGAAATGGCTTTCTGTTCTGGTTTCGCTGCGCGTAGTCACCCTGGTGCAGGCCTACCACAACAACGCGCTTAAACGAATAATAAAAATGCCGCTCCTGCACTTTCTGGATACCGGGCTGTGCGCTTATCTGCTCAAATGGGGCAGTGCCGAAGTGCTGGAACGCGGGGCAATGTCCGGCGCGTTTTTTGAGAGCTGGGTTTTTTCGGAAATATACAAAAGTTATCTTAATGCCGGAAAAGAGCCCCCTATTTTTTACTACCGGGATAAAGACAAGCGGGAGATTGATCTGCTGCTGGTGGAAAACGGCAAACTCTACCCCATAGAGATTAAAAAAGCCGTTTCGCCAGGTACCGGCGCTGTGAAACATTTCAATGTTTTGCAGCCGGCAACGGAACCGGAGCGCTTTGGCGCGCTGGAACAGCATAAACTTGAAATCGGCTCCGGCGCTGTGGTTTGCATGGCAAATGATCTTTTGCCGGTGGATAAAAAGAATTGGTATGTTCCTGCCTGGTTGGTGTAGTTAAGTGATTTCATTTTGCCATCTTTTCCAATGATTTTACAGCCCTATCAAGGCTCTGTGAATTTTTGCGTGCAGATATGCGCCGATTTGTTTTTTGATTTTTCCTTTACCCCTGCACGGTATTGCCACTGACTCAGCAAAACAACCTTGAAAGGACTCATACAGCTTCAACAATTCTATCGTTCGTGAGGTTCGTGGTTAAAAATTTCCAATGCTCTTATTGTTCATGCGTGTCAAACCCGATGAACCTTATACAAATACCTGTCCAGCAAAATCTGCTCCGGAAAGGAATACGCTGACCGTAAAAGCAAATCATACTCGGCCGTAAGGGCAAGGCAGGTTTCGGCGGCGGCGGAATTGTAGCGCCGGGCGGCGGCGGCGTAATCGCGCTTGGCGCCGGGGGCGGAAACGCCGATTTTTTTGTACTCCCAGTCGTCGCGGACGCCGGCTTCTTTAAGGGCGAGGTAACTGGCCAGTTTACGGAAGCAGGAGGCAAGGCCCGCGAAAATTGCCGGGGGCGTTTCTTTTGCGGCAAGGAGTATGCGCGCGCACTCAAGGCTGCGGGAAAGATCGCCGGCGGCTATGCGGGAAAAGAGAGTAAAGACCGTTTCTTCCCTTGTGTGGGAAAGCCATTTCTCGGCGTCGGTGCCGGTGATTTCCCTGCTTTTGTCCAGGAACAGAATAAGGCGGGAACATTCCTGCCTAAGGGCGGCGGTGTTGTTCTCGACCAGTTCCAGAATGGTCTCTATGCCTTCGGCGCTGATTCGAAAGCCTTCGTTTCTGAAAAAGGTTTGTACCCATTCGTATTTGCGGTTGTCCAGCAGTTCCCAAAAAATTTTTTTGTTGGCCGGGGGGATTGCCTGTTCAAGGCCCCTGGCGGCGCTTGTTTCTTCTGAAATCAGGATAAGGAACGTATCATCCGGGGGGGAGGTGATGTATGAGGCAAGCAGGTCTATGTCTTCTTTCTTTTTGATTCCCTCGGCGCTTTTGATGAAAAAGAGGCGGCTGTCCGCGAAAAGGGAGCCGTTCCGCATGGCGGAGACGATTACGGAAACAGGCGTTTCCCCGGCGTAGTAAACGGTTTCCTCAGTGGCATTGGCCCCCTGGAGTTTTTTTCTGATTTCGTCTATGGCGGCCTGTTTTTCGCCGATTTCAGGGCCCAAAAAGAGCCAACAGGTGCTTTTTGTATCTTTCATGAGTAGGAGCGGAACACATGGGCCAGCTTTCCCAAAATTCGCACATCGCCGCTGTAATATATGGGAGCATATTTGCGGTTTTCGGACTGTAGCTTTATTCGGGCGCTTTCCCGGTAAAAGGTTTTTAGGGTAACGGCCTCGTCATCCAGCATGACTACCGCAATTTCGCCGTTGCGGACTATGTTCTGGTGCTCGATTATCGCAGTGTCCCCGTCCATGATGCCGGCTTCTTCCATGGAATCACCCCGTACATAGAGGGCAAAATAGTCCTTGCCGTTTTTCAGCACGGACTTGTGAAACTTTATTGAGCCTTCCATGTTTTCAACAGACAGTACCGGGCGTCCGGCGGCTACAGTCCCAAGGATGGGAATTTCCCTGAAGTCATGCTCCTGCTCCTCTTGTCCGGTTTTGACCAGTTCCATGGTTCGGGGTTTGTTGTCGCCCTGTCTCAAAAGGCCCTTCTTTTTTAGGGCCGCAAGGTGATCATGGGCACCTTTTACGGAAATAGAGAAAAAATCCGCCACTTCCCGAATTGTGGGAGAGTACGCATGGGCTTGGATATACCTGGCGATAAACTCTAACACCTCTTCCTGGCGCCTGGTAGGTTTTTTCATGGCTCGATCCTGTTTTGTTTTGCTGTCTGTCATCATACCATACATATCCAAAAAATAATACTCCCCATAAAACAATTCTGTCCAGAGGCGGCTATTCTTCCTCGAATTTGGACTCGAAAAGGCGTACAATGGTTTCTACCGCCAGGGCTTCGTCCTCCCCCTCGGCGATGATTTTTAGCTCTGTTTTGTAGGCTGCTGCCAGGGTCAGTATCCCCATGATGGATTTGGCGTTGATCCTGTCATTACCCTTTTCAAGGTAAATACTGGCCTTAAAATCTTTGGCGGCATGCACCAAAACCGCTGCCGGACGGGCATGTATACCCGCCCTGTTGGAAACTTTAATTACTTGTTCTGTCATGTTCTGCCTGCTTTACCTGATACTTTATATGATGTCCTCGCTGCCAAAATAAACCGCCTTCGTTGTGTCACTTTCTATCCACCTGAGAATGTTCTGGTTGAATTCCTTTGCCGCATTATAGCCCATGCTTTTAAGCCTTTCATTCATGGCTGCGGTTTCGATGATAATGGGAACGTTCCGGCCCGGCTTTACGGGGATTTCCAGCATGGGAACTTTTACCCCCAACAGTTCTATATGCTTCTCCTCAATACCTATGCGGTCGTAGTTTTTCTTTGAATCCCATTCTTCCAGTTTGACCACGAGCTGTACTTCTTTTCTATCCCGAATGGCACCGACTCCAAATTGATGCGTCACGTTGATAATGCCCAGGCCGCGTATTTCCATGTGGTGGGCAATGATTTTGTTGGCTCCGGTTCCCATAAGTACATTGCCGTTTACGCAGTGAATGTTCACCGCATCGTCTGCGACCAGGCGGTGCCGCCGGTGAATAAGTTCCAGGGCGGTTTCGCTTTTCCCCACCCCCGATTCTCCCAGGATAAGGATGCCCAGGCCGTAGACTTCTACAAGAACCCCGTGGATATTCTGGCGGGGGGCAAAAATCTCCGTAAGGATGCGGATAATTCGGGTGCTGAATCTTGTTGTGTCAAGATCGGTCTGCAGTACGGGACATTGGGCTTTTTCAGCGATTTCTGTAAAGGTATCGCCCGGCAAAAGTCCGTGGGTGAAAATGCAGCAGGGGAGCATGTAATTGAACATCTGCTGGATGGTGCTGCTTGTGTTATCAGCCTCCAGTTTGCGGAGATATGCTACTTCTCCCCGTCCAAAGATTTGGAGGCGTTCATGGGCAAAAGAATCAAAGAAGCCTGACAAGGCAAGGCCCGGACGGTTAATGTCCGGAAGGCTTATTTCCCGTGTTAACCCTTTCCGGCCCCCGATGCATTTCAGGTTCAGGGAGTTGTGTTCTTTTAAGTCAATGTCGAGCAAATCCAGAACGGTAAAGCGTTTTTCGCCCATGCCCTTCATCATAAACAAAAAGGCTCAAGGGTGCAATCGCTCTGAAATGCCTGTCCGTACGTGGACAGGCTTTAAGGGTTTACCTTTTTTTGTGAAGAAAGAATCCCGCACCCGCGGCAGCCACACCGGCGACCATCAGCAGGATGGGCTGAGTATAGCCGCTGGCAACACTGCCGGAACCTCCCACGGCTCTGGCAAAACGGTTGCCGGCTGCGGCGGCCCTGCCTCCAACGGAGTCGTGGAATTCGGCAAACTGGACTATTCCCACAATTACAAGCACGACCCCAAGCACCAAAAGCCCAATGCCAAGCATCTTCATAGAGTTCATTCTTCTCATAATAGCTACCTCTCTTAGTTACCCGTTTCCTGGCGGATTAGGGCTTCCCTAAAACCCGCATTTCCGAGTATTTGTGCTATTGATGATAGCTCTCCTGCCCTTAGCCCTGCAAGTACCACCCGATAGAAATCGCCGTTTCTTTCATAGGCCGGACTAAGACCGGAATTCCTCAGGCGTTCAAATGATTCCACGGCATGGCGGGGAACCCTGTAAGAGCCCACCTGGAGGCGGTACAGGTTGGTGCTTCCCGGCGCGGGGATGCTGCCCCTAAGTTCTGCCGGAGGTGCCGAAAACATGGCTTGAGCCACGGGCGCTGCCTGGACAGGGACAACGGGTGTCTCCTGGACAAAAGGCGCGGGGGCCTGGGGAACAGCCGGGATAACAGGCACGGGGGTTACCGCCGCTTGGGGAACAGCCTGAACAGGCACCGGGGTTACCGCTGCTTGGGGAACAGCCTGAATAACAGGCACCGGAGTTACCGGAGCTGCCGGAGGGAATGCCTGGGGGACAGCGTGCACAGCGATAGGCGCTGGTGCGGCTGCCGGCTCCGCTGCAGCCACTGGCGCGGCAGGGGCTGCAGCGGGGACATGGCCCAGGGCAGCGGCAAACGCCAGCTCCACGATTACGGGGGCTGTCCCCACGGTGAGCATGTCCAAAACCTCGGCGGCAGCCATGGAAAGGTCGATTATCCTGGTTGCCACAAAGGGGCCGCGATCATTTACCCTGACGGTGACTTGGTTGTTGTTTTGCGCGTTGGTGATTGTCAGAATGGTACCGAAAGGCAGGGTCGGGTGAGCTGCCGTAAAGAGGGCTGAGTTAAAAATCTCCCCGGAAGCCGTGGGCTTACCGTCAAATTCCCTGCCGTACCAGGAAGCGAGTCCTTCCTGCCTGAAAGGTTCAAATCCGGGAGCTTGAGCCGCAGAAAACGCCGCTATACCCGCCGCCATAAACAGAAGAATGGTAAGTCTTTTCATATTTATAGTATCGGCATCTTGTGCAATCTGGTGGTGCCAAACATGTTTTTTTGTATTATTTATGCAAAAATTTTATACATTTCCTTGATTTTTTTTAAGCAATTGCTAAGACTTAAAGTAATCAACTTTATTAGGAGAACGTAATGAAAAAATTTCTGGTTCTGTTTCTTGCTTTGTCGTTAGTCGGGGGTGCTGCTTTCGCCCAGGATCTTGGCCTTTCTGCCGGTTTGGAATTCCATGTTGGAACGCTGAATCATGAAAATATTGACGCGATGGATACTGCTCTTTTAAGGCCGGTACTCACATGGGAAAATGATGATCTTGTGGAAAACCTTGAACTCTATGCGGAGATAGGTGTTCCTTTCTGGATGTCCAGCGCGTGGGCGGATTCGTTTTGGCTTGGTGTTGATCTTACCCTAAAGGGGACATACAACCTGGCTCTTACTCCGGAAGGAACGCTGAGTTTTGTCCTTAAAAGCCAGAGCATGTTCCTCGCTTTTGATGATGAAATTTCTGGCGCGGTGAAGTCTCCCGCGTTCGGCTGGTCGTATGGGATGGGCGTATACGGAATTATTGATACCCAAAGCTGGCTGAAGCCCGGAATCAGGTACACCCATGTCCTTAACGGGATGTCGTTTTTTGGACAGGTAAATGTTCCGTTCCTGTTGTTCTCGGGTACTGATGACGAAGATCCCTTTAACCATGTCGGTCTTGATTTTGTCCTTGGATGGGACATGAATATGGATTTTGGGCTCATTGGTGCCGAACTTGAGCTGAACAACTGGATTAGATACGGCGGCGAATCTCCCGATGATTTCTTCAACTGGCTTACCATAACTCCTTTTGTGGAAGCCGGCCCCCTGTACGCAGAAGTCGCGTTTGGCATGCCGCTTGTGGAAAACGGTATAGACTACATTGGCATGACAATCACCCCGGAAGTCCGATACCAGATTATGGATAATCTGCGGGCTTTTGTTAACCTGCCCATTTCCGGCATTGGTTCTGAGGGCGATGTGCTGTTCGGCTTGGGTATGGGGGTGATGTTTAGTTTTTAAGAAGTACGTTTTTTTGTAAGCAGACAAAGCAAGAAAAAGCGCCCGGAACCTGTCAGGTTTACCGGGCGTTTTTTTGTTACACCTTAAACTGCGAAACAGCCCGCATCAGAGACGAGATATTTTCCTGGGTTCTGTTGGCAAGGTCGTTGACGGTGTTCACCACATTGTTCACCTGTTCGGCACCGGAGGCCATCTCGTTAATTCCAACCGTTATTTCGTGTGTCACCGTTTCCAGATTCCGGCTTTCCTGGATAACTCATTTGCTGTCCTCAAACATTTCCTGCGACTCATCTTTTACTTGATG
>Ga0209755_10009400_pt1 | contig 10331 bp, 9 predicted proteins | sample TergutCo191P1_FD_187301 | JGI IMG/M metagenome (GOLD analysis project Ga0209755, IMG submission 187301) | Cornitermes sp. P1 segment gut microbial communities from Petit-Saut dam, French Guiana - Co191P1 (SPAdes) (version 2) | ecosystem: Host-associated > Arthropoda: Insects > Digestive system >...
CGCGCTGGCACTGGCCGAATCCTGCACAGCGGGGCTTGTGTCTTCTCTGTTAGCTGAAACGCCCGGCGCTTCGGAAGTGCTGTGGGGTTCTTTTGTGTGTTACACAAAAGAGGCGAAGATTTCCATGCTGGGTCTTGACGGAGAAAAACTTGCGGCTTACGGCCTTGTAAGCGAAGAGACGGCGCTCGGCATGGCGCGCGGAGCGCTGGAAAAAAGCGGCGCGCAAATCGCCGCCGCCGTTACGGGACTTGCGGGACCAGGAGCGGATGACGCTTCCGGCAGCCCTGTGGGGACGGTATGGATCGCGTCCGCGGTAAAAAACGGGCAGACAAGAGCGCGGGAGTTTCACTTTACGGGTTCAAGAAACGCCGTGCGAATAAAGGCCGCCGCCGCGGTACTTGAAGAAATACTGGAGGTGTCAGACGCCTGACTTTAATGCCGCGGAAAATAAAATAACGCTTGACATAAAGGGAAAAAACTGTTAAATTGGAACTATCCTTTCAGCAATCAATTATGATAAATAATAAAAAAAACAAGATAAGTCTTCCGTTAATTTTGTTAGGGAATGACAATCCATTAGGTGGTGAATATGGCGCTCGTTCGAAGAGGCAGAAAGCCGGTACATTCGGTAGGTGATGTTGCCCCGGCAGGTGAAGAACAGGAAAATCCAAAAAATCAGGAATCCGAAAGCCAGGACACAGGCTCCGCGCTTAACGCGTCCAAGTTAAACGCGCAGGAGCAAAACGGTTCTTCGGAGAAAACCAGCCGCGTAGTAGTACGCGCGGGCAGCAAAAAAAATTATTCGGATTCAAACGGATCTGATTCCAAACAGACGGCGGAAACGCAGGATTACCAGACCGGCGCGGTTCTGCCTGATCTGCCGAAACTGCCGTCGATGCCGGATCTTTACGGCAAACCAATCCCGCGCCAGGATCAGGACAACAGCAAACCCAGACTCACAATTAATGAGCTTATAAGGCTTAACATGATAGACCTTCGCGAGCTTGCCGCCTGTTACAACATTACACATAACGACATGGTCGCGTTAAAAAAACAGGAAATTGTTTTCGCCATTTTAAAAGCCCACACGGAAAGAGGCGGCATTATTTACGCCTACGGCTCGCTGGAAATTCTGCCTGACAGCTACGGCTTTTTGCGAAGCCCGCAGAATTCCTACCTGCCGGGCCCGGACGACATTTACATCAGCCCGAGCCAAATCCGGCTTTTCGCGCTAAAAACGGGCGATACCGTATACGGCCAGATTCGCAGTCCGAAAGAGGGAGAGCGCTTTTTCGCCATGCTGAGGGTGGAAACCGTCAATTACGACGACCCCACTGTCGCGCAGAACAGAATCCCGTTTGACAACCTTACCCCCTTGTACCCTCACCAGAAACTTGACCTTGAAACAATAACGGAAGGAATAAGCGAAAGGTTTATTAACCTGTTCTGCCCGATTGGAAAAGGACAGCGCGCGCTGATTGTCGCCCCTCCAAGAACCGGTAAAACAATCATGATGCAGAAAATCGCCAACGCCATCACGCAAAACCACCCGGAAGTTTACCTAATTGTCCTTCTTATTGACGAGCGCCCAGAGGAAGTAACCGACATGGAGCGCACCGTGCGCGCGGAGGTTATTTCTTCAACCTTTGACGAACAGGCTACCCGGCATGTTCAGGTTACGGAGATGGTTCTGGAAAAGGCAAAACGCCTTGTGGAGCACAAAAAAGACGTCGTTATCCTTCTGGATTCGATTACGCGCCTTGCCCGCGCCTATAACCAGACTGTCCCGACATCGGGAAAAATCCTTTCAGGCGGCGTTGATTCCAACGCTTTGCACAAACCGAAGCGGTTTTTCGGCGCGGCCCGCAATATAGAAGAAGGCGGCAGCCTTACGATTATCTCCACCGCCCTTGTAGAAACAGGCAGCCGGATGGACGAGGTAATTTTTGAAGAATTTAAAGGCACAGGCAACATGGAAATTAACCTTGACAGGCGCATTTCCGACCGCCGCCTTTTCCCGGCAATCAATGTAAAAAAATCCGGCACCAGAAAAGAAGAACTTCTGCTTTCCGAAGAAGAACTGCAGAAAATCTGGATTTTACGGAAAGTCGTCAACCCGATGGACGATATTGAAATCATAGAATTCCTGGTTGACAAGATGAAAAAAACCAGAAATAATGAGGCATTCCTGAAATCCATGAATACCGGTACTGCCGGAATGGATTGATGTCCTTAAACCGCCGCCCAAAAGGCCAAAAACAGCGGAGTTGGACAATTTTTTGGAGGATTAAATGAAAAAAGGAATTCATCCCAAGTACGAAATGACCAAGATCACTTGCGCCTGCGGGAACGTTATAGAAACCCGTTCCACAACAAAGGACATCAAAGTTGAGATCTGCTCTTCCTGCCACCCCTTCTTCACCGGCAAGCAAAAACTCGTAGACACCGCCGGCCGCATCGAAAGGTTCAGGAAGAAGTACAATATCAAGGAATAGCTTAAGACCGCCAGTACCGGAGATAACGTAAAGAAACTCACACTGAGCATAAAGGACGCAAGAGGAATAAAAATAATTTAAACGCGAACTATATGAACTCGTTCCTTCGGGAATGTACGCGAACCTTTGATTTAATATTGAATCGCAAAACACGGGAAATCAATGTTATTAAGCAATGGAGAAAAGTGACTGCCATCAGGCATTTTGCAAATTTTTCTCTTTACGTTCTTCCTGGTGTTCTTTATAAGTAGCATAAAGATAAATCAAAAAAAGTGGAACAACAACAATAAAAAAAATGATTAAAATTTCCATAAATTACTCCCTGGTTTTAGCGATAACTATTACACCTATTACAAATAAAATAATCGCAAGAGCGGCTCCAAAAATAAAAGTCTGTAAAGGATCGAATCCTCCTCTTAGAACAGAACCTAAAATTAAACTTCCGAATGATAATTTACCCAAGTCAATAAAAATAGTGCCTATGGTCTTTCTTACTTGATTCCAATTTTTACCGCTCACAAGTAAAGTATAATGATTTTACATAAGAAAAGCAATGAAAATAAAACCACTTATCGTAGAATGTAATGCGCCAGTCACTCTACACTCCCATAAGCCGCCGACCCGTTCCGGCGGCATGTCGCCTAACTTGACCCTGTTAAAACTCAGGGACGCACAACACGGAAGCCGAAGCTGCCACCGTAGTAGTCCGAATATGCGGGGTAGCAGGAACTCCGATTCGCTGAACAAGAAATCTCAGCTGAATCGTACCAGCTCCCGCCACGTATCACGCGACAAGACCCCGAGGACGCGCCCATTGGGTCAGTCTGCGCTCCACTTGGGTAATCCCCCTCCCAGTCCCAGCACCATTCCCATACATTCCCATGCATATCATGTAATCCCCAGGCATTGGCTTTATACTTACCAACTGTTCTTATTCTATTACCATTATAATTTGCCTGCATTAATGTAAGTCTTTTTCCTGTATTATACCTTGTTGTTGTTCCCGCTCTGCAAGCGTATTCCCACTCGGCTTCTGTGGGAAGGCGGTTGCCGTTTGCATTCCGGTTCCATGTTACATCTACGCTGTTTATTGTATACGCGGGCGTTAATCCTTCTTTCATACTTCTCTTATTACAATACTCTACTGCATTATACCAGCTTACTCTTTCTACAGGAAAATTATCTCTCAAAAAAATGCTGGGATTTTTACCCATTATTTCCTGATATTCCTTCTGCGTTACTTCGTACTTTCCCATATTAAAAGAACTTATCGTTACCTGACGTTGTCCTGTACTACTGTCGCCCATTGTGAACGTGCCTCCGTTAATGCGCACAAAGCCAGCGGGGACTGCGGATGTAACGGGCGCAGGTTGCACAGTTGGAACTGGCGTCGGCACGGGCGTAAGCTGTACAGTTGGAGCAGACTGCGCAGCTGGTGAAGGCATCGGTGCTGGCGCAGGAGCGGGCACTGGAGCAGACTGCGTTACTGCTGCCGGCGCGGGACGGGCACCAAGATATGCGGAAGACGCGCCGAAGAAACGCAGAGATAGCTCCGGGTGCTGTTTACCGCCGCTGACACTAAGGACATCTTCACCTGTTTTATCGAACACATCGCGTATGCTCAAACTCTGGTTTTTGATGTTATTCAGCAACTGGCTTGTGAAAAGCCCGTTGCGGCCCGTGCCGTCTGCCGCCGTTGAATTCGCGCTTGTCGCGTACATGATTATACTTCCGGCCGGAGCCCTGCCTACAACAGAAAGCCCTCTGCTGCCTGAACGCGACCAGCCGAACGGATTGTCGCGGCAGGCGTCAAGCACGATCATGTTAAGTTCATTCCCCGAGTCGTTAAGGTTATCCAACAGGGTCTGCACAGAAAACGCCCTCTGGCGCAGGTGGTTTTCGGTTTGAATATTGCCCGCGTCAACAGGAATTAAATAATTATCTCCGCCTGACTGCACTCCGTGCCCGGCATAAAAGAAAAAGCCATAAATGTATTTGGAAGCTCCAAGACGGCGTACCAGGTTAGAGGCTGCATTCTCCATCTGGTCAAGGTTCCCGTTCAGCACTTTTTCTACCGTAAAACCCAAGCCCTTTAAAGCCGTTTCCATATCATTGGCGTCGTTAACGGGATTATTAAGCCTTGAAATGCCGGTATAATTGCCGTTCCCGATTACAAGCGCGAATTTCTGCGGAGCGGAAACATTCTGCCCGGCATTTTGCTGAGAGAAAGACAACGCGCAGACAACTGCGCCAAGAAGCAAAATAAAAAACAGTTTTTTCATGGGGAAGATTCTCCTTATAACACTAAACGATAATATACAATATTATTCATTATTCAATCTTTGAATAGTTTTCAAATCAAGACCGGTTATTTCATGAACAGAATCAAGAGAATACCCTTTTTGCAAAGCGTTTCTGGCAATCTCTTTGTAACTCTCCTCACGGGTTTCTTCTTTTAGGACAGCCATTGCGTCATCCCAGTTCCACTCGGTATATAACATATTAAAGACCTCCGCTCCATGAATTTCCAGGTACTCCTTAAGTATACCATGTTTATGACAATATTTTATAGCTTCCTCTACTCCTTTTGTCAAATCGCCGTGCTTTTCCCAACAAGCGCGGGCTTTGGCCATAAATTGACTGTATTCCGCCAGTTTTGAACATCTGTTCACTATTTCAAGGTTCTTTCCTTCATTGATGTTTATAACCCTCACTTCCAGTTCAAGAAAAGGATGAGCATTTTTCGGAATACCTAAATCCTGCGGATTTTCAAAAAGATCAGATAAATGCAATGTTTTCTCGTCAGGGAACGGAGATGTTCCGTTGTATAGAACATAAAACTCCGGCCAGGGGATTGGCAGCGGTTTTGATGAGTAAATGGTACTGTTTTTAACCATTTTTTTAAGCACTTCCGCAATGTACAATAACAGCCGTAATGCGATATTGGGGTTGATCGTACTTTGGTGTTCAATTAAAACGACAAGTTTGCCTCCTATCTCGAAAGAGATATCGTTGTATAAATCCATAACCAGCGCTTTTTTAAGCGTGTTAATGGAAACCGGAACATCGGGAGCAAGTGTAACTCCCCCGAGAGCGCAGTAAAGTTCCCGAAGCAGGTCGGGGTCAGAGAACAGAGTTGTAAAAACACTGTCCTTGAATTTTTTGTTAATCTTCATACCCTTATATGGGCGCGGCTGTGCGTATTGCTTTGGTCTGGGGGGAAAAATAATGAAAAATTTAATGAAATACAAAAGCGCACAAAGCAGTTACTCCTCACTCGTAACCGCCAGTTATTTAAGTTTCGATCAAAAAAGCCTTCGGAATTTTTTTACCTTTAAAATCCTCATCGGTAATTTTATCAGTCAAATCTGTTACGCGAATATTGATTTTTGACGGCGCGTTATTGGATAATTCCGATTCAAGTTCTTCCGCCGCCGGCGCGCCGCGGCGTTTGTTAACGCTAAGGAAGATTTTACCGCCGGGAGCAAGCAAAGACAGGCATTTTAAAAGCAATTCTGTTAAATCGCGGCTTAAATCGAAACTGCCTGTCATTTTTTTTGAATTGGAAAAAGCGGGAGGATCAACTATAATAATATCCCAGCGCCTTTTCTCTTTAACCGCTTTATCTGCAAATTCTATAACATCAGCCCTTATAAGCCTGTTAGCGCCTGTGTGTGAACTCTTTGCCGTCAATCCCGCCGAAAGCCCGTTAAGGGAAAAATTCTCCCGCGCCCAGGAAAGGTAGGTATTCGAAAGATCGACGGAATCTGTGGAAGCAGCTCCCCCTGCCGCGGCGCAGACGGAAAACGAGCCGGTATAGGAGAAAAGATTTAAAACTTTTTTACCCTGTGATTGGCGGCGAATCATCGCTCTTAAGAGCCGCCTGTCCAAAAAAAGGCCAGTATCCAGATATTCCGAGAGATTCACTTTATAGGAAAGATCGTATTCGCTGACAATTTTTTCAAATCCCGCCCTGCCCGTTTTTTCATACTGGGAAAGCCCTTTTTGACGCTGGCGCAGCTTAATAAAAACCCGATCCGGCTCAATACCCAGCGCGGTCGCTGCTGCGGATTTCATCGCGGAAAGCCAGATTTCCTCATCCGCTTCGTCTTTTTCATAGGGGCGTTTGTATATTGCGCCGCAAAGAGCCGCGTCCCGTATCTGGCTCACATCGCCGTAAAAATCCAGGACAAGGGGGATTTCGGGTATATCACGGTCGTAGAGTCTGAAAGCGCCGGCAGCCGAGGAAACCCCATTACCACAAACGCGCGCCCATTTTTTTAATTGGCGCAGGCGTTTTTGCAAACGGTTCGCGAACATCTGCGCCTGCGCGTCTGTTTTTTCATTCGCCGGATTCATTTTAAATATTGGTTTTTCCCGTAGTATGAAGTATAATTTAGGCTACGGAGGATTACAATGGCGGAAAAGCTTAAATACGGAATTGTAGGATGCGGAGGGATAGCGGAAGGGAAACATCTGCCGTCAATAAAAAAAATAAAAGAAGTGGAAATAACCGCTTTCTGCGACATAATTATTGAGCGCGCGCAAAAAGCGAACGATGAATACGGCGGCGGGAAAGGCAAGGTATTCAAAGATTACCGGGAACTGGTAAATGAAAAACTGGACGCCGTTTTAGTATTGACACCTAACAGCACTCACTGCGAGATTACGGTCGCGGCTCTTCAGGCCGGCAAGCATGTATTATGCGAAAAGCCGATGGCGTTAAATTATAAAGAAGCCAAAAAAATGATCGCCGAGCGCGACAAGAGCGGGAAGCTGCTTACAATCGGGTATCAGAACAGATACAGGGCCGACAGCCTGTTTTTAAAAGCGGAGTGCGACAGCGGAACGTTAGGCGAAATATATTTCGCGAAGGCGACCGCGATACGCAGAAGGGCTGTTCCCACATGGGGAGTTTTCCTTGACGAGGAAAAGCAGGGCGGCGGGCCTTTAATCGACATTGGAACGCACGCGCTGGATCTTACCCTGTTCATGATGAACAACTACGAGCCGCTGTACGCTGTTGGAACCGCATATCATAAGCTGAACAAGGATAAAAACACCGGCAACGCCTGGGGCGACTGGGACACCAAAAAGTTTACAGTGGAAGATTCGGCGTTTGGTTTTATCGTAATGAAGAATAACGCGACAATTATCCTTCAGAGCAGCTGGGCGCTTAATTCGACAGAGTCAAGGGAAGCCGTTACTACGCTATGCGGCACAAAGGCGGGAGCCGATATGCCCAAAGCCGGAGAGCTTGTGATTAACGGCGTAAAGAACGGAAAGCAGTACACACTTTCGCCTGATTTTAAAACCGGCGGAGTCGCGTTCTACGACGGAGCGGGCGAAAAAGACGCCGTTATAGAAGCGCGGACTTTCGCTAACGCGGTGCGCGGAAAGGGAAAACTTTATGTACGCGCGGAAGAGGCCGCGGCGGTAACAAGAATACTGGAAGGCATCTACATATCCGCGAAAACGGGCAAACAACATTTTTTCGAGGGTTAAATGGGCAAAATAAACATTACAGTCTGGAATGAATACGGAGAAGATCAATCAGGGAAAGATGTTAAGGATATTTATCCGCATGGATTGCACGTAACAATAGCGGATTTCCTGAACAGGGATGACAGTCTTAGCGCCAAAACCGCCGTTTTTTCCGAAGCCGAACACGGGTTGACTGAAACGGTTCTTGATAATACCGACGTTTTGATTTGGTGGGGGCACATGTACCATAACAAAGTGGAAGATTATATCGCGCACCGCGTTGTTGAACGCGTTCAGCGCGGCATGGGAATTGTCTTTCTTCATTCCGCGCATAAATCAAAACCTTTCATGCGGCTGCTTGGAACAAGCGGATCTTTAAGCTGGCGGGAAGCGGGAGAAAGATCCAGAGTATGGACATGCGATCCTTCTCATCCAATCGCGCGGGGTATTCCGCTGCAATTTGAGTTAAATCAGGAAGAGATGTACGGAGAGCCGTTTGGCATCCCGGAGCCGCTGCAGACTGTTTTTATCAGCTGGTTTCAGGGCGGCAATGTATTCAGAAGCGGAGTTACTTTTCAGCGCGAAAACGGAAAAATATTTTATTTCCAGCCCGGTCATGAGAGCCATCCGACATACCACAACGAGAATGTTCGAAAAATAATCATTAACGCTGTTAAATGGGCGGCTCCCATTGTAAAAGCCGCTTCTCTTGACTGCCCGAATACGCCGCCGCTGGAAAAACTCTAGGCGATGTCTGTCAATATCGCTCCTGTAGAAAATCACCGCGAAAGGGAAAAAGGCGTCATCGTTTATCCCGTTTACTCGCGCCGGTCGGGAGGTTTGTCCATAGGGATAAACCTGTTTCCGGACAGGAAAAGCTGCCAGTTCGACTGCCCCTACTGCGAAGTGTTCCCGTTTTCAGCTAACGCGGAATTTTCGCCGCGGCTGATGGAAAGCGATCTTCGCGGCGCGATAGCGGACGCTAAAAGTAAAAATGTTAAAATTAACGACATTTGCTTTTCAGGAAACGGAGAGCCTACGCTCTCTCCCGCTTTCCCGGACGCTCTGGAAAGAGCCGAAAAAATCCGCGAGGAAACCGCTCTTTGCGCGAAACTGGTCATCATAACAAACGGCGCGGGACTTATCAGTCCGGAAATTTTCGCTCTTTTAAAAAAAGCCGCCTGCAATCCCGCTCTTGACATCTGGCTTAAACTGGACGCCGGAGATCCGCTGTGGTATAAAAAAATTAACCGCTGCTCTTTGCCCTACGAAACGCTCGCGGAAAAAATAAAAGAATTTATTATAAGCGCCCCTGTTACAATACAGACAATGCTGTGCGCAGTAAACGGTGAGCCGCCGCCTGACGAAGAAGCTCGCACGTGGGAAAATTTTCTGCTAAAAGCCGCAGACGCGGCGGCTACAGGCGCGGCTGCTGAGAGAGCGGCAAACGGCGGCGCAATCCGCAAGGTGCAGATTTACGGCAAAGCGCGTCCTGCTCCCGAAGACCCGCTTGCGTCCGCGCTACCCGCGGAAATCCTGGAAAGACGCGCCGCGTCTTTGCGGAGAGCGTTCGCTGACAACAGTTTGACAATTCCGGTAGAAATATATTTATAATCTGTTATAATAAACGTTTAAGGAGAAAACATGGAAGCTTTGAAGAAAAATCCCGCCTGGAAAGGAAGGAGAGGGCCTGTTGTATTGGTCATTATGGACGGAGTTGGCTACGGGAAATACAAAGAAGGAGACGCGGTCGCCGATTCAAAAATGTGCGCCCTTACCGCCCTTACGGAAAAAAATCCTCATACAAAATTAAAAGCGCACGGCAAAGCCGTCGGGCTTCCCTCGGACGACGACATGGGCAACAGCGAAGTCGGTCACAACGCGATGGGCTGCGGGCGGGTATTCAATCAGGGCGCGGCTCTTGTTTCCAAATCCATAGAAACAGGCGCGATGTTTGAAGGAGCGGCATGGAAAGAAGCTGTTTCCGGCGTTAAAAACAACAGCGCGACACTTCACTTTTTGGGGCTTTTTTCGGACGGGAATGTGCACAGCCACATGAGCCACTTGAAAGCGATGATCTCCAGAGCCAAAAAAGACGGCGTAAAGCGCGTAAGAATTCATACGCTTTTTGACGGACGCGATGTCGGAGAAACAAGCGCCCTTGAATATATCGATCCTTTTGAAGCGTTCTTAAAAGAATTGAACGATAACAATTTTGACGCAAAAATTGGCTCCGGCGGCGGGCGGATGTGGATAACAATGGACCGCTACGGCGCGGACTGGTCTATGGTAGATCGCGGCTGGCAGACCCATGTGCTTGGAACCGCCCGCCAGTTTGCATCGGCGAGGGAA
>Ga0209755_10009401_pt1 | contig 10330 bp, 11 predicted proteins | sample TergutCo191P1_FD_187301 | JGI IMG/M metagenome (GOLD analysis project Ga0209755, IMG submission 187301) | Cornitermes sp. P1 segment gut microbial communities from Petit-Saut dam, French Guiana - Co191P1 (SPAdes) (version 2) | ecosystem: Host-associated > Arthropoda: Insects > Digestive system...
TTACCTGCTTGTTAAGAGCCATCTGCCAGAAATCGAGCGGGGTTTCCACGGCAAAGGTTAGGCCGCTTTTGCGGGTCTTGGAAATCTTTTCCAGCAGCGAAAGCGAAAAGGTCGAAACCCGCAACGATGGCAACTGGAACGAAACGTGTCTGCCAGAAAACTCGTTGTTAAGATCGTCAACAAGTTCCCCAATGCCAGAATAGTCCCCGCTGGAAAGCGAGGAAAGGCTTATCTCCCGGTAGCCGCCAAGGTTGATGAACGCCTCGGCCTCACTAACAAGGGTTTCTCGCAGCTTCTGCCTCATCGGGCGATACCAGTGGCCGGCGTGGCAGAACCGGCAACCGTTGGGGCATCCCCTCATTATCTCGAGTATGCCGTGCTGCTGGACGATCTTCATGCTTGGAACCGGGTACACGGCAGCAATGTTGGTAACTTCTTTCGCATCCATCCCGCAACTCCACCCAGAATCCACTGCGCGGGTGGCCTTGTCCTTTCCCTTCATCCAGACATTGGGATGCTCCCTTAGCCGGTCAAGCATGGCGACCCTAGCCGCAGGCTTGTCGCCGGTATCCCGCTTTATCCCCAGCAGCTCCCCGGCAAGCTCGAAAAAGCCCGCTTCGGCCTCGCCGATCCAGAAAGCGTCGATAAAGTTGCTGTACGGTAAGGGGTTGGACACGGCTGGCCCTCCGGCTATTATCACAGGGTCATCCCCGCCGCGTTCGGCCGAGCGCAGGGCAATGCCGGAAACGTCAAGCATGGAAAGGATGCCAGAAAAGCCCAACTCGTAACCAAGGGTGAACAGCAGCAAATCCAGGTCCTTCAGGCTTATGCCGGTATCCAGACCGTACAGAGGGAACCCCTCGGCCTTGAGCAGTTTTTCAAAGTCGGGGGCCGGGGCGAAAGCTCTGTCGCAGGAAACGCCGGGAATGCGGTTAAGCCCGTTATAGATAATTCTAAGGGCCTGATTTGACATGCCAATTTCGTAAAGGTCGGGAAAGGCGATAAGGGTCTGCAAGGCCGCGTCTTTTTTGGCAAGGCGGCCGTGCTCGCCGCCCACATAACGGGCGGGCTTCTCCACCCCCAAGAGCAGGGCGCCTATGTCGTCAACGGGATTGACATAGCGCGGGGCGTTAAAACTCATACGGCCAACTGGGTGTATCTTCTGACGTGTATGCTTAAAGCCAGGCCAATGCCTATCATCGCCGAGGTCAGCGAGGAGCCGCCGTAGGACATGAACATGAGTGGTATGCCCGTGATCGGCATGACGCCCATAGTCATGCCGACGTTAATCAAAAAGTGAAAGCCGTACATGCCCACAAGCCCCGCACAGATGTAGACGGCAAAGGGATCCGCGGTAATCCTCATCACCCGTAAAAGTCGCATAAAGATTGTCAGGAAAAGAGCAAAGACCACCATTCCCCCGACAAAACCGGCCTCCTCGGAAAACACCGAAAAAATAAAATCGGTGCTTTGCTCGGGCAGGTAGTGGCCGTAACTCTGGGTGCCTTGCAGGAACCCCGCCCCAGTAAGCCCGCCCGCGCCTATCGCGGTGGTGGACTGGATTATATTCCAGCCCGCGCCCAAGGGATCAACGCTGGGATCGATAAACACGACAAGCCGCATTATCTGGTAGTTTCGCAACATGTTGCGGGCAACGTAGGATGTTCCCAGAGAAAGGCCGATGATGGCCACGGCGTAGAGTATCCAGAAAAAATATCGTTTGCGGTATTTCAGAAAACCGAAAAGCGCGATGGCGACTATTATGCCAAGGGAAAGCATGATGATTTTTATGAGGCGCGCATTGTTAAGCACCTCGATGGCCGGGATGTATCTTCGCAGGATAAAAGTCTGCCAAAAAGGCAACACCGTCAGAATCGACACAAGCATGATGCACGCAACGGCGAAAACGACATAGCGTTTCGAGATGCCAGCGACAAAGGTCATGCACAGTAGAATCGCGATAAACACAAGAGCCGTGCCCAAGTCGGGCTGGACGAACACCAGCCCCACGGGAATTGCGACAATAACGCCGGATACAATGAAACGGACAAACGAATTGACGGAAAGTTTCGTGTCGGCAAGGTAACGAGCCAAAACAAGAATGGTAGTGATTTTCGCGAATTCGGATACCTGCACCCCAAAGCCGCCTATCCGAAGCCAGCGCGCATCGTGAACCAGTCTGCCAAAGGCACTGGTGTATACCAGCAGCACCACGGTGAAAAGGTACAGGTACGGGGCAAGTTTATGGAAACGCCGGTAGTTGATCATCGACAAGACCAAGGCAATCACGATGCCGGCGGAAGCCCAGACAATCTGCCGGATATACTCGGTGGATGCCAGCCCCCCGGCGGTAACGCCCGCGGAATAAATAAACACGATGCCGATTGCGGTAAGAACCGCCACCGCGGCCAGGAGCAGATAGTCGATCTCAAAAACGTCTCTGGACACCATTCCTTATAGTCCCCCTACTGCCTTGCCGTCAACATGATATGCTGTAAACCCAAACTCCGCACCGACTGCTCAAAGTCCTGATTCGTGAAAATGCCTTGCAGAATGGCCGCCGTACCCCAGGCCGCGGCCCACCATTCCCATTCGTTCGTCGCCTCGACAATGGTCGCAATGGCAACCTGTTCATTGATGTCGGTCGAACCGTAAGGCCCAAAGGCGGTGAACCACGAATGCCAGCGATCCTGCAAACCCACCTCGGCGGTTCCGGTCTTGCCGGCGACTGGAACCGCGATGCGGTTCAGGATCGTGGCGGTTCCCCCGGTTATCGTCGCCCGCAGATCACTGCGGACGGCGGCAAAGACGGCCGGATCAATATCGGTTTGATGGAGAATCGTCGGCTCGGTTCTTTCCAGCACTTCGCCGGTTACCGGATGCCTCACTTCCTTCAAGAGGCGGGGCTGGTACATCCTGCCGCCATTCACCACCATCGCCACGGCGTTCGCCATCTGCAACGGCGTTACCAGAGTCCAGCCCTGCCCGATCGCCATGTTCAAAGTGTCGCCGTCAAACCAAGGTTCGTGGAAACGCCGTTGCTTCCACTGCGGCGTGGGAATGAACCCAGCAACCTCGCCGGGAAGGTCTATCCCGGAAAGCGCCCCGAAACCCATCTCCCGGGAATAGTGAACGATATTGTCAACACCCAGAAAATCGCGCGCGACAATCCAATAGTAGATGTTGCAGGAGTGCGCCAACCCTCCCCTTAAATCCATCCTGCCATGGCCGGCCCGCCGCCAGCAATGCCAAGTCCTGCCGCCAAACTGCATCGAGCCAGTGCACAGAATGGTTTGATGCGCCGGAAAAGCGTTCTGCGAATGTATCCCGACCGAAAGCACTTTCTTGAAAGTCGAAGCCGGCAGATACGCCGACTGAATCGACCTGTTCAGAAGCGGATGGTTCGGGTTGGCCGAAAGCGCCTGATACGCGGCGCCATCGCCCCGGACGAAAATGTTCGGGTCAAACCAAGGGTAGGAAACCATTGCGAGCACTTCCCCGGTTCCCGGGCGAAGCACGACGATGGAACCCATCCTTGACCCAAGGGCTTTCTCGGCCAAGGTCTGAATGTGGCGATCGATGGTCAGCACAAGGTTCTTCCCGGTCTCAGGCGGGATGCGACTTCCCTGGCCAGCGATCCTCATGCCGCGTGCGTCAACTACCCGGGTCTCCAGACCGTGCCTTCCCCGAAGCAATATGTCGTACTGCCGCTCTATCCCGGTTCTGCCGATAATGTCCCCTTGCTGGTAACCGTAGTTGAAAAGGTGAACAAGCTCGTCCCGGGTTATGTCCCCGACGTACCCCACGATATGGGCAAGGCTTCCTATGTCCGCGTAACTGCGCACGGATCTGTTTGTCCAGATAACCCCGGGCAGCGACGCCCGGCGTTCGGCAAGGGCGGACACCACCTGGAACGAAACGCTCCCGGCGATCTCCATCGGGTGGAACAGCCGCTGATACCGCGGGGGAACCCGCGCCGCGATTTCCTCCGGAGTAGTCCCCATGATTTCGGCAAGGGTCTGTATCAGTTCCGGCAACTGGCCGCGGGGAACCTCGGCAGGAACGATGCTTACCGAAAAGGTGTCAACGTTGGTGGCAAGCGGCTGGGTGAAACTGCGGTCGAAAATTTCCCCACGTTGCGCCCGCACGATCTCGGTACGGCGGGCAATGTCCTGCGCCTGTGCGCGGTGCAGATCTCCGGAAAGGATCTGCATGCTGAACAGCCGCGCACCGTACAGCAAAAAAATCGCAAGCAGAAAAATCCGCAGGAAGCGAATCCGGCTGAAAAGGTCATATTTTGGATCGTCGTTTTTACCGGGCATTAGGCAACTCCTTTCCCCACCAGCAGGGTATTGAAACGTCTAAGAAAAGCGAACACAATTGGCGCCGACAGGGTGTTCAAGGCCAGCTCCGCCCAAAGGGTGGGGGCCGCAAGCGGGTAAGCCGGAACCGCCCCCTGAAAAACCAGGCTCAACAAAAAAAGTATCGCCGCCTTTAGCAATGTCGCCATCGCGCAAAGAATCATCGGGACAAGGAAATAGTCCAGTATCACTTTCCCTCTTATGAGGCCGGCAAGCGCGCCGATCAGGGTTCGGACGAGCGCGTTAAGCCCGATGGGGGCCGCGGAAATCAGGTCAAGCGTTAGCCCGCCGAAAAACCCGGAAAGCTGCCCCGTCATAAGACCGTTGACGTACGCGGTGTAGACGAGAATCACCAAGGCGAGATCCGGAACCGCCCGATACAGGGCTATATGGGAAAGCAACGTTGATTGCAGGACAGCGGCCACGAAAATGAAAACGACCGTCCAGATTACGCTCTTGACCATGCCCGGGTACCCTCGTCACATTCCCTCGGCAAACGCGGACTCGACGGCGACCGCGCCTTCCACATCCGCGCCATCCTCGTAAGGCGACACCACTTCCACCTGCATGAGACGATAGTCCAGCGTCTCAATCACGAAAACGAATTCCAGGCGCGAGAAGTCAATCAGCGGTTGCAGTTCAACCTCCATCGAAACCTCGTGCTCGCTGTAAATGACCCTGTTCACCCTGCCGATGTTGATGTCCGGCGGGTACACCCCGCCCAAGCCGCTGGAAACGACCATGTCCCCCCGGCTTATCTCGTCCCGCGCGCGCTTGGGCACGAAACGCATGACAAGATCCATGTTCGGGTTTCCCTGCCCTTCCACGATACCCTCGAACCGCGACGCGGCAAGTCGCGCCGAAACGAAAAGGTTGGAATCGTACACGGGCATAACAAGGCTTTCAAAAAGCCTTGCCTCGATGACCTTGCCCACCAGGGCCTGCGTCCCGCCTTGCCAGGCAATGACCGGCATGTCCCGGGAAATGCCGGCCCGGGTACCCTTGTTGATGACGATGGCGGAAAAAAGATTGTCCGGATCCCTGCCGACGATTCTGGCCGGGATGTGGCGAAAAGTAAGCTCCTGCGAAAAACCAAGCTGTTCCCGCAGGCGGACGTTTTCCTGGTTAATTTCCGCCGCGGTCCTTTCGAGCCTTTCGTAACGGGAGATGCGCTCCAGAAGCTCGGAGTGTTCCTCGCGGAGGCGCGCAAGTTCCTGCACCGCGAGTACGGTACGGGAGACGAACGAGGAAACCTCGTTCACAGCCCCGCGCACTCCGGAGAAGGCGGGGACACCCGTGTAACGGAAGTTCAGCGGGTTTTGAGTGGAAAAGATTAAAGTCAGCACCGAAACCAGCGTCAAACCCGCGAAGACATAAAGCTCCGGGGGGAACCGGTTTTTCAGGAGTCCGATCTTCTTCTTCATGGCCCTACCTGTTTAGGCTGTCGTAAACCGTCTTGGAGCTGTCAACCCCTTTGATGAAGTCGAAATATTTGCCGGCGCCAAGCGCCACGCAGTCCATCGGGTTTTCGGCTATGAAAACCGGAACCCCGGTTTCCGCCGAAAGGAGCCTGTCAAAACCCCTCAACAGGGAGCCCCCGCCCGTCATCACTATGCCCCGCTCGACAATGTCCGCGGCAAGTTCCGGCGGGGTCTGCGCCAGGGTTGACTTGACGTTATCCACGATTTGGTTGATGGTGTCCCGCAACGCCTCGCGGATCTGGTCGGAACCGATCTTGAAACGCTGGGGCAGGCCATTGGCGGCGTTCGTCCCCTTGACCTCGACCTCCCTAAGACTTTCGTCCGGGACGGCGTTGCCGATCTCGATTTTAAGGTATTCCGCCATCGGCTGGCCGATGATCAGGTTGTGGACGTTCCGGACGTACTTGATAATCGCGGCGTCAAACTCGTCGCCCCCGACCCTGATCGCATTGGTGACGACCATGCCCGAAAGCGAGAGAACCGATATTTCCGTGGTGCCGCCGCCGATGTCACAGACCATATGCCCAGCCGGCTCGTCGATGGGAATATCCGCCCCGATCGCCGCAGCGAAACTTTCCTCTATCACAACGACTTCCCTGGCCCCGGCCTTGTATGCGCTTTCCTCGACCGCCCGGCGTTCGACCTCGGTAATGCTGGAGGGAATGCCTATCACCATCCTGGGTTTGACGAAACGGTACCGGGGCAAAACCCGGGATATGAAGTACCGGATCATCTTCTCGGTGGATTCCAGATCGGCGATAACGCCGTCCCGCAGGGGCCTTATCGTGCGTATATGTCCAGGAGTTTTGCTCAACATGCGCTTCGCGTCCGCGCCGACAGCAATAACCCTTTTGGTTCCCAGTTCAACCGCCACCACGGACGGCTCGTTCAGCACAATGCCCTTGTTCCGTATGCAAATAATCGTGTTGCAGGTCCCCAGATCCATGCCAATATCAGATGAAGTAGTGCCAAACATAGCCCCTCCGTATTTAAATTGCGGCCTTACAACGAAAGCCGAGTTCTTGCTCTCAAATGTGTCGGGTCGGCGATTACCGCTCGCCGCCACTCGGCCCGCGCGCGGACATTGTCCCCCCGCAGGGCGTAGAGTTCCCCCAACTGGAAGCGAGCCTCGGCGACTTCGCCCGCCTCGTCCAGGATCTCCGTAAGCTGCCCAATCGCCCCGTTTATGTCGCCAAGCATCCGCAGGACGTCGGCCAGAAAAAGCCGTGCCGTCATGGTCGTCCGCGAATCCATGGAAACGCTTATCCCGCGCATAAGGTACGCCCGCGCTTTCTCCAGTTCCTGCAAGGCGATGTACGATTCCGCGATGGAAACCAGCAAAAGGGCCGAGGGTCTTGTCGTCTGGAGGGCCTCGGCGAAGGCGATCACGCTGTTCTGGTAGTCCCCGATCGCGGCATAAGCCAACCCGAGAAACTCCGGAATGTCCGAGGCCGCATGGCCCAACGCCCTGGCCCTCTCCAGATACCTTATCGCAAGATCGGTGAAACCGTCGCCTTTGTAGAAATAGGCTTTTCCAAGAACGTAGAACAGCCGCCCGTCCCTTTCGGATTCCCGCAGCAGCATGGCTTGTCGCAGGGTGCGGATGCAGTCATCGAAATAAGCAGCCGCGGCCAGGCTGTTCACCTGTGAAATGGCCAGTTGGTAGGCGGAAAACCCGTGCATAGTCAAAAGGAAGTAGTCCAGCGGGCGGGAAACAAGGGCGTCCCGGCTTAGGCGATGCACCTCGTCGAACGAGCCGGCCTCCCAAAGCCGCAGCAGTTCCACGCGGTCAACCCTCTGCACGCCACCCCGGAGATTCCCGGCAAACTGGGACAGGGCCGACACGCTCCCTACGACGGTGGCCAGAACCACCGCAGCCAAAAGAAACCGTTTGCGGCGTGCACTTCTTTGGTAAGCGGACCTGTTTCTTCTGATACGAATCGCTCCTTGCATATGGACAGCCGCAAAACCAACCGCCCGCCCCTCGAATCTGGGCATAAAGGCACAGGTTTCGCAGCGTGCTCTACCATGTGATACATTATTTTCGGCAAAATGTCAAGTTTGGGTTAGGGTTTGGGGCACGGAAATCAATTTCCGTTTGAAATTGAGTGAGGGAACGGCTGATTCCTCTGATTTAATCAGTGCTTCCCTAGGGATCAACCGCCCTGCTTTGCCAGAAGCTCCGCGACCTGCGCCCGCAAGCGTTCGTTTTCCGCGTCCTTGTCGGCAATCGTCGCGCCCATGCCAGCAATTGTCGCATCCTTATCAGCGACCACGCCCTGCCATTTCATGCGTTCCTCGTCGCGCGTTTTTCTCGCCATGGTTGCCAGCGCGCTCGCCTCGTTGTGCTGGGCAAGCGCCCGCTGACGTTCGATCTCACGGAACTCCGCAGATCCTGCGACCTGTGTGTATGCGTCTATTACCTGTCCCACTACCGGTACCTTGTCGGAGTGGCGGCCCAGGCGCAACGCAAGAAGGAAAATAGCGACCCCAAGGGCGGTAATAATAACCCCGCTGATCACCTGAAAGATCACAGCCTACCTCCCAAGCCAGGGTAAGATGCCGTTTACTATGTGCACCACGCCCAGCACGGTAATAGCGATGAATTGTGAACGCCAGCACTTAACGCTGTAAGTATACTTCAAACCATGAAAAAGTCAATGGGTTAAAAATCGGTGACTGTCACCGTTGCACCGCCTCCTGCGTTACATGCTGGAGCCGGCCAGTTGCCCGTGAACCATTTCCGCAACCAACTGGGCGGGGGTTTGCTGCATTGACAATGCTCTCGCATTCAGAATGCGGGCAGTGCTCTTGTCCAGAGCGATCATTTGGTAGTCCATTTCGGAAAAAAACCCTCGCCGTTTGGCCCCAGTTCGGGGATGGTTCGAGTTAATTCATTGTCCAGAGCATCCGCTTCTTCGTCGGTCATATATGCCATCTTAGCCTTCATTCTGCCTTCGTATATTTTGGTTTCGATGGCTCGATAGATGTCGGCTTCGGTTTCACGGTGCTTGAATGCCGATGGGTTGAACAATACCCAATCTTCCATAAATAACATTATATGCGTTGCGATGCTTCAGTCAAGCCCGTGCATTGACGGATTCTTGCGCCGCCTTCGCAGCCGCTGGCCGCGGGGTAGTTTTTCAAGTTTGTAGACGGTAATCATGCTCTTCGGTTTGCGGTTAATTGTTTTCCGCTATGGATTTTACATAGAGATCTGTCTTGTTTTCAAAGGGAGGCATGGCAAAAGTGAACAAGGTCTTCCCTGCTCCGTTGCTTATGGCAAAGTCTCCAAGCTTTATAATGTCCATTCCAATAAGCAAGTCAACATCCTTAACCAAATTGCACACGGTTACGTTAGTGTTTTTTATCTCAACCAAGTTTGGCAGCTTTATGCAAACTTTTGCTACATCGGCCATGCTGGTGTTGTTTATGCCGTTCACTTTTATCCGGTTAAACGGGATCAATTTCAAACTTCGTGCCGTCTCCGGCGTTATGGCCGATAGCATCGCTCCTGTATCCCACAATGCCCTGACTTTGATTTTTTGGAACGGCTGCGATACATCAGATATTTCGGCTTCTGTTGTGAGCCTTAACGTAAGGCAGGGAAATTCGATTTTAAAAGCATGATGACGCATATTAGGTACCGACAAAAGGGGAGAGCTGAAAAACTTCCTCTTCCTCTGTGATGCGGTGGATCATAAAAGATCCAAGGGGGACGGTTTTTACTGTTTCAAAGTACGCCGTGTTTTCGTCATCATAAGCGGCAAGTACCTTTTCGCCCGAAATGACCACGTATTTGTCACGATACTTCCCAACAAGTTCATCCCGATTGCTCTCGTAAAAGTCCCACTCGGCTTCAAGTACAGGAACCATAGTGCCTCCATGACAACTCGGACAGCATCCGACACTCGAAAGTGCCCGCTGATTGGTAGATCAAAACGTAGCTCATTTTTCGGGGCTTGTCAATGCGCCGCATTGCCAAACCGCGGAAATCGATTTTCGTTTGAAATTGGGTGAGGGTACGGCGTATCTTTTTGGGATGAGTGCGTATGGAGGGGCATTGGAAAGTCCCCCGGCACCTCGGGGTGAGGGCTATCCGGTGGGATTACAACGCAGGTGCGGTCGTGGTTGCCGTATGCTGGCTGATAGGATGACGCTAATAATCCCGTGGTAGGAAAAAAGTGCCAGTCACCCCCGGGGAGGGCGGATTGGAAATGGTGACTGTCACCCTGCGAAATGTTAAAAAAAAGCGGTGACTGTCACCGTTGCGCCGCCAACACCATCGCGCCCCAGAAAACCCAGCCTATTGTTTCTTTTTCTTTAGGATTTGCGCAAGCGCAAGCATAGAAATTCCGACAAAAAGCAAGGCCACGCTGACAAGTAACTGAAAATACATAATGTCCCCCTAAAATCCTAGCCAGTGCCGCAGAGTGTCAATGACACTCAGAAGGCTCACGACCGTAATTATGGTTCCAGCAATCTCAA
>Ga0209755_10009402_pt1 | contig 10330 bp, 7 predicted proteins | sample TergutCo191P1_FD_187301 | JGI IMG/M metagenome (GOLD analysis project Ga0209755, IMG submission 187301) | Cornitermes sp. P1 segment gut microbial communities from Petit-Saut dam, French Guiana - Co191P1 (SPAdes) (version 2) | ecosystem: Host-associated > Arthropoda: Insects > Digestive system >...
AGGAAAATTACGGCTGTAAGTCAGGATTTCTTCCGCCTTTCTTTTCGCCTGAAAAACAGAAGCTACATCCAATGCAACGGGAATTCCCCGGCGGCTCGCGGTTAACAAAATATGCTGTACCAACGGACTGCGGTCAAGAATATAACCGTCCAGAATAATCACTTCCGCGCTGCCAATCATTTCTTCGCTGACGTGCTGTTCTGTAAATTTAAGAGCCGCACCGGGGCTTGCGGCAAATCTAAGAGAGGAGCCGCCCTCGCCTGAAATATTACATACAAAGCAAATCCCTGTCTTTTCATCAGATTTAACAAACACGGGAGAAACACCTGAATTTGTTATCTCTTTCTCAAAAAATGAAGCAAGCTCATCCTGTCCTGTACAACCGGTAAAAACAGTATTTATCCCCAGCATGGCGGCAATTTTTGCGGCGTTTGCCGCTCCTCCGCCTGAACTCCTCACCGCTGTAGAAAAATCAATTAACGGCTCGCGAAGAAGAGCTTCCGCCTGTTCCCGTTCAATATGCTGAGCAGGCTCTGTTATGCCGTATTTAACGGCGAGAGTATTATCAATATTTACAAATATATCGACAATCGGATTGCCGATGCAGAGCAGATAACTCACTTTGGTTTTGCTAAAATTCCTTCCAAGTCTGGATTTTTCTTTAAATCGTTAATAAGTCCTTCGGCGCGTCCTTTATTTACATAATCCTTGCTCTGGAAAGTATAATTGAAATGCGTGTGCGTATCGTATGTTCCTTTCATCAGCGCATAGGCGTCTTCTGTCATTACCAGTTCTTCATCCGTAGGGATGATGTAAATCGGTATTTTTGATTCCGGTTTGCTAATTATCGTCTCCGCGTTTCTGGTACAAGCCGTCCTGTTCTTCTTTGAATCGAAGGAGAAACCGATGTATTCAAGCCCGTCAAGATATTTTTCTCTCATGAACCACGCAAACTCACCGACGCCTGCCGTAAAAACAAGCGCGTCTACTCTGCCAAGAGCGGCCTGATAAGCGCCGATGTACTTTTTAACGCGGTACGCTTCTATTAATTGCGCTCGTAACGCTACTTTGTCGCCTGCGGCAGCGGCAGCCTGAATGTCGCGTCTGTCTGTAAATTTACCGGTCATTCCAAAAAGACCCGCTTTTTTATTCAGAGCATTTTCAATTTCCGCTGCGTTCATGCCGGTTTTGCGCATAACGTAGAAAGGCAGCGAAGGATCGACATCGCCGGAACGTGTTCCCATAACAAGCCCCTCCAAAGGAGTAATGCCCATAGATGTATCAAAAGAGCAGCCGTCTTTAACGGCGTTCACTGACGCGCCGTTTCCAAGATGACAGATAATCACATTTGTTTTAAAAGGATCCTTACCTAAAAGCACTGCGGCGCGTTTTGCGGTATAAAGGAAACTTGTTCCATGAAAACCGTAACGGCGCACCTGATACTTTTCGTACCATTCGGCGGGAACCGCATACAGATAGGATTCAGGCGGCATTGTCTGATGCCATGCCGTATCCATGACGGCGCAATGAGGCACATTGGGAAGTACTTTTTTTGCCGCAACAATCCCCATAATGTTTGCGGGGTTGTGAAGAGGGCTTAAATCCTGCATCGCTTTAAAAGCGTCCATCGCCGCATCATCCACAATGACAGATTTGGTAAATTTGTCACCGCCGTGTACTACCCGGTGTCCTACTGCTTTAATTACGGACATATCGCTGATAACGCCGTTTTCCTTGCTTGTAAGCGTATTAATAATGAGATTAATCGCGTCGGTATGGGTTGGGCAATCATGCTCGAAGGTTATTTCTTCTTTTCCTTTTGCTTTGTGCGTAATGAAAGATCCGCCAATCGTTACTTTTTCCACAATACCTACCGCGAGGACATCTTTATTTTCCCAGTCGTAGACCTGATATTTTGCTGATGATGAACCGCAATTCAAGGTTAATATAATCATATTTTACCCGCCTTTTTAGTTTTAAATTAGTATAACACTTTATTATTATTTTTAATAGTAGTTTAAACAACATTTTGTTTCTTTCAAAAATGATCCAGGCAAAGAAATTTTACGATTTAAATTAGAATAAAAACTCTTATAAATTAATGTGTTTTTCGGGAATAAACCGGAAAAAGTCTTCTTGACCTGTGTATAATTTCATGTGAAAATTATATATGAATTATTTATTCGCTCAAACGCTTTCCGCAATATGCGAGCGTTCTGTTGTATCGCCGGGCCGGCAAATACGCTGTATGGCTGTCGTCAATCCGGTTTCAGGCGGTTTTATTATCAAGTCCAAATGGGAAACGCATTTAAAAACTTTAAATGCTTACCGGCAAAAAGCGCAGGAAAATCCGTTACGGGAAATTACTAAAAATATGATTATTAATCTTACAGACGGCAAAGGTTCCGCGAGTAAAATTACCAAATCATTTATTAACAAAGCTGAAAAAGAGCCGATACCTTTTTATCTGATAATCAGCGCCGGCGGCGACGGGACTCATTGTGAAGTAATGCACTCAGTCTATAACGCGCCGGCTCATGTCCGCTCAAATATGGCAATACTAAAGCTTCCCATGGGTACGGGCAATGACGGCGCTGACTGCGCCGAACTTGCGGGAGCATTGGATCTGCTTCTCAATCCTGTTCATGTAGAATTCGCGCCTGCCGTGCAATTACTACCTTCTGATAAAGGAACGGCTGCCGAAAAAGGGCCGTTCCTTGCGTTTAACATTCTTTCTGTAGGTCTCGACGCGTATGTCACACATCAGACAAATATCATGAAAGGAAAAACACCCGGCGATTCTTACAAATTATGGGTAGATATAGCGGCTTTGTTATATGATAAAAAATTTAAAGTTGACGTTATGGATGTCCGCGCTCTTGATAACAACAATCAGGAAATTTTGACATTTAAAGAAAAACTGTTAATTTTAGTAATGGGCGCTTCAGGACACAGAACTTACGGTTCTCAGCAAAAAATTCTGCCTGATGACCGCAATGTCTGCGCTATTAAACAAATGTCGTTATTAAGAAAACTGACTGTAAAAGGAAAAGTTTTAAACGGCGTTCATGCCAATAATCAAGAAGTAATTATGTTAAACGCGCATCGGCTGGAATTTTCAGGCAAACACCCCATTCTGGCTCAAATGGACGGGGAAACTATTCTTTTACAACCCGAAGATTTTCCCGCTGTTATGGAAATTACAGCTCCTGTAATCCCGTTATTAAAGCTTAAAAAATAAGGAGATACAAATGGCTATCAATCGATTCAAAGGCGAATATCCGAAGATTGGCATAAGACCAACTATTGACGGACGGCAAGGATCTCTGAAAGTCCGCGAATCACTCGAACTTCAAACCATGAATATGGCAAAATCCGCGAAGTTACTGCTTGAAAAAAACTTATTCTATTCCAACGGCGAACCTGTAAAAGTTGTGTTAGCCGATACAACAATCGGCAGAGTGCCGGAAGCCGCCGCCTGCGCCGAAAAATTCCGCAGAGAAGGCGTTGACATTACGTTAACGGTAACTCCATGCTGGTGTTACGGCAGCGAAACCATGGACATGGATCCGTTAACGATTAAAGGCGTGTGGGGTTTTAATGGTACAGAACGGCCTGGCGCGGTATACCTTGCCGCTGTACTGGCGGGACATTCTCAGAAGGGACTCCCCGCTTTCGGCATTTACGGGCACGATGTTCAGGATTCAAATGAAACAGAAATCCCGGCTGACGTGCGGGAAAAGCTTCTGCGCTTCGGAAGAGCCGCGATTGCTGCCGCGACAATGAGGGGAAAGAGTTATCTGCAAATCGGATCGATCTGCATGGGTATTGCAGGCTCAATTATTAACTGTGATTTTTTTGAAGAACACCTTGGGATGAGAGTAGAAAGCGTTGATGAAGTTGAAATCATCAGGCGTATGGAAAACGGCATCTATGACGAAAAAGAATTTCAAAAAGCGCTTGCGTGGACAAAACAGTACTGCAAAGAGGGCTTTGATAAAAACCCGCCTGAACTTCAGCGCTCGCGCGCCGAGCAGGATAAGGCATGGGAATTTGTCGTTAAGATGATGTGCATCATTAAAGATATGTTTAACGGCAACCCCAATCTTCCGTCAGGATGCGAAGAAGAACGCCTTGGCCACAATGCTATCGCAGGCGGTTTTCAGGGACAGCGGCAGTGGACTGATTTTTATCCCAACTGCGACTTCCCCGAATCGCTCATGTGCTCTTCCTTCGATTGGGAAGGCCCCCGCGAACCTTACATTCTCGCGACAGAAAACGACACATTAAACGCCGCCGGAATGTTATTCGGAAAACTGTTAACAGGCACAGCGCAAATTTTCGCCGATGTTCGCACATACTGGAGCCCTGAAGCTGTCAAACGCGCTACCGGCGCATCAGGCAGACGCGGCTATGACTTAACAGGCCATGCGAAAGAAGCAGGCGGCTTTATCCACTTAATCAATTCCGGCGCCGCCTGCGTTGACGCGTCAGGCGCAATGAAAGACGCAAACGGCAAAGCTGTTATAAAACCTTTCTGGGATGTGAAAGATGAAGACTGGAAAGCCTGTATAGGGGACACAACATGGAATCCCGCGGACTTCGGCTACTTTCGGGGCGGCGGCTTTTCATCACGCTTCATCACCAAAGCGGAAATGCCCGTTACAATGTCGCGGCTTAACATTGTAAAAGGCATCGGCCCTGTGCTTCAAATCGCAGAAGGCTGGACATTGAATCTGCCCGATGAGGTAAGCGAAATCCTCTGGAAACGCACAGACTACACATGGCCCTGTACATGGTTTGCTCCAAGGGTGACAGGAAAAGGCGCTTTCAAATCCGCCTACGATGTGATGAACAACTGGGGTGCGAATCACGGCTCAATTTCGTACGGCCACATCGGCGCGGATTTAATCACGCTTTGCTCGATCCTGCGTATCCCCGTTTGTATGCACAATGTGGACGAAGAGCAAATATTCCGCCCTGCTTACTGGAACGCGTTTGGGATGGACAAGGAAGGAGCGGATTACCGTGCGTGTAAGGCGTTGGGAGCGACGTTTGGCTAATTAGCCTAATTCATCCTTAATTCCATTAATCAACATAATGCTTAACTATCCTTAAAAAACTACATCCTCTTCCTCCATTTTCCTTTGACAAGCAATGAAAAACCGGGTTATCATGAATTGAGGTACAAATTTGCTGATTGGAATCAACCCGGTAATCAGTCCAGATCTCTTAAATGCTCTATTTTGTATGGGGCATGGTGATGAAATTGTCCTCGCGGATGCTTTTTTCCCCGGTGAAACATGTAATTCAAGGGTAATTCGCGCGGATGGTATCAGAATTCCGGCTCTTTTAGACGGAATTCTTGCTTTAATCAACCTTGATACCTATGTCCAGCATCCTGTAACAATGATGGCGCCCGTTCACGGCGATACTCTGGATGTGAAAGTTGAAAAATCATTCATGGAAGTTATTGAAAAGCATTGGCCGGGAACTCCCGCAGCTGAGCGCATCGAACGTTTTGCCTTTTATGAAAGGGTGAAAAGGGCATGCGCTGTCGTTATGTCGGGGGAAACAGTTAAATACGGGAATATCATTCTTAAGAAGGGTGTTATTCCGGTTGTATAAACGTAGTAGATTAACGGTTTGTTAAACCGGATCTATATATTTTTATTAGGAGAAAAAAATGAAAAAAATTGCATTGCTATTGATTGTACCTTTATTGGTATTTTCTATGGCTTTTACCGGATGTCAGCGACAGGAGGCTAAAGGAGGAATCGCTTTATTAATGAGGAATGTTGATGAGCAATTTCTGGCTGACTATGCTGCGAATATCAGGAAAATGGCAGCGGAAAGAAATGTAGAAATTAATGTTCAGGACGCGCGCAGCGATCAACAGCTCCAGCTGACACAGCTTCAGACACTGCTCCAGCAAGGTTACAGGTATTTTGTAATTATCCCCTGTATTTCCGATCTTTCAGATCAGTTTAATCAGCTTATTCAGGAAAAAGGCGGAGCGGCAGCTTATTCCAATACTCAGCCTACTGTCTCTTCTCTCAAAGTTGGTCCGAACTTTTTCTTTGCCTCTTCGCCGGAATTTGTAGGCGGAAGTTATCAGGGCAGGCTTATTGCGGATTATTTTGACGCAAATCCGGCAAAAGCGCCTGGTAATATTGTAAACATGCTTCTGATTAACGGACAGATGGGGCATCCCGCGCAGGTGAACAGGCGCGCAGGGCTTTTGGCGGAACTTGCAAACCGCGGCTATACTGTCAACATTGTTGCCGAAGACGCCGCGGACTGGGCGCCGGATAAAGCGCAGGAAAGAATGACCGCGTGGATCGCAGCTTTCCGCGACAGGTTCAATGTAGTTGCCGCCCAGAACGACGGAATGGCTTTAGGTGCGGTGCAGGCAATGATCCAGGCCGGTATGGTAAAGGCTGACGCCTCTGACGGCACAAAGCTGACCGTTCCTGTTCTTGGTATCGACGCTACAGGCGACGCTATTGCTTCGATGAGAAGAGATGAACTCTATGCGACAGTGCTGCAGGATGCTGTTGGTCAGTCAGCCGCGGCGTTTGATGTCATTCATCAGGTTGCGTCCGGAACTTACGAAGCCGGAAATGCCGCGGGCGGAACACCTGCCGCTACCTCAACTATTGATGAAGCTCCTGCTAATGACGTTTCGATCATCGGCCAATGTTATCTGGTGCCTTTTGTTCCTGTAGACAAAGCCTCTGATTTCTACATAAATTACCCATAAAAGCTTCGATTATTTTACAGAGGATACTGAATAAACCGTTTATACATCATAGTTTCCGGTATCCTCTGTATATTGGAGTACCATGACATCAGAAAACACTATTCTTGAAATGCGGGGTGTTTCCAAACAATTCCCGGGTGTGCTTGCTCTTCAGGATATTAATTTTTCAGTTAGAAAAGGAACCGTTCATGCTCTCATGGGAGAAAACGGCGCCGGTAAATCTACATTAATGAAATGCCTTTTCGGAATCTATAAAATGGATTCCGGGGTTATTTATCTTGATAATAAGGAATGTCATTTCAATGACGCCGCGGATGCCATAGCCGCTGGTGTTTCCATGATCCATCAGGAGCTTTCCATTGTTCCCGAAAGATCTGTCGCGCAAAATTTATGGCTAGGCAGGGAACCGCTTAATAAGTTCCGATTAATTAACCATAAAAAAATGCGTCAGGATACTGTAAATCTTCTTAAAGGACTTAAATACCATTTTAATCCCGGCGCGAAGATGTCAAGTCTTTCCATCAGTCAGCAGCAGGGCTGCGAAATTGCCCGCGCTGTTTCGTATAACGCTTCAATTGTTGTAATGGATGAGCCTACGTCTTCATTAACAGAGAATGAAGTTACCCATCTTTTTGAAATTATCAATGAGTTAAAATCCAAAGGAGTGGCAATAATATACATTACCCATAAAATGGAAGAGATATTTAAAATCGCGGATGATGTCACCGTTATGCGTGACGGAAAATTAATCGGCACATTTCCCGTAAGCGAAATGACAAATGATAAAATTATCTCTCTTATGGTCGGGAGAGATCTGACTCATCGTTTTCCTCCGGTAGAATCAACAATCGGCGAAGTATGTCTTGAAGTAAATAATCTTACCGCCGTTAATCCGCGCTCTTTTAAAGATATATCATTTAAACTGCGCAAGGGAGAAATTTTAGGAATCAGCGGACTTGTAGGCGCGCAGCGGACAGAATTGGTAGAAGCGATTTTCGGATTACGCGGCATATCAAAGGGAGAAATACTGATACATAGAAAAAATTTAAAAAATATAAAACCCATGAATGCGATTAATGCCGGTATCGGGTTTGTTACGGAAGATCGCAAAAGTTCAGGGATTTTTCCGCTGCTAGATATTAAGCTTAATACCGCTATCGCCTCGCTTGGAAAATATACAAAGAAAATAGGCGTGCTGGATCATAAAACCATTAATAAAGTTACAGCTGCTTTTAATGAACAGCTTAAAACCAAAACGCCTTCGATGAGCGCGCTCATTCAAAATCTGTCCGGCGGAAACCAGCAAAAGGTAATTTTAAGCCGTTGGCTGATGACGCTTCCTGAAATTCTTATCATGGATGAGCCTACACGCGGTATTGACGTTGGCGCAAAATATGAAATATATACTATCATGGCAGAGCTGGTAAAACAGGGAAAGGCGATTATCATGGTTTCAAGCGAAATGCCGGAACTTATCGGAATGAGTCACAGGGTAATGGTTCTTTGCGAAGGACAGTTGACCGGAACTCTGGAAAAAGAAGAAATTACTCAGGAAACAATTATGCGTTACGCGACAAAATTTTCCTCGAAGTTATAAAGGAGAGAATATGAATCTGCTAAAAACAGACACCGCTGTAAAAACAAAAGATTTCTTGAGCAAATATACAAACTTTATCACTTTTGTCGGATTGATTTTTATTTTGTCGATTCTGACTCAGGGGCGGGCGCTTAGCTGGGAATCGATGAAAATACTGATCATCTCCGAATCAGTGCGCGCGCTTGCGGCTCTTGGCGTCGGAATGATTATTATTACAAGAGGTATCGATCTTTCCATCGGCTATGTAGTGTGTCTTTCCGCTTCTGTCGCGGCCTCATTCGCGCAGGAACCGACATTGGCAACGGCAATTTATCCGGGGCATAGTTTTCCGCTTATCGTTCCGATTGTACTCGGCATATTGACAGGCGGGTTATTCGGGCTTTTAAACGGTTTTCTTGTAGCTTACGGCAAACTTCCTCCTTTTATCGCTACTTTGGGAACTATGGTAATCGCGCGTGGCATTCAGCTTATTTATACAAAAGCGGCGATTGTCAGCTCCCTTACAGGACCGTTCAAGGCAATAGCGCAGACTTCAATAGGCGGCATTCAAATACCGATTATGGCAGTTTACCTTGTATTTATCATTTTTATAGTTTGGGTTTTATTAAAGCATACCAAGTTAGGTGCAAATTTTTACGCAATCGGCGGTAATTCACAGGCTGCGCGAGTATCGGGAATTAACGTTGAGCGAAATCTCGTATGCGTCTACCTGTTTGCGGGTCTTTTGTACGGCTGCGCCGGAGTGCTGCTGTCGAGCCGGCTCGCGCTTGCAAACGCTCTTACGGCTGTCGGCATGGAACTTGACGCCATCGCGGCGGTTACAGTCGGCGGCGTTTCACACGCAGGCGGCGTCGGTACTGTAGGCGGCATGGTAATAGGAATATTTACTATGGGCCTTATCAACTACGGAATGAGCTTTATGGCCATCGACTCTTTTTATCAATACCTTGTAAAGGGAACAATCATCATTGTCGCGGTTTTCTTTGACATGAAGAAATACGCAAAGAGGGATTAAACTACACTCCCAGCCTGTTTTTCCGCAAAAGCTCTCCGTTTGTTTGCGCCGTAACAGGACAATACCCCGGAATCGGCAGAATGCGCTCATGAACAGAATCGATTATCCAGTCAACCTGCGGAAAAAAAAGATGCTCCATCTCCGCCGCGGGAGTAATCCAGTTACGGCTTCCCACTACCGTTACAGGCGCGTCAAGGTAATCAAAGGCAAGCGTCTGTACGTTACTCGCAACTGTGTGCAGAAATGAGCCGCGTTCGCAGGCATCGCTTGCTAAAAGAAGTTTTCCGGTTTTCTTTACCGACTCAATAATTTTTTCATAATTCAGCGGATTAATAAAACGCAGATCTATTATTTCCGCGGACAAACCGAATTGATTTTCAAGTTTTTTTGCAGCTTCCATCGCGGGATACAAGGTTGCTCCGATTGTCGCAATTGTAAGATCATTCCCCTGCTTACGTATAACAGGCTCTCCTTCCGGCACTTCGTAATAACCTTCAGGTACGCCGCTCTTTTCAAACTGTTCGCTCATGTCGTAGAGGATCTGGCTTTCAAAGAAAATTACAGGATCGGTTCCGCGAAGCGCAAGGTTGAGCATACCTTTCGCGTCATAAGGCGTGGCGGGGAAATATGATTTAAGTCCGGGAATGTGCGCGGTAATTGCTGTCCAATCCTGGCTGTGCTGCGCGCCGTATTTGTTGCCGACAGAAACACGCACTATAAGCGGCATTTTTAAAATCCCCGCTGACATTGACTGCCACTTTGAGACTTGATTGAAAATCTCGTCTCCGGCGCGTCCCATAAAATCGCAATACATCAATTCCACAACCGCTCTTCCGCCTGATAACACGTAACCAACCCCAGCGCCGACGATTGCGCCTTCGCTGATTGGGCTGTTAAAGAGGCGGTTGTACGGAAGCAGCTCTGTAAGTCCGCGATAGACAGCGAATGCGCCGCC
>Ga0209755_10009403_pt1 | contig 10329 bp, 9 predicted proteins | sample TergutCo191P1_FD_187301 | JGI IMG/M metagenome (GOLD analysis project Ga0209755, IMG submission 187301) | Cornitermes sp. P1 segment gut microbial communities from Petit-Saut dam, French Guiana - Co191P1 (SPAdes) (version 2) | ecosystem: Host-associated > Arthropoda: Insects > Digestive system >...
GCGTTGGTAACATCGCCCTTAGGGCCCATTGTCGTTTCCGGCATTCCCAAACCTTTCCTTTTATTTGTCTTTACTCAACAATGTACTTAAGCCGCGCGCAATATCCTTGGCTTCAAAATCCCCCTGCAAAGCCTGAGGTTTATTCCCCTTATATTGACTGCGATCCGGTTCATCTTCAGCTAACACTCCCGGAGGAGGAGCCGATGAAGCAGGGGCCGCAGGACCTGATGGCGGAGAATCTGCCGCGCCAAAAGACGAAAAAGCCCTTGCCATCATGTCTAAATCCGGCAAACCTCCCAACCCCGAATCGCCGTCGCTGATACTCGCGGTGAATTGCTCCTCAGCGGGAGCCTGTTTCGCGACAGGAACCGCGCCTTCAGGCTTCTGAAAAACAGACAAATCCTGGAAACTGTCGCCTTCCTCAATTGGTATGGGCGTAAACCCCTGATAAGTTGAGTCTAAAGCTCCTCCGGAAGATGTATCAGCCTCAGGTACCTCGGCTTCTAATTCATTAAAGAACCCTGCGTCATTATACCTTGAATCACTCCTGCCGTCTAGACTATCAGAAGTACCGGGCCTGGATTCCTGCCTTTCTGAAGTAAAACCGGGTCTAAAAGCCCCTGAAATAAGGTCTTCTATGTTACCCATTTCTTCTTCATCATCGGTTTTGAACAATTCCGGCACGGCATACTCGCCCATGGAATCCAAGGTAATATCGATATGTTCGCCCTGATGGTTAACATCGGATGATCCTTCTTCATTGGCATACAATATTTCGGGCAGGAAACTGTTTATCGCGAAACGAAGCCCGAATCCCAATCCAAAAAATACCGTTCCAAAAATCAGAGCTCTAACCATTATATGCACGGGGTTCACATGAAAAAGTATGCCAAGAGCGACAGAAAGAAAAATAGCGGCTATCGCGGTTACCACACCCCATCTGAAATTCTGCATATTTTTACTCTTTAAACCGCGTTTGCGTCATTCTGCTGAGCGCCGAATAATCGTTTAAACATAGCTCCAAAGCCCGCTGTTTCTACAGGCTTGTTTCTATCCATGCGATCCACAATATGCTGAACGCAGTTGCTTGCCTTGCATTTTGGATCTACAACCATAAAAGGTTTTTGCCTTAAAACGGCATGCGGTACCGATAAATCATCATAAATAAATCCAAGGTAATCTACCTTTAAATTTAAAAATTGGCCTGCAATATTGATCATCCTGTCTGCGACGCCTTTTGCCTGAGCCGCTCCCTTTGCCCTGTTTACTACAAGCTTAAGCCCCATGTTCAAGGCGTCATATTCAGTTGCTATAATTTTAATAATTCCGTATGCGTCTGTTATCGCGGTGGGTTCCGGCGTTGTAATAATTACAGCGTCATCCGCGGCGGCGATAAAATCGAGTACGTTACTCGAAACGCCGGCGCTTGTATCTATAATAATAATATCCGCGTTTGAAAGCGAATCAAGTTCGGAGATAAAATCCTTTCTGTCTTCTTCTCCCATATTTGCAATCTGAGAAAAACCGGAGGCGCCGGCGACAATAGAAATGCCATATTCGGTTTCTACAAGAATTTCCCTCATTGTTTTTTGTTTTTTAATAACATGGTATAAATTATATTTTGGAATCATATTGAGCATTACATTAACGTTTGCTAACCCTAAGTCCGCGTCCAATACAATTACCTTTTTTCCAAGACGCGCAAAACCAAGCGCCATATTTACAGAAAGATTCGTTTTTCCAACGCCGCCTTTCCCGGAAGTAACCGTAATGATACGCGCCTTATCTGATTTAACGCTCGATTTACCGGACGAAGGTTTTGCATTTTCGTCTTTTTTCCGTTTCATTATTTCACGCAATTTTTCTGCCTGGTCTTCCATACTTATCTCCATTTAAATTGATCGGCTTCGCCTGCGGGAAACCTGTTCTCTATTTTTTCGCGATCTATTTTAAAACCGTCAAGATTAATAAGAAAACGCACAACGGAGGCTCTTCTTATATCTTCCGGTAAATTCTGCCCGTCTGTAAAAAAAGAAATACTTTTTCTTTTTTCCGCAAGCGCCGAGATTATATTTCCAACAGAATCCGTCTCATCCATTTTTGTAATAATTACAGATTTATAATTAAAAGGTTCAAACTGCCTCATTATTTCTTCTATGTCTTTTGTTTTTGTAGCCGCGCTCATCACAAGATGGAAGTCGGCATTTTTTCCAACTCCTTCTAAAATCTCTTTCATTTCGCCTATTTTAGAAGCGTCTTTTGGACTCTTTCCTATCGTATCAATCAAAAAGAGATCTGTGTATTCGTTATGGAGCGCGATTTCTTTTCTTAACTGCTGTTTGCTGTCCGCGTAAGCCACGGGGATTTGCATTATGTTCCCGATTTTTTCAAGCTGTTCCTTTGCGCAAATTCTAAAATCGTCTATCGTAATTAATCTAACGTCAATCGCGGGAATTGCTTCTGTGCCAAGACCGTAAATCGCGGCAAGTTTAGAAATAGTTGTTGTTTTTCCTACGCCTGTTGGACCTATAAGAACCATAATCCTCGGCTTTCGTACAGCTTCTTCTTCTGTGTATATACTGATGCTCTCTCCTATCCATTCAAGCAGTTTATCCTGCACATTGCTAAAGTTATCAAGCTGCTCAAAAGATAATTCTTTGCGCATCTTTTCTGTCATTACATCAATATAATTTTCGGAGAAATCATTGTTCTTTAAAATTTTTACAGCCTGCGCGAAGGAAGGATGTTCTTTATCATGTCTGTCTTTTGTTTTTGCAGTGTTTTCTACTTTTTCTTTTATTTCTTTTAACGCGTCAAGAATTTGCTGGGAAGCCTCTCTTCCGTTTACAGAAATATCATCGATGTTTTTTCTTGCCGCGGCAAGCACTTTTCTTTTTTCTTCTTCAAGCTGATGCGCGCTCATGTGGTAACTATTCTGCATCGAAGAAGAAAGCATCTGCGATGCGCTTCTGTTTGACGGAAAATAAAATTCTACCTGTACGCCGGGCTTGGAAAAGAATCCCCAAAGACCGCCTAATTTTACAGGCTTCTGGCTGAGAATTTGAAAAGGTCTTTTGTACTTTTCGGCGATCTTAAGTTCGCAATCCATTCTGGTTTCGCCTTGCTCAACATACATTTCCATCTTACATCTCCGCTTAGGGCTCTTACGCCGCTTCCTCTAATCTAATTACCCCGACTGCTTCAGGAATAATACCGGGAACAATTTCCGGAACAGATAGAACCGCTAAATCCGGTATTTCGCGATCTGTTGAATTTTTTACAAGATAACGCGCCTGTTCCGAACAAAGAACGACAGGCATCCATCCCCTTTCTTTTACTGCCGTTACCGCCTTTGCTACTGCCTTTATCCATGCCCTTTGCGTCGGCGGATCGAGGGCGCAGACTTTTCCCGAAGCGGTTTCATAGTTCGCTTCGACAATTCTGTGTTCAAGACCGGAGTCTATCGTTAATACGCGAAGTCTGCGATCTTCATCAGCATATTGGTGGCAGATCTGGTTCGCAATTGACTGCCTTGCTTTTTCTATAAGGAAATAGATGCTTCCCTTTGACACAGGATAATATTCTGCCACCGCCTCCAGAATGGAAACTAAGTTTCGGATAGATACTCTTTCGCGCAAAAGCCCGTGCAAAATTTTCTGCACTTCTGTTACGCGCAAACCTTTGCCTTCTCTTAATACTTCTTCAACAACAGCCGGATGATCTTTTCGAAGAGTATCAAGAATAATTTGCGTATCCTGTAATCCTAAAATATCCGCGGCAGAACGGCGGATAATTTCTGTTAAATGCGTCGCGATTATCGAAGGCGGATCTACTACCGTATACCCCGCTCTTTCCGCTTCATCCCTCTTTTCATGATCGATCCAAATCGCAGGAAGACCGAATGCCGGGTCTACTGTGCGCTCCCCTTCCATTTCTGTTGTTACAGTTCCGGGGTTAATGCACATATAATAGCCAAGGCGGATTTTTCCCCGCCCGCAGTCTACGCCTTTTATTTTAAAGCAGTACTCGGAGGGTTCGAGTATCGAGTTATCGATAATGCGCACCTTTGGAATTACAAGACCCAAATCGTACGCGCTTTGACGCCGCACACCCTGAACCCTTTCCAATAGTTCCGCGCCCTTTTCTTTTTCAACTAACGGCACAAGACCGTAACCAAGTTCCAATGAAAGAGCGTCAAGCGGAACAACAGGAGAGAAATCAACAGGCTTCTCGTCTTTTTGATCTTTTGTCTTTGCCATCATTTCGTTGAACACAACTTCTTTCTTTTTTGCCTGTCCTGTTCTGTACGCGTGGAAGCCTATTAACCCAGCCATTGGAAGAAGCACATACCAGGGGAAACCCGGCAAAACAGAAAGGAGCACAAGCACTGCGGATAAAATCCAGAAAATTTTCGCATCACGCACAAGCAGCTGCTGCACCACCTGATCTGAAAGCTCTCCTGTGGCGGCGGCTCTTGTTACAACAATACCCATGGCAACAGAGATAAGAAGCGCCGGAAGCTGCGTTACAAGCCCGTCTCCGATTGCCAAGCTAAGGTAAGTGTTAATTACACCCTGCTCTCCGTACATTGTAGAACCAATTATAAAACCGCCGAGCATTTCAACAACAATTATAAAAACGCCAACCTTTACGTTACCTGAAATAAATTTACTAGCTCCGTCCATTGATCCGTAAAAATCTGATTCCTGGCGTATCTCGGCTTTTTGCTTTCTTGCTTCTTCCTCTGTAATAGCGCCCGAGCTGTATTCTGTTTCTACAGCCATCATCTTTACCTGCATGCTGTCCAAAGTAAAACGCGCCGCGACTTCAGAAACGCGTGTCGCTCCCTTTGTGATAACAATTATCTGCACAGCGATAATAATGATAAATATTATAAAACCGACAACAAGACCCTGGCTCCCGCCTGAGCCTACAACGAAGGTAGAAAACGCCCTTATCATCCTGCCGTCAAAATTCTGGCCCTGAGTTAAAATAAGACGCGTAGAAGAAACGTTCAAAGCAAGGCTAAAGATTGTAGAAACAAGCAGCAATGTAGGGAAAAGGCTTATTTCTGTAGGTTTATTTACAGTGATAACATTGAGCAAGATTAAAAGAGCAAAAATTAAATTAAAAGCCATTAAGGCGTCAAGAAGAACTGTAGGGAGAGGGAGGATGATCATAAGCACGATAACAATTACTGCCACCGCCGGGAAGCTGTCTTTGAGGAAAGATAAAACACCGCGGGACGTGCTTGGAGCTACATCAGACATTAGAACCTCCCTTTATAAATTTTCTCATGCGCTCTTCCTTCTTCGTTTTTCATCGTTAAGACGCCAAACCTTACTTAAAATAACAGCGACCGTATTCCAATAACTTTCGGGGATTATATCCCCAACATCGGTTTCGCGGTAAAGCGCCCACGCAAGAGGTTTATTTTCCACGAGCGGAATTTCATGCCCTTGTGCAATTTCTCTGATTCTTGCGGCTACCGCATCCGCTCCCATAGCGACAACCATAGGTCCCCTCATGGAATACTGATCGTACTGGAGGGCAACGGCAAGATGGGTTGGGTTTGTTATTACAACATCCGCTTTGGGAACTTCTGTGTTAATATTTTGTTTGAGCATTTCGCGGAAGCGGCTTCTGATTCTGCTTTGAATCATCGGGTCTGCTTCGTACATCTTCATTTCTTCTTTTACTTCGTAACGCGTCATCTTGTGCCTTTCACGGAAGCGCCAGCGCTGGAAGAAATAATCGGCAATAGAAAGTATTATCCACAAAACAGCGACAATAAGCATCATTCTAATCGCTATACCGGCAATCAGCGTAAGCGCAGAATAAGGATTGGACCTATGCAAGGTGCGAAGCTCATCAAAATTTATTCTGATAAATATAAAAGCGATAAGCCCTATTATTAATATCTTCGCTAATGACTTGCCCAAATTAAAAAGTCCTTCCGAAGAAAAAATTCTTTTAAAATATTGCCCGAACTTTGGCAGCGCCTTGGAAAATTTGGGCACTAAGGGTTTCATGGTAAACAACCAGCCGCCCAGCTGCACCATGTTGGAAAAAATCGCCCCGATTACAGCTACAATTAAAAGAGGCAGGGCAAGACGAATAAAATAATTAAAAAAGTTTCCGATTATTATTCTGTCCTGTGTAGGATCAAGTTCTGTAACTCTCATAAAGAAGAAACGGACCATTTCCACACAGGTGCGCAGCATACCGGGAGCCAGGAAGAGAAGTAAAAGAGCGGGTAACAATAAACCAATCGCGCCTGTTACTTCCTGACTTTTTACAACCTGACCTTCATCCTCGCGCAGTCTTCTTAATTTATGTTCTGTAGGCTGCTCGGTCTTGCCGGGAGCGTCTTCGTCATTGTCGTCAGAGAACCACTGTAAAGAAATAAGAAATGGGGAATAAGAAACAGGAAATAAAGAGATAATATTTTCATTTTCCTGCAATTTCTTATTTCTTATTTTTAATTTCATAGCGGCGCTCCCGCAGTTATCTTCCGCCCTATCAGGATGAAAAGATTTTGAAAATCTTTAAAGCCTGCATCTATAACCCTTTCAAATGTTTCAAGCATAAAGGGAAGCGCGGCTAAAAGAATAACGTATGCCATCATAATTGAAATCGGGAAACCTTCAGAAAGAATGTTAATTTGCGGCGCTGCTTTTCCAATCATGCCGGTTGTAAGAGATGTTAAAAAAAGCGTTCCCATAATCGGCAGAGAAATAACAATCGCATCCAGGAATAATTTTGAAAGCCCTGAAATAACCATAAAAATAACCGGTTCTCTGCCTTCGATTAAATAAATAATGTTTATTGATTGCACAGAACGCCAGAAACCGCCCAAGAAAAGCGTATGAAAGCCGCCTATTGTAACAAAAATAAGCATGGAAATAAGATTAAAATACTGACCCATAAGAGGGTTTTCTATTTGTGCGACAGGATCAAAAGTTTCCGAAGCGCCAAAACCCATTTGCAAAGAGAAAAATTGTCCTGCTGTTGAGAAAGTCGCAAAAATTAACAGCATATAAAAACCAATGATAATGCCGATTATCGCTTCTCCAATAAGGAGAAGGGCAAAACGCAGCGAAAACACTTCATTGCGAAGATCGCTTAAAGTGCCGCCGGGAAGCGTAACCATGCCGTTAGGTGAATTAGCCGCGATGAACGCTTCCGCTGTTGGAATTACGGCAAAGGCGGCAAGCCCGGCAAGAGCGATCTTCGCCACCTGGGGAACAGCTTCTGAAGATAAAAGAGGCGCTACTTGAATCATTCCAAGAGCCCGCGCCGCTATAAGCAGGAACACAGGCCCAAAGGAGAGGATATTCTGTAACACCGCATTTTCTATCACTACTGCTCCTTACATATAAGGGATACTTCTGAACAACATCTTGGTATATTCACCAAGCGACGTGAACATCCAACCGCCCAAAAGAGCGAGCACTCCAAGAATAACAAACATCTTTGGAACAAAGGTTAAAGTCTGCTCCTGAATAGATGTTGCCGCCTGTAAAATGGCGACTATCAAACCTACAATCAGCGCGGACAACAAAAGAGGCGCCGCCATTATTAATGTCTGCCATATTCCGCCGCGCAGCAATGATACAAGATCGCCGATACTCATTTTTACCTCACACAAATGAACGGAACAATTGATCCGTCAGCATTCCCCATCCGTCAACAAGGACGAACAGGATTAATTTAAAGGGCATGGAGATCATGACGGGAGGGAGCATGATCATACCCATGGACATAAGCGCGCTTGCCACTACCATGTCGATAACAATAAAGGGAATAAAGAGCATTATTCCGATTTTAAACGCTATTGTAAGTTCATTTAAAATGAACGCAGGTATTATTACATAGGTTGGAACGTCAGCCAGAGTATTTGGTTTATCAAGACCGCGCATTTCCATAAACAGCGCGACATTTTGTTCCGCAGAAGGACGCCCGCTCATTTGGTTAAACATAAAAATTCTTAAGGGTGTAACTGCTTCGCGGTAGGCGTTTTCTACGGAAAGCTCGCCTGCAGAAAGCGGGCGGATCGAATTAGTATAAATTGTGCTGAACGTAGGCCACATAATAAAAACTGTAAGAAAAAGCGAAATGCCCAAAATTACCTGGTTGGGAGGAACCTGCTGTAATGAAAGGGCGCGTTTAATAAAGTCTAAAACAATCGAGACGCGCAGAAAGCTTGTCATTAAAATAATTATGCTCGGCGCAAGAGAAAGAACAGTGAGCAAGAGCAAGAGCTGCAATGAAAATGCTACTTCTTGTCCGCCCTGGGGGTTACGCACGCTTAAATCAATAAAAGGAATAACAGGAGGACCGGGAGGCTGAATTAAATTCTGTGTACCCTGAGTTGAACCTTCGGGGAATTCCTGCGCGTTAGCTGCAAGCGGCAAAAGTAAAATTAGTAAAGAAAATAATATCAAGCGCCGTTTCATCATAGCCCCTTGAGCCTCTCGCGGCGGCGGCGTATTTCATCCGCTCCAGGCGTTTTAGCGTTTAAAGGAGCTCCGATTTTTTTTAGTATTGATAAAAAACTTGACAGGTTACCGCGAGGAGCATCAGCTGCTCTTCTTGAATCGTCCAGAAGCATTGCGTCTACCGTTTCTTTATCGTTTACTTCGTCTATGAGGTTAACGCCGCCGTCGCTTGAACCTACCAGATACGCCTTACTTCCGGCATAAACAACATGCACATAACGGTTAGAGCCTAAATGGGAGGTGGCTAAAACCTTTAAGAAGGGATCAGAACCGGCGGTTTGCTTTGTTGATTTCTTTATTAAAAACACCGCGCCGTAAATTGCGGCGGCGGCAAGAGCTAAAACAAATATCATTCTTATTACAGACCAAATGGAGGGACCTGTTCCAAAAGCAGCGCCTGAAGAAGAAGCATCGCCGAATGTTAAAGCCTGTTCTGCCTCGCGAAGAGGATCGCTTTCAGCTTCTGCCGCTTGCTCTCCCTGAACGGACTGCCCCCCGGCAGGGACTTCTTGAGAAAAGACTGGTATTTGGACGAGGAGCCATGCTGTTAAAAGCAAGGCGAATTTAGGCATTTTCAGTTTTTACCCTCCCAGATCAAACTGATTCTTATTAATTGTATATTAATTACATAAGTATTGCAATAGAAATAGTAAAAAAAGTACTAAAACGATGAGAATTTTCGCTTTTTTTATCTTTTACCAGACTAAAAGCCCCGAATCTGCCGGAGGATTGAGCCCGCTGTCCTTCAAAACAGCAAAAACCTTGGTCTGATTAAACTCTGCCGGTATCCTGGGAGAGGCTGTAGTCCCCTTATATTTTAGAATAACAAGGTAATCGGTGTTTTCGTATGTCCAAATCGCGTATGACCACTGATCGTTTTCGACAAAAGAGACAATAAAGGAACCGCCTTTCTTCTGGAAATGATTATATAAGCCTACAAAACCATACTCAAAGCAATTTTCTTTAAGATCTACATTGGCGGGGATATCGATATTTCTTATTTCAGGATTCCTTGCAAAGGCGAATCTCCCTATCGATCTTACGCTGTAAGGAATTGTAACACGCCTTAAAGTTCCCTGATAAAAGGCAAAATCGCCTATTTCAAAAATTGTTGAAGGAATTACCACTTCTTCAGGTTTTATTAGATGATCAATAATTCCAATTCTTACGCCGTTTACAAGCGGTTTTCTTGTTTCGACGCCAATTACCCTTGTTCCGTTAATAAATTCAGGCAAGGAACCGGGAAGCGAATTGCCCTTGTAATTTGTAATTATAAGACCGTTGCTTGTCTGTTCAAAATCCCATAATCTGGCGATTGATAATGTAATACTCGCAAGTCTTTTTATTATTATCTCTTTCTTGCCGGATTGTTCTGTTACAAGAACCAAACCTATATCTCTTGCATAATAACTTTTTGTTATGCGATATGTTATCTTTTTCTTGTCCGCAGAAATGGGCACCTGCTGTTCAACGATTATACAATCGTTATATGTGTTTTTACCGACAGTACAGACGCCTTTATACGTTTTATATAGAGTATCGGAACTTGAATTGACGTCAAAAAACTTCCACTCTGTAAAAGGAGGAGCGAGCTCCACAGGATAGGGCTGAGAAAAAAAGCGTTCATCCCCTCTTACTCCCTTCTGGGACACAAGAACTACATGGTTATTCTTTATACTGAATGAATAGGCAACCATATCCTTGCCTTGAATATCATGCTCTATTATGTAAACAGGCGTTCCGTCATTGGCGACTTTGTCTTCTGTTCTGAAAACAACGCTTCTTCTGTCTATTATCCTTCCGCTTTCATTGGCATATGCCCATGAAT
>Ga0209755_10009404_pt1 | contig 10329 bp, 6 predicted proteins | sample TergutCo191P1_FD_187301 | JGI IMG/M metagenome (GOLD analysis project Ga0209755, IMG submission 187301) | Cornitermes sp. P1 segment gut microbial communities from Petit-Saut dam, French Guiana - Co191P1 (SPAdes) (version 2) | ecosystem: Host-associated > Arthropoda: Insects > Digestive system >...
ATGCTGTTTGTGTCACCTTTTCCATCTTCCTCAAGAATTTCTTCGATTGTGTCATAAAACTTTTCCACTTCATCATCTTCATACTCCGACATTGGCATGTACATTTGCATAATCAGAATACTTACCGGTTCTTCCTTTAACTTAACAGCAATTATTCTGTCATTACAAACAATCTTCTTAACTACACTTCTCACCACACTTTTATGCACCACTATTGCTACACCTCTTTCAGCCCATTCACCTCCGGAATAATACATTGTATAATCACCACTTCTTATTTCACCTTGCCCTGTCCACTGCACTTCACTGACACCTAAAACAGACAACTTGTTCTTCTGCTTTTCCATTTTCAAGTTCTCCAATTTGCCTCCTTGCTTCAAGGTCCTTACGTTCCATGTTCCAATCTTGTAACTGTGATGTCCCTTCTGTTAAACACAACTGTGAAAAATTGCAGAGCAGTTTCAAGGAGCTGAAATCACTGACACAGTGGCCACTGGAGAAAGTGGAATCTGCTCTTGCTGCATGGTTCAAGCAAGCATATGCAAACAATGGTTCTGTAGGTGGCATCTTGCATGTCACTGCTTGTCTGGGAGTAGACATCTGCACTGGTTCTAGTGGCTGGATGGACAGGTTAAGAGACAGTTTGAGGTGAAAGCAAGAGTGCTGATTCCGAAAGAGTTTAGGATGGAAAAATTACTGAATCTTGCAAGAGATTAAAGAGTATGACCTTTGTGTCAGTTAATGCTGATGGCAGTGATAACTACCACCACTTGTAACTGGCAATGGTAAGCCAGTATTTCTCTCAGATTGATATAAACTGCCCACAATGTATTATGCTAATCTTAATTTGTGGATGAACACTATGATATTTGAATATAAAAATAGAGACAGGAAAGTAGATATCACAAATCTAAATATCTTGGTTTTCATTGCTCAGTGTCCTGCCCACTGAAAAAGCACTACATTCTCAGGAACATAAAAGTTGCATTTCTCCCAGCTAACTATACCATCCTGTAGATCTGGGAAGTATTGATGAATTCAAATGCAATTATGTAAAGCAGTTTACTTGAAAAATTTTGATGTGATAGATGGTAGACTGCTCCATGATGCTGCAGATATAAAGTTGGATGTTGATAACTATTGACTGCTTTCAAGAACTGTTTTGGTTTGCCACTGGTTATGTCATCTGCAATGATGATATTGATGATGATGCAGTGAAATTTACTGAAGGTGAAGAAAATGACTGTTATCATTTGTAACCTCTCACAATGCAGTTTTGAGGACTACATGTGACAGTGCCCTCGACATCTTTGCAGTCTACAGTGTTGACCATTTGTTGGACCAGCAGTTGACCAGGCCAGAAGAACCAGAAGAGGAAGAACAAATTTCAGATATAAGGCAACATTCTTAGACACAATGAAGGTCTAACTGCAGCTGATTTTCATTTCCTGTATTTTATCCTTTCTTTGATTTTATATTAAACTGGAGGTGATATCTACAGAAGCATAAAATACAGGTTTCACTGTGTTGTCAGTGTGCTGTCATCCTCCTGCTGGCATTCATTGTTGTATTATATCCATACCATTTCTACTACATGCATTTCACCTCTGTAGTGTTTGTAACACATTCAGCACAAATGAAGTCATTCAGTGGTCTGATGTAGTGAAATTATCTGCACTGGTTATTGACACCTTGGCAACACATCAAACAATTAAAATTCTTACCTAAAAATTAAACTTCAGTAGTGGCATTTGTTCAGCATATGTAATGGTCATGTTACCTTCACTAAGTCAGCTGAAAATAAATGACATTTCCTGTATGCCCTATGTAACACTTAATGCTAAGAACTGCTAATAGGGATCAGAATTGCTGAAATGGCAAAATACACCATTTTGTGAAAAGCAGCCATACCTGAAACAAAAGCCAACTGAAAGATATCCAGTTTTTATAGGGTTTTTTAGAATGTGTTACTCCGTTCCTGTTCTCAAGCACCAGGAATGCATATTCTCTGAATTATCAACTGCATTTGAAAAGAAACTTTCTTATGCTTAAAACAGCATCTGAATTTCAAAGTGTGCATAACACATTTGTAGTGGGGAATGGAGTATATTAATGAGGAATATCAGAATGCACATGCAGCTTTCCTTATGTTGTCGGAGTTGTCACCTCTAGGCAGTTATGATTTGCTGATAGGAAAACAATTTGCACAGAATATAGGTACAGAAACCTCTTGGAAAATAGCCATTGTGAAGACTGAGATATTAAATAGGCTGTGAACCTGGGTTCACCTGGCTGAGGTTCACGTATATTTACTGCTACTTTGGTCTTCGTAGTGTTGAACCTTCAGGTTCTGTTACTAAAGAGACTTAATAGATGCTTTCCTATTTTGGGTCCAAAGAGAGGTGCAATAGCACCGTTTGGTATCTTGTCAGGGTAGTCAGCTCTAGTCAGTTGATATGCTGATAGGGAAACAAAAAATTTGCACAGATTGTAGGCAGATAAAACTTGGAAAACAGCCACTTTGAAGACATAATAAAACAGCTTTTGAACCAGGGTTCATATGGCTCAGGATCATGTAATTTACTGTTACTTTGGTGGTAGCAGTGTTGAACCTTCAAGTTCTGTTACTAAAGAGACTAAGATGCTCTACTGTTTTAGGTCCAAAGAGAAGTGCAGAGATTAAAAACTTTATATGTACAAATGTTGAAAAGTCACCTTCAGATTAAGACTACCAGTACCATCATTACACATAAGATCCTGTAAATATTTTTAGGAACATTCACAGTCATAAAAAGCACCTTTTAGATTTGCCATGTCTGCCCAGCTGTATGCACATCAATGTGGCTCCCACTGATGGATTTCTGTTTAATTTGATTGAAATTCTATGAGAATCTGTAAAGTCCAGAATTGGTTAAAATCAGATAAAAAAAAATAGCTGTTATTTTACATGAAGACCTAAGTGTGTTTCATGCTGTTGTCAATGACATACATAGTGCGACAGTAAATAGGTTGTCCTTTTGGTGTTTACTATACTGTTGAGAGCAATGTGCATCAACAATACAAAATGAATATATTCTTGCATTTCCATGGTAGCAGTGGTTACATGAATGCACCAGTGTTACATTTACATACATTGCCATCTTTCTTCATTTAATGAAACTTAACATGTAAATGAAGGAAATCTAATCATATTCAAAATTACCGCTGCATAATGATTGAATGAATGAACGAATGAAATGAATGGTCCTTTCATCATTTAGTTTGCAGTGTGTAAGATATTTAGTAAAGATCAAGAAGAAAAAACTTTCAGGCACTACGTATATTACCACCAATAAATGTGGAGCCTTTTTTATTTACACATTATGTTCTTAAACACCATATTATGATGTAAAGGGCATGAAGATAAAAGTTTGCATCCCATTTCAACTTCACCAACATTGAACCAAACTGACACAGCTTCTGGTCTTACAAAACATTTTTAATACAGCCCCTACTTATACTTAATCCAAGGAAATTTAAAACAGTGACTAATAATAAGTACTGTCTTCACCATCATATTTGATTTCCATAAATGAAGAGATGCTTTAAGTTGTTTTATTTGCAATATATCAATCACGCGTTGCTAACTTGTGGGCCATAGCCACGCTTGTAAATTTGTTATAAAAATTTCAAAATAATTTATGCGGTTAGGTGTACCACTTATTTTTCCACATGCAGCCTGCAGACCAGCCCACAATAATGGGTGTGGCTCTTTGCTATCCTCATACGGGGGATGCATGATATAAAGGAATGTTTACATGCCTAAGATGTCATATAAATATGGAAATTATTTTTATTTGGCAAGTTTACCTGAAACTTGTAAAATATGGTATGACAGTGAAGCAGTCCATAAGTGCAGCAGAAAAATTGTATGCAAGGAAGTTGGGCAGGCCAGGACAGTCTGTATCAAGTTATATATTGGGTAGTAAAAGATGACAAGCTCTAAGAAAGATAGAACAGGTGATTGGCTGTGACACTGTTAAATAAAGAACAAGTTTGATTTTCCCACTTTGCATATATTTTCCATCGAACGGCGCTACACGAGTTTTATCACAAATTTTAAGGCACTTCCTCAGTGCAACAATGAATGATATTATCGCAAGGTGATGAACCAATGATCTTCTCTCTCTAAAATTATTCATTGACAACACAGTATATTATTGGCGTAGCATTGCCTCTCAAGATTCGTTTCAATCGCTTGGAGCGACAATGGAATGTGTCCCTGCCAGTTTGCTCGTTACAATTTGTCAGAAGCATTGTGTATGGCACCCTAAGCTAATAATGCCCACAGGGAGATGGAGAGAGAAGTTCCAAAAGGACAAAAAAGGCTCGCTATATTTTAAGTACTAGGAGCTTGATAAAAATGCGTTATTCTGTACGACTGTCGGCATACACACTATTTAGATTTCGTAAGGTACACAAACGTATTTACGCATTCCTGGACGTTAACATGATTTACTCTTTTTTTTCTACCTATTATTATTCGTGTTTAAACTAGCTATGAGCTAAACATTTTAACACGACGTTCATAAAACTAGGGAAGCATTTGCAGCTAAGATTATAAGGCACAAACAAGGATGGTTTTCCGACTTTTTTGACTGACAATTTTGCTTTAATAGCAGGAAGGCAACCCAGTATCAATCATATGTACGATATCCTAAAACTTAATATTTCGCAACTCCCTTAAAATAAGAATAAAAATAAACTACTTATCATTACAACCACACCTGTCACTAATTTGGGGTTTAAATATATGTAATCCCACTTTGGTGTGAACATCAAAAATATAGAACAACGTGAAAGCCCTTCCTAGCAGCCAACATCAAATATTACTGCATTCAGAGCAACACCTTGTCAAACTTAACATAAAGTACAGTGATGTGCACCCATCCTTTGAAACACTGAAATGATATTAGGTTGCCAGTTGCCAGTTCCAGAGACTTCACAAACTAAGGAAAATGCAAGCACATACATTAACTTCTATCATAAGAACACATTCTCTTCAAAGTGCATACATTATTTGGAGACATATTAGGTAGTGGAACCATGACACACTTAATGGTCCGCAGGGTAAAAGAAACAAGTTTATATGCTGCAGAACAAACAAAACCACATTCACATGGACTCAAAACCTACAATCCTCTAAAAATAAAGTAAATCTTAGAAAAATTATAACAGTAATTCTCTCAATGAAAAAGAACATATTGTGGAACCAACTGCAATTAGTGCTTTCACAAAAAAAAGTTTACAGTAACATTTCTTAGTCCCAAAGAAGAGATGCCCAACAGTGATAACTCCATATTTCGATATCTATAAAACAGACTACTGGTAAGGCTTACACTAATGGTACGTTACACACATTTTATGAAACCATGACACATCTGCCCCTCGGTCTAAAAATAAACTAATGCTTATGATAACGATTTCGAAGTGACGATTACCAGGCAACATATAAAGATGCACTGGACCTTTCTTCTAGACTACTCGATCAAAGTTAACAAACACCGGTTAATGATCAAGAATGCGGGTGGACGAACGGTTATTCGGCAGATTACGATTACTGTTTCGATCAAGAGAAGGAATGGATGCGATTACATTTACGCTTCGATATCGATCATCAAAAACGGATCTCCAAAGTCTTACGAAAATTGGAGGGAAGAATAACGAGCAAAATAATGAAGATAGTTACCCTATACTTTTTATGCATGCACACTCTTATTGGTTAGCCATTTGTTTTCTACCTATTTAGGCCTTGTGATTTCGCATTTTGAGATCAACTGCTATAAACATGCATGATCAGGACATGTAAATCCATATTATCATTTTAATCCTTTACAAAAACTTATCATGCATCATGGTACAAACTAAGCAAAGCTCTCTAAATTAAATGATCATCTCTGCTTATACCAGCACTTTCCTCATTACAAGAATATTTTATCCCTCTAAGTTGTACTTGCACCTAACCAAGATGCTTTGCTAATAAATGCCCCATTTAGTCTGTTCCTTTTATGTAAATTCTGGGCCTTACATAAGTTCATTCGCTTTACATTACAACATATATGATGAATGAACAGAAGCCAACAGTAAATCATCACTACTGTACACTTATAAAATATTTGCCTCAACATCACATATTCCCACTGCTGGTTTTACTACTCTAGGGCTGCTGTGTTCCCAGATTTGTCCAAGAAATAAGAAAAAGAAACAAGGATACTTAAATGGAAAACAGCAAACCTCTAAGTCCAAATGATGCAAAACATTTCAGAGTTTACCACATTTTGTAATGACAATGGTCTTGGTTGGTTTACCCGTCTGGTCTCCAAATGTTGAAATCTTCTCTACCAGATCAAGGCCTTCAACAACATGACCAAATATTCCAGTGAAGCCTCTCATCTCTTGCAAAATGATGCGAAACTGGGAACCAACCATTCCCAGGTTATCATGACGCTTCTGAGTACGCCTCATCCCCACAGCACCACGTACTGCGGGGAATTTAGTATCATCAGGCATGAAATAGCCATCCTCATAAATGGATCTTCCACCACGTCCATTGTTAAGCTCAAAATCGCCTGTTATAACGGATTCTCCTTCCCAGCATTGGAACACAGCACAGCCCTTGTAGCTAACACCCATTTCCCCTGTACAGAGTACACCAAAGTTCTTGGCCATCTTTGGAGCAGCATCAGGACGAACTTCAATGACAATGCGTCCGTGAGGAGAGCCATTAACATCAATGCTGAAGAAATAGAGTGGATATGGGTTTGCTGGACTGCGAACATTGACAGTCATGACTGCTTGGGAAGGAGACTGGACTTGGACTGCCACAACCCCTGGTTCTTGTCCATAAGGGGGAGGTGGTGGAGGCTGAGCATGATGGACTGGAGGAGGAAGAGCAGATGGGGGTTTGTTGCCAACAGTTGAGGGAGCAGGAGCAGCAACAACAATGTGCTGAGGTGGTGGAGGATGTGGTGGGGTGACAAGATGAGGTATTGGCTGCACAGGAGGATGGTGATACTCCACAGTTCCATTCTGCTGCAAATGATGTTGTTGCTTTGTCAATACATGTCGTGAGTACAACTGTGACATACAGTAGTTGGCCAGGAAGAGGATAGGATTCTGGGCAGCAGCTACATGGTGAGGAAGACGACCTGCACCACCCTGAGGTGCTGGGGGCTCTCCTGAATGGATATTAGCCAGAGCCTGTTTCAGCAGAACAAAGTCAAATACCACTGCAGAATTGCCAATCAAGTCATCCAACTGGCATTGCAGGTACATCTCTTGATATTTCCCTTGAAGTCGCTGTTTTTCTAGAGAGAGAGATGAATAGAGAACATGGGCATCACCAGGGCCATCCACACCAGCCAGGCCAGCTCGAGCCTTACTCAGTGTCTCACGTGCCTCTGTCACTTCTGGAACATGGCTCCAACCATTCTGAAGATCTGTCTCAACATGTGTCTTGAGAGTAACACATGCCTCCAGGACCTTCAGCAAGAAGTCTCGCTGCTGCATTGCCAAACGCTGGATTTCAGACAGCATCTTACCCATTGCAACCAGTTCTAACTGAACCTGTAACACAGTTAGCACTGAATGATGATCTGATTCACAGTGGATGTGACATTTTGTAGCTATGTTTCAAGAGATACCAGTTACAGTCTTTAAAACTGAAGCTTCCACCAGACAACACTACTAACAGGCTTGTGGTTGTCCCTAGTTTCTCCTGGCATATACAAGGAAGCACCTTAAATCAGGTTACAACTGCATTAATACCCTTTTCAATCTTAAGGACTGAAAATGTTATGTACACCAAGAATAAATAGAGAATAACATATATTCTTTGCAAATAGGGCTAAATGCATTTGAATAGGCCTTTTTATATCTGGCATTGTAGTTAATGAACAGAATGTAGAATCATTCTGATGACCAAGCACCTCAACTGTATATTTCATACAATAAAATTGTTATTTAATGAGTTGAAGATCATAGGTGATGCAGGATAATGAAGAGTTAAAATAAGGAAACTACTACCTTGTCAAGTACACATAAAAAACATGAAGTGAAAACCTAGACTACTTGTACCAGCTGTGGTTCAAACTAATTCCATCTCCAGAAGGTGCATGTTATCATGCTTTGAAATAGTTAATACATTGTGGAGACAATTATATGTTTAATTCACCAGGTGCGTATGCACATATGCAAACCTCTGAGACGAGCTGTTCTTTGGCTTCCCCCTGAGACTTGACCTGATGACCTGGATGATCCTGTGTGGCACAAGCTCGACAAATGGCAGCACAACACGTGTGGCACCATAATGCCAATGGCATTCCATGTGTATGGCAGTTTTCACTTGGCAACACCTGGGAAAAAAAGGGATCACACTGTCTTTTCTGCAATTAATATGGAACCATGCACATTTCACTATTTACTATTCAGTTACTCCCACACATGCAGCACAAGCCACTGTGATGTATGTAAACCTAATGCACTATGCCTCATGAGCTTTACCAGATTCACAGTTTTGCATAGACATTCATGATTTTCTCGTAACCATTGCACTACAGCCTGTTACATGAGCTGCTGTATTCAATTCAAATGTACACTGTTGGGCAATGTTCTCCCTTGTGGACAAAAATGATGTACATTTAATGGGAAAACACTGCCCTCTTCATCCATTAAAAGTTGCTATATGTATGTTAGAAGAGTGGCATTCTTTAGGTTACAAAGAATAAAATACAGAAATATTCATATAAATAACATAACCAGTCAGTTGCTTGTTCTGCCTCTCCTTTAAATAACAGTTTACCAACATATAATATTATAATAAAATAAATAAACTTACCAAAATATGAAACATTCATAAGGGAAAAGGATATTAACTGGTAGAATTTTACATTGTACCTCTGACACCAGTTTTTGGAAATTGTCTCTTGGGTATGTACCCCATCAACAAGGTGGGCTACAGAGGTGCATAACAAATTTTCTTTAAATCTGGAAGTCAGCTCCAAAATTTGGAGCCAGAACTTTTTTCTATGTATTTATTTTGCAATGACTGACAAATTTCGATTTTTAATTACTGCTACTGCTTGCTAGTACTTCTCTCTCTCTCTCTCTCTCTCTGTGCATGTGTGAACAAATCTGACAAAGTACAAGTATTCATACACAATGAGGATATTCTTCTAAAACTGTACCACTTTTTGGATTTTTAAACCCAAAAAACTCTGAAATAAATATAAAATCAACATGCTAAATGAAAATGCTTCAAAATACAGTTCAACAAATACTCATAATAAAACATGTTACCCAGCATTAAAATACAAATAAAACTGAACTGAAAAATACACACCCAATGTGCCATAATGACCACACCATGTACCATACAGTTATCAGACCTAACTGCTATCACAGTCACTACAAGGCTCAACCCAACACACATACCAAACCCTACAAAGTACCAAACACCAAACCATAGGTGGGTTTATGAATTTTGGGGAGATTAAAAAATATTGTGAGGGAAGTTGTTGAATGAACAGCTTGGGGGATATATGGAATGTGGTGGTTCATTGTTAGAGATAAAGTTGTATATGAAACAACCACTGCCTGCTGTTTAGGTGGACAAAATAATGCATTTTCTGACATTGTACTTGGACATGTGAAACCACCCACCCCCTGAAGTCCTGCCTTCTACCCCTGGCTCTGTCTTCTGCATCACTCATGGCAAAGAAACTTGAGACTTTATGCATTTTCATATCATATTAAGCTCAGGTGACTTAGCAGTATTTGTTGATGGTGATAAGCAAGCTGCACAATGCTTGTTAAACTAGGATTTTCAAACAAAAGAAAAGAGACAATTTACAGTACAGTCTTCCAAAATTCTAGGTGCCAAGGCATCCTAGTGTCTGGTATTGAGCCCTGGGCTACAGCAGTTACAGTTACTTGGAATAATTTTATCACAGCAGTTACATACCTGCATTAAAGACAAAAGAACTGAAACACTAACCCAGGATTTTATCCAGTTGAAGCAGTTACATCACTGTCCGTAAAGTCCTTAGTATAAAAGTAAGCTACTAAGCTATATATGGCAAACCACTGTGCAGTCCCCACCTCTTTTATTATACAAATTTCTATTCAACTATATCATTCTTGTGAACCCGGGATCAATTTTAATATAAAAAATATTTCTCACAGCTGTACAAAAAGGAGTCTCTTATTACATTAAATCTTGTTTACACTCTAAATCTGTAAATATAATTAAATCACAACTACTAATTCTTGTTGGAATTAAATACAACATTA